>Ga0129307_1000926_pt1 | contig 38078 bp, 41 predicted proteins | sample P1105metagenome_FD_94437 | JGI IMG/M metagenome (GOLD analysis project Ga0129307, IMG submission 94437) | Capybara group fecal microbial communities from Wisconsin, USA - P1105 metagenome | ecosystem: Host-associated > Mammals > Digestive system > Large intestine > Fecal | place: USA: Wisconsin...
AGCGGCACAGGTACCGAGACCACTGCTTCAACGACAAGCGGCACAGGTACTGAGACAACAGCTTCAACAACGAGCGGAACAGGTACCGAGACTACAGCTTCGACTACAAGCGGCACAGATACTGAGACCACAGCTTCAACTACAAGCGGCACAGATACTGAGACCACAGCTTCAACTACAAGCGGTACAGGTACCGAGACGACGGCTTCGACAACAAGCGGCACAGGTACTGAGACGACGGCTTCGACAACAAGCGGCACAGGTACTGAGACAACAGCTTCAACAACGAGCGGCACAGGTACCGAGACAACTGCTTCAACGACGAGCGGCACAGGTACCGAGACGACAGCTTCGACTACAAGCGGAACAGGTACTGAGACCACTGCTTCAACGACAAGCGGCACAGGTACTGAGACAACAGCTTCAACAACGAGCGGAACAGGTACTGAGACAACTGCTTCAACGACAAGCGGCACAGGTACTGAGACAACTGCTTCGACAACGAGCGGTACAGGTACTACCGAGACCACGACAAGCGCTACAGGCACAGGAACGACAGCTTCCACTTCACAGACCACAGCTGCTTCGTCTACAGGCGAGCAGGGCTCGACTACTACCGAAACCAAGCCCGTTGAGCCTGACAAGGACCTCGGCGATATGAACGGCGACGGCAAGGTCGATGCTAAGGACGCTTCGGCTATCCTCGTTGCATACGCAAAGGCTTCCACAGGTGAGGACGACGGACTTACAGACGCTCAGCGCGCAGCAGGCGATGTAAACGGCGACGGCAAGGTCGATGCTAAGGACGCTTCCGCGGTACTTGCGTACTACGCACTTGTTTCGACGGCGACGGGCGATATCCCGACACTGCTGGAATTCGCACGGCCGAAGGTATCGTAAGTAAAACAAAAATCGGATCGGGTCAGGTGATCTGATCCGATTTTTTAGCTTTGATTTTGTCAGACACTAAAAAATATCAATACATTATCAATGAGGTGATACAAATGGAAGAAATGTGCCAAGACTTTATGCGCAAAATGCAGGCAGCAGCCACTAAAGGTCCGTCATTGGAGGACGTAAGAGCAGATATGACACCGCACGGCAGGCTCGTGAGCTGCTCATATTATGCTTCGTCAAGCGGGATGCAGTGCAACAGCAACACGCTGCTGGATATCTCCGTCATAGTTGCGGACGGTGTGCAGAGGATAAGCTATACAAATAAACCTGCCTTCCAGTCCCAAACAGTGACCGTTTATAAGCCGAAGCAGGACGTTCTCGCAGCCGTGCAGGAGCTGACTGAGCGTGAGAATCTTGCGGCGTGGTCGGCGCTGGAGTACCACGATCCTTTCCCTTGCACCGACTGCTCAAGCAGCACTTCTGTCTCCCTGACCTTTGATGACAGTTCCGTAGGGGGGAAGAGCAGCGTGCGCAAAACTATTAATGTTGATGCGGCTTGTCAGCATGGCGGCGGTGATGTGATACAGCAGTTCCGTGATATACTGGAAACGGCTGTGCAGGATTCGGAGGTGCTGTCAAAGACGGAATATGATACACCGAATGCAGGACTCGGGTTTATGGGCATAATGGGAATGCTGGGTACGCCTCCGACACCCGCTCTGGAAACAGATCTCCCCGACGGTGCGTGGAGGTGCGGGAAATGCGGCTGCGCTTCCAACACAGGCAGATTCTGCACCGAATGCGGCGCAAAAAAAGGAACGCCGCCGATTCATTACGAAGCGTGAAACGGTGAGAGCGTTCGATAAAGAAATCACTTGTATTTTTCCGAGATACAATGTATAATATATACAGCAACCCGTATAAGGAGAATACACTATGACTGCTGAGAGAAAAACCAAGGAAAGCAAGCCCGTTCTTGCGATATGCTACGACTTCGACAAGACCCTTTCGCCCGACGATATGCAGGCGCAGGGCTATATACAGTCGGTCTATGACGGCGATATACCGTCGTTCTGGAAGGAGACCGACGAGCTCGCGGAGGCTAACGAGATGGACTCGAATCTCGCCTATATGTTCAAGATGGTGAACGAGGCGAGGGGACGCATCGTGCTCACGAAAAAGAGCCTGCAGGAATACGGCTCGAAGGTCAAGCTCTTCGACGGCGTCGAGGAGTGGTTCGGGCGCATACGCGATTACGGAGCGGAGCACGGCGTCATCGTCGAGCACTACATAATCTCGTCGGGCTTGAAGGAAATGATAGAGGGCACAGCTGTCGCGAAAAGCGGCGCTTTCGAGAAGATATACGCGAGCTCGTTTATGTTCGACGACAAGGGCGTGCCGATATGGCCCGCACAGGTGGTCAACTACACGAACAAGACGCAGTTCCTGTTCAGAATTGAGAAGGGCGTGCTCGACGTCAATGACTCGGGCGTGAACGATTTCTTTGCTCCCGAGGAGCTGCGCGTGCCGTTCAGGAATATGGTCTACATCGGCGACAGCGACACCGATATCCCGTGTATGAAGCTCGTCAACACCAACGGCGGACACTCCATCGGCGTGTACAACAACGACACGCTCGACAAGTCGAAGGTGTACAAGATGCTCCACGACAACCGTATCAGGTACTTCGCTCCCGCGGACTACACCGAAGGCTCGGAGCTCGACAGGCTCGTGAAGGCGATAATCGACCGTACTGCCGCGAATGAGGTGCTTGAGGACTTTCACTTCGGCTGCAAGGACGAGAGGGAGCACAAAGACACCCGCAAGGCTAAGGACGAAAACAAGCGCAGGCGGCTCGACTATATACTTGCGCTTGACGGCAGCACCAGCTTCGGCACGACGCATACTTTGATGAAGGAAATGCTCGGCATCAATGACTGGACGGAGGAGGAGATAGGTATGCTCCTCGATATCGCGCTGAACAATCATCCTGTCCGCTATCTGCTGAACGACAGCGATGTGAACAGCTTTTTCCGCGGGATAATCGCAATGCTTCCCGCCAAAACCGAAAAGGCGGAAAAGGTCGAGAGCTTCTTCGGTAAGAAGTGAGCTTGTGTAACAGTAAGAATAAACGGGTCAGGGGAGCTCCCCTGACCCGTTCTGTTGTTGATTTCGGCTTATGCCGCTTTCGATTCGAGGTATTCCTTTATTGTCGGGATATCGCCTGTTGCGGTCGATACCATCGCGTAGTACGCGAGCACGCACGAGGCGTCCTTGGCGTCTATTTTGCCGTCTCCGTTTACGTCTGAGGCTGCCTTCTGACCGTCGGTCAGACCGTCGTCGGCGCCCGTCGAAGCCTTGGAGTATGCCACGAGTATCATCGAAGCGTCCTTGGCGTCTATCTTGCCGTCTTCGTTCACGTCGCCGAGCGTGGAGCCGGTATCGTCGTCAACGAGAAACTCGTCCTTGACCTCGGTTATCTTCGACTCCGAAGGTGTCGCGGCAACTCCGCTGTAGCTGAGCAGTCCGCCTGTGATATGGAGCGTCGAGCCCGCGATGTTCTCCTTGTCGGAGATGAGGAGTATGCGGTCGGAGAACTTTGTATCGTTCGTCTCGGACTTGACAGGCTTTATCTTGCAGTTGAGCTTCTCGCCGCTTGCATCCGTGAGATAGATGTTCTCCGCAGTAGCCGTGCTGTCGTCGATATATTCCGTCATTCTGAGTTCAACACCGTTTGAGAAGGCGTCGAGCACATCTGTCTTGGGAGCGGCAGTGCTCATCAGGTTAATATTGATACCTGTCTGAACGGGGAGTACGGGCAGCCACTCGGAAGCAGCGTCCTTGTAGCCCTCCTTGGATATCCTTACCTGCCACATTCCCTCGGGAACATCCCACATAAACCAGCCGTCGGAGGCAGTGGTCTGCGGGTTGAGCTGGTCGAAGTCCTCTGCGTTCCAGAGCACCTCCTTGCCTGCTTCGTCCTTGTAATAGATTGTAGCGGTCGCGCCTTCAACGCGGTTGTCGGGAACAGCTGCGTATACGTAGCCGCTCGGGTCGGCGATGAAGTTCGGGTCTGCGCTGTTGCCTATCTTTTTGCGCGGGTCCCTGTATATTATCGCGTCGAGCTTCTTTGCGCGTCTGTTGTAGTAATTCTGTATGCAGTATGCTCCGACACCTATCACCGCACCTGCGATGAGCGCGGGCCACAGAGTCAGTCCCGCAAAGCCGACAACTATAGATGCGGCTGCTGCTCCTGTTGTAGTTACCATTCTTCCGAAGAAGATATTCTCGGCTTCTGCCTTGAGCTCAGCCTTATGAGCCTGAACATACGGGTCCTTGCTGTAATCTATCTGGCTTCTCTGCATACTGTAAGCCTCGCCGTGCACTACCATTTCGCAGCCCGCGTTGAATACGGTAAACACACCGCCAACTACGTTCAAGCCGTTCTGAGCAACATCGCTGAGGCTGTCCTGAACGATAGCGATGTCCGCACTGACTGTCTGACCGCCTATGAACTCGCCGTGCTCGTCCATAAACGAGGTCTTTGCCTCCTGATTGGAAACGAGCTGGGTCTCAGCCTTGACCTCGCCCGTGGACTCGTTCCTGTCGACCATTACCATACCGCTTACGTAGTCGAACGGCTTGGCTCCGAGGAAGTCCATAGCGGTGTCGTATGCGGAGGACACGTCATCGGGGATAGTGAGCGACTTCGCCACCTCAACAGCGTCGGCTGTTTCAGCGAGCACCTTGACGAAATACGAGTGTACGTCGCCGTTTTCGTCGGTCATTTTCAGTCCCGACTCGACGAAGCCGTAGTCCTCGGGAGCAGAGAAGATAGCGTTTGCTGTGACCATCTTGCCGCCTATGCCGACGGAATCGGTAATGCTCTGGAATACGCCGATGCTGACCTCGCTGATATCGGGATTGTCCTTCTTGAAGGTCTCGGTGGGAGTATAGTCATAGCGCACCAGTGTGTTGTTCTCGGTCGCTATTGCGGTCGATGTCCTGACATTGTCGAGGAACACCTTCGCGGGATCGTTGGGATTCGCGGTATTGTTCGCTGTCGGTGAGAGCTCATTCTCCGAGTCCTTGACCTTGTACGATACCGTGCCGTCCTTGACGGTCTTGTAGATCATTTCCTTTTCCTGCTTGGGTATCTGAGTGATGCTCAGCTTGCCGGGGAGAGAGGTGGCAAATTTGCCTGTGCCTGTCCATTTGCCCGTTGCTTCGTCGAGCTCGAGCGGGAGAGATGAGAACTCGCCGCCCTTTTCGGAGGTGACGTACAGCTTTGCGATGTTGCTGTTATCTGATACCTCCACATCGAATGTCATATCGTAGCGAGGATTGATCGCGACATAGGGCTTTTTGCCCGTCCGGAAAGCGGGAGTAAGGTCTGTCTCCTTGATATGGTTTATCTTCACGCTTACTAATTCGGGATAGTTCTCGCAGAGGAGGACTGCTTTCTTGGCAGATGTAAGCTCGCCGCAGACCGCGTCTATGCTGAGCTCGGTCGCTGTGCCCTCATATGTTACGAATGCGCTGTATCTGCCCGTGTACTTGTTCGACTTCACGCTAACGCTGTCCTCGCCGTTTACGCGGACAGTGATGTCGCTGTCGAGCGGACCTGTACCGCTTACGCTGAAGCTGCTCTTGCCGTCGGAAACATTTACAGTTTCGGGAGCGGTGAGTGTCAGCGGAGACATATCTGTTCCGTCAACGACTATGTTCTTGCAGTCTGTGCCGTACTGCTCGTCGGGGTGCATCTTGACCTTCATCCATGCCGAGACAGTGAGCTCACTTTTTGCGTCGGAGCGCACACTGAAGCGTAAAGTGCCCTCGGGCTCGGTAACGTCAAAGCGCAGCTTTCCGTAATCTCTCACTGCCGATTCACCGTAGCTCTCCTCGACGAAATTGTCGCGGTAGTTGGAGTCCACGTAAATGGAGCCTTCTCTGAAAACATCGCGGAAGCGCGGATTTATCGAATAGTGTATCGAGTAGTTTATGAGTGCTCCGTCAGCCGTAGAGGAAGCGGTGCTGCTCATATAGAGACCGTTCTGCTCGGCGAATGAGAAGCGCTGATCCCACATATTGTCCGAATAGTCGAAGGCAGATGCCTTGAAGGGGATAGCCTCCTGCGGAGCCTCTATCTCGATGAGCTCGGGGCATTCAGCGAAAGCCTCGGCTTCGATGAGCTCCACGCTCGAAGGCAGAATGACCTTCTCGACGGACGGGCAATTGTAGAGCAGCTTCTTCGGGACGGTCTTCATACCGTCACCGATACGTACTATCCTGAGCTCGTCTGTGTTTCTTGCTATCTGCTCAGCCTCTGTGACTGAGGCGGGGATATAGAGATATGTCAGTTTGGTCTTGCTGAAGGCGTCCCAGCCTATCTTGGTGACACCCGACGGCAGGTCGATGCTCGTTATCGGTGTCGATTCAAAGGCGGATTCGCCTATCTCGGTGACGCTGTCGGGGATGACGATCTGTGTGAGCTCCTTGCAGCCGATAAGGCAGCGGTAGGGTATCGCCTTGAGCCCGTCCGCGAATGTGACCTTCTGAAGATGAGGAGCGGATGACAGCGACCAGTTCGACTTTTCGAGCGTGCTCGGCAGAACGAGCTCGGTGATAGAATCACAGCCGCCGAAAACGTTGATTCCCGTTACCTCCGTAACACCCTCGGGAATGTCAATGTGCGCGAGCTTGGGGCACTCCTCAAATGCATAGCCGTGTATATACTGCAGCGTGCTCGGGAGCACTACCTCTGTCAGCTCGGGGAGGTACGCAAAGCGGCCGTGTATCTCAGTTATGCCCTCGGCATAAGTGAGCTTCTCAATGCCCGAATTCGAGAAAGCACTGCTTCTGCCGTAATCTCCGGGGTAGGGCAGCTGCACGGGCACGTAGAGCTCCTTTAGTGAGGTGGTGCTGTCGAACGACTGGCGTCCGAGGTCTTTCAGACCCGTGGGCAGGTCGAGGTGGGTTATGCCTGTACAATCCGCAAAGGCATAGGACTCGATGAGCTCGACGCTGTCGGGTATCTTCGGGTCTGTCAGCGATTTGCAGTATTGAAATGCACGTGAACCTATCTTTGTGGGAGCACTGCTCCAGTTGATAGTTTCAAGGTTTTCGCAGGAATAGCAGATATTAGCGGGTATCTCCGTTATTCTATCGCCGAAGGTTATCTCCTTGATACCGCATCTCTGGAAAAAACCTCCTTCTGTGTCCTCACTGAATGTCCACGTATCGGGAACAGTGACTGAGGTCAGCTTCGGATTTTCCTCAAAGGCGTACGAACCTACGAAATCAAGCACGTCGGGAAGGTCGAGCACCTCGAGATCGGGGTTGTCTGATATCGCGCAGCGACCAATGCTCTTTACGCTGTCGGGGACGTGTATCTCCTTCAGACCTGTTACCGCCTCAAATGCGTTATCGCCGATAGCCGTAACGGAATCGGGGATAACGATCTCGCCCATATAGTCCGTGCTGGAGAAGAGCCAATCAGGTATCTTCTCCATGCCGTCCTCGATGATGACCTTGTTTATCTTGCAGTAGGTGAACGGACGCTCTGCTTTTTTCAGGGTTTTCGGGATAACAAGCGTATCAAGCGCCTTGTAGTCGTTGAAGCACCAGTTGTTTATCCTTTCGATGTGGTCGGGCAGGACTATCTCAGTGACGGTGCTGTTGCTGCTGTATGTGCCGTGCCCGAAGGCGCTGCTGTCGATCTCGGTGACGTACTTGCCGTCAATCTTGGAGGGCAGGACTATCCTATCCGTGGGGAGCTCCTTTTCCTCGTCGAAGCCCTTTATCGTGATGTTGCCGTCGCCATTGACGATGTAGGCGAAGCCCTCATCTGTGTAGAGCCAGCTCTCCTCGTCGTCGGCGGCATGGACGGGCGGCGGCATAACTGCTATTACCGAGGTCACGGTAAAGACGGTAGTCACAGCCGCAGTTGAGAGACGTTTGCTGAATTGTCGCTTCATATAAACACTCCTTCCGTAGCGGAAAGCACAGCGGATTGATAATGCTCTGACAATATCAATAAATTTTACCTGTGCTGTTGAACTTATTATATCAAATATATATAGGAGAGTCAACTATTTTATATAATTGCTCGTCTGTATGAAGAAATTCGTTACAAATAGATAATAAGATACTGTTGAAACTGTGGGAAACGTGCACAAAAAAAAGAAAAAATGGTATATGTGTTTGATTGTAATTACTATTGTTTTGCTCGGATAAAAATGCTATAATTATGGTGTATAGGTATTATTAGGAGCAAATCTGCGCTTTTTTTCGGAGTGTGATGACAGTGAACGACACGGCAGAGACTGCAACATCTATCGAAACGCCCAAAAAGCCGAAGAAAAAGCACTCGGCTGCATATTATGCCGCCGCCTTTTTCGCAAAGATAGGCTGTACCGTGCTCTTCGTGTGGCTGTTGCTCACATTCGTCGCTGGAGTGTTTGTCTGCCACGATAATTCGTCCTTCCCGATGATAAAGGACGGCGACCTGTGTATCACCTACCGCCTCGGTAAGCTTAAACAGGGCGACGAGGTCGTGTACAGGCGCGACGGCAAGGTGTGCTTCGGGAGGATAGTCGCCTTCGGGGGAGAGGCTGTCGGCATATCCGACGACTACGTCTCGGTGGACGGCTACCGTGTGTACGAGGATACAGTCTACCCGACAACTGCCGAAAATGCGAAGATAACGTTCCCTTATACTGTACCCGGCAACTGCGTTTTTGTGCTGAACGATTTCCGCTCCGACATCACCGACAGCAGAACATACGGAGGTATACCGCTCGATGATGTCAAGGGGAAAGTGGTGTTCGTCCTGCGCAGGCGCGGGATATAAACAAGTTTGACCTTTTTGATGATATAAAGGAGGAAATTTACAATGAAAATCAAACGATCAATTGCGGCACTGGCTTCAATGGCAATGCTCGCGACCGCAGCAGCGGCTGCTGTTCCGATGAGTGCGGGGGCAGCTACATACAATGACGTGCTCGGAAAGAAGAACACCGATATCCAGAAGTATCTGATAATGGATATCGATGCAAATGTCCCGAATGCGGGCTTCACCTTCGACATCACGAAGTATGACAGCGAGAAGGCTGCGGCTGCTGCACTGTCTTCTTCCGCGTCCGTTGATGTATATAACGGCGTCGATGCCGACAAGATAACAGCGTCTGTAGACACAGCTGCGACTAAAGTTATTACGTTCGCACCCACGGACAGTGCAACAGTTGAAACAAACGCTGAATCTGATATCGCGTGGGCAACACCTGAGGTTTACGGCGATGAAAAGTGCTCGACCAAGTCACTTACGTATGATTTCAGTGCGGTAGGCTTCACGACTCCCGGTGTGTACCGCTACCTTATCACCGAGACAGGTGCCGTTACAAACAAGGCTATCACGAACGATATCGGCATCTCGACCGATACGAACAAAACATACAGAACTCTCGACGTTGTCGTACACGACTATTCTTCGTACTACGATACGGTGCTTTCGGATGATGACAAACTGGATACTGATAAATATCCCGTGCCCGAGGGAGATGAGCTCTACATAAGCACCTATATCCTGTATGCGGGCAAATATGACGCCGCGCCCTCTGATTCGACCGAGCTTGCAAAGAAAAGCTACAGCTACACGAATAAGTATACCACATATGACCTCACGATAGGTAAGGACGTTGACGGAAATCAGGCTTCAAAGGATAAGTACTTCGCCGTAACTGTCAGCATTTCAGATGCTGTTGCAGGCACTAAATATGCCGTATCGTATTTCGATGACGAAAACGCTTACACCATCGACGGAAGCAACGCGGAAATCAATGTTTCTCCCAACAGCGCTACGACCTGCTTCACCGAAGCAAAAACCCAGCCGACAGAGCTTACAGTAGGAGCAGACGGAACTGTTGAGCGGGTGTTCTATCTCAAGCACAATCAGAGAATAACCGTAAGAGGTCTTGCCGAAGGAACAGCTTATACTGTCTCAGAGAATGCTGAAACCTATACTGCAAGCGTAACTCCCGTACTTACTGCTTCGGGCGCTTCTATGCTCGGAACAAGCTATACGGTCAATGATGCCCACGATCAGGTAACTGTTTCAAAAATCGTAGGCGACAACTCCGTAATCTTCACAAACACAAAGACAGGTCTCCTCCCCACAGGTATCATCGTATCCGTTGCGGGACCTGCTGTTGTAGGCATCATCGCGCTCCTCGGCATAGCCGTACTTCTCATCAGAGGCAGACGCAGAAGAGCCGAAGAAGAATAAGCATTGCGGAAATTCTGGATAGGGATGAACGTCCTCTACGAGAGGGTGCTCCTTATCGTGCTTGTGTTCGTACTGCTGATAGTGTCGTGGTGTATGTACGATAATTACTACATCTACTCGCACACGCTCGAGGCGGATATAGCCAGATACAAGCCCGGCAGGACCTTCTCCCTCACCGCCGAGGACCCGCAGATGTCGGACGAAATGGTGGCGTGGCTCACCATAGACGGCACGAATATCGACTACCCCGTAATGCAGGGCAGCAATAACTTGAAATACCTCAATACCGACCCGTTCGGGAGCTATTCGCTGTCGGGAAGCATTTTCCTCGACAGCAGGAACAGTCCCGATATGACCGACAGCTACTCGGTGGTTTACGGTCATCATATGGAGCACGGGAAGATGTTCGGGGCACTGGACGAATTCCTCGACAGCTCCTACCTCACCGAGCATACGGGCGGCTCGCTCATTATCGGAAGCAATGCAGACGATACGTACCCGCTCGAGGTGTTCGCAAGTATGAAGGCGAGTGCCAACGACGAAAATATCTTTGATTTCAAGTGCGGGGATATAGTCGGATATATCCGCGACAATTCACAGGTCTTCACAAGATCGGACGACAAGCCTGTGATAGCTCTCTCGACGTGCTCGTCGGGAGATATGATCGAGAGAACGATCGTATTCTGTTATATCATCAAATGAACAGGAAGGAGAGTGAGCATATGAGCACGATACGCAGATGTTTCTGCTGCCTCGCAGTATGCCTGCTCTCCTTTTTCGTTTTTCCCTGCTGTACCGCTTTTGCAGGTACATATGAGAAGGAACACCTTGAAATACCCGTGATGTGCCTCGATGTTGAGGACATCGAAGACCACGTCTACATCGTGAAGATAACTACCGAAGACACACTTGCCCCCCTTCCGCAGACGGATACCCTTTATATAAACCAGAACGGAAGAGGACAGTTTGAAATAGACATCGACCAGCCGGGCACCTTTGTGTACAATATCTTTGAGACCGAGGGCGACGAGGACGATATCGAATACGAGCAGACCGTATACACGGTGACAGTGTACGTGGAGACGAACGCGAATGATGAGCTGCTCTATTCCGTGACGGCGGCTGTCAACGGTATGCCTGCCAAATCCGAGGAGATACAGTTTCAGGATAAGCTGATGGACAACTCCGAAAGGAAGAAGCCGTCCACTACAACGACGACGGCACCTGAGACGACGACAACAGCTGCCGAAACAACAAATACTACAGCAACGACAACCACAACAACTGCGGTGACTACAGCGGCGTCTGTCACTGCGACCGAGACCGCTTCGACTACAAAGGCAAATTCCATTGTCAGCTTTGTTGACGATGTCCTGACAGGCGACAGCTTCCCCGCAAAGCTGCTTTGCATCATAATTATCGCGGCGCTGATAATTATGGTCGGCGCGTTTGTACTGAGAAAGAATAACGGCGATAACGACTGAGCGGGCACATAAATCTGAATGAAAGGAGATGATACGATGTTTGTGACAAAGAGGCTTATCAGCGGATTGGCTGCTCTTGTAATGGCTGTTGCGGGCACGCTCCCGACAGCGACCGCCGTTGTCGGCAGAGATGAGAGCACCACCGTCGCGGACGAGGACAGCCGCGTGCTGAAGCATCAGAGCCTCGAGCTCTGCCCCGATGAGAGCGACTCCGACAAGACTGTCACCCTCGACGGACTTATGCCGAAGAATGCCACGGCGACAGCTGTGGACGTCACTGAGATGATAGCTGATTCGGACATCGTAACGTCTCCGCTCTGCGACGACAGCTCCGTTGTTGTCGCCTATGATATCACTATCTCCGACGGGGAGGGCGAATTCCAGCCCGACAGCTCACGCCCGATATACGTCGGGATAACCGACCCGAGCATAACCGAATCCGAGTTTACCGAACTTTGGCACATCAGCGACGACGGTCAGCGCGAGCAGATAAGCGATTTCACCGTCGAGGACGGCAAGGTCAGCTTCTATGCTGAGGGATTCAGCGTTTATGCGGTGGTTGAAGCGCCTGAGCCAACTAATGCTGGAGATGTTAAAGAACAACTTACCGATTTTTCGGAAATTAACCAGTATGCAAGCGATGGAATTTACATCTATCAAAATGCAAATGGATATTACTTTACTGATGAGCAAGATACAAGGAACAACAGAACAGGAATTGTTGCGACAAAAGAATTAAGCAATGCAAAAAAGTATTATTTTGAAAACACAACGGGAAACTATTATAAAATATACTGTATAAAAGACGAAACGAAGTATTACCTTAAAAGAAATAGTAGTAACTTATCACTTGATACAGAAGAGAATGCTTCCGAGTTTACTTTAAATGCACCGTACTATAACAAGTTTATCGACAAAGCTACCAATACAAAGTGTTTAGGGTATGAGAATGGGATAATTACAGGTGCTAACCAGAACACGTTTGAATTCTGGTACATAAATAGTACACCTATCCCCGACGACCCCTATGAGCTTGACGGAAAGTCCTACGGCTTTATGAACTACGAGAGCAACTCCTACGCCTACGCTATGCAGAGCAACTTCAAGGCAAAGCAGATGGAAGCGAAGGTCAACCCGCTCAGTCACGAGGGTATCAACTATATCGCCAAGAACAGCGACATTACTTTCTGGACCTTTCATAAGGCTTCCGAGGACAACTACTACATCTCCACCACCGACAATGACGGCAATGTAAAATACATCAAGGTCACAGGCAGCGGTAGTTCTCAGGTCAGAGAGCTCGTCGATTCCGTTGACGATGCTACTCCGATAAAGGTCATTCCCCAGAGCGGCGACAACATCGGAAAGATAAAGCTCTGCGCTGACAATAAGTACCTGTATCTGAACGGCACGAGCGATTTTAAGTTTGACACCGATAAGGGCAGCGCCTCGCTTATCAAGCTCGTCGAGAAGGACGAGCAGATCACCGATGACGACTTCAAGGTCTACTCAGCCGAGAAAATAGGCATTTCCGAGGCTGTGAACGGCGAAGAATACATCGTCTATACGCGTGTATGGGACGATACCAAGAAGGCTTACAGATTCTTCGCGGTAGACCACGACGGTACGCTCGTCGAGTGCTACGAGCGCGGCGACGATATTATGTGGATAGGCAGCAGGATCAACACCCTCGAATGGGATTTTACCGAGTATTACGGTCTGGACGGCAAGCCCAACTACTACTACGAGCTGTGCAACACCTACTCGGATATGTATCTGGCTCCGCAGATAGGCGGAGTGGCGCTTTCGGACGGTACTATCGGCATTAACCTCCCAGGCAGACAGGACGGCGAATACTACTCCGATATCCTCGCCTGGGACGAACCGCACTACGCCTATGCAGCGCTTGTCGCAAACAGCGATAATTCCAAGCTCACTACAACTGCAAAGTCTAAGGCGAGCACATTCTACTTTGCTAAGGTGAAGGAACATTCTGCGAGCGAACTGACCGAGGTCGAGACCATCGACAACGACGAGTACGGTATCACTATGAAAATGGTGGACTGGAAGGGCAGCACCGACAACACCGGAGATGTCCAGAATACGTTTTTGAATACGGATTCAAAATCTCACGGGCTGGCAGCTCATTCGGGGCTTTTATCTACAGATCTTGAAAAGGATGCAGACGGCAAATATACGTATCCCACGGTGTTGAACGGTGTGAACCAATCACTGGGCTTGCTGTATAACGAGACCGCTGAAGATAAGATCGAGGACGCGCTCAGAGAAGTCAATCACCTGTTCATCAAGAGTACCTATGAAGCAACAGGCTACTTTGAATTCGACAGCTGTCAGAATTTCGCTACCCTCAAAAAGCAGGATAGGCAATTCAACACCGAGACCGTAAATGTTAGTGAAGGCGTAACAAAGGAAGTAACCAATTTTACAGTATACAGACAGCTTGGCACAAATGACTCTTCAGCAAAAACAACGCTGTGCCACGGACAATTCCTGCCTTACAATACGATCAAAGAAGGAAAGTATCCGTCAAGGAATCCCTATAATCTTTATTCCGCACTGGCTAATCCTGATAATAAGAGCATTGGTCTGCTTGATGATTCAGACCCGAGAAAGTATGAGAGGCTTCATCTGGTTCAGGAGAGCACGGACTATTTCAACGGCATGGAGCTCGAGGCGAGCTTCGTCCAGACGACTAACGGCAAGGACAACTGGAATCACGATATCATCTTCGAGTTCACGGGCGATGACGACTTCTGGCTCTACGTTGACGGCGAGCTTGTCATAGACCTCGGCGGTATACATTCCGCTCTTGAAGGAAAGGTCAATTTCGCAACAGGACAGGTCATAGTCAACGGCGTAGAAAAAACACTGAGACAGGTGTTCAAAGAAAACTACGAAACACGCAATCCCGGCGCATCAGCAGCAGATGTAAATGCATACCTTGCAGAATACTTCGACGACGGCGAGGTCGTATTCAAGGATTACTCTCAGCACAAGATGAAGATATTCTATATGGAGCGCGGCGCAGGCGCGTCGAACCTCCATATGCGATTCAACCTCAGCTATGTTACTCCCGGACACGTTATCCTCAAGAAGGAAGTCGAGGGCGCAGAGGACCTCGACCTCAGCCTTGTACAGTATCCCTTCCAGATATACTACAATGACGACAGTCTGCACCCTGATGTATTCCAGCCGCTGGGAAATGATGACGCAAATGTAAGCATCACTTATCAGAACTCGACTCAGAAGGTGGAATTCAAGGAGCATTATACTCCGCCGGGCTGTACGGATACGTTTGACAATGTCTTTTTCCTCAACCCCGATCAGGTCGCGGAGATACACTTCCCCTCGAAAACCATCAACTATAAAGTAGTAGAATGCGGCTTGAGCAGCATTTACGATTCTGTAAGGATAAAAGGCGAGGAAGATGTGCTTGCAGCCAAACCTATAGCTGCGGCGGAAGGCTCCTATGTCGAACGCTATTATTACGAGACAAAGCCTTACGAAGTAGAAAAGAAGCAGAGTATGGTATTCGTCAATAAGTTCAAGGATGGCGCTCTTCGTCCTCTCTATTTCACGAAGATCCTGAAGGACGAGAACGGACACGAGCTGACTTATGACTTGGAGCACCCGAATGAAGAAAACGTTGACAATACCACATTCCAGTTCAGGCTGTATCTGACGAACGGCGTTGATGATGAACTGCGGCTTGCAAATATGGCTAAGTACCGCGTATTGACCCCGAGCGTCAAAATAGATGAGGAGAACAGCGTCAGGTACTATTGCAGCTGGGACGCAGACGCTCAGAGATTCGTTCCCACCGAATATACGTCCCAATCAGGTATGTCAACTTCCTTGGAGACAAAGCTGAAGGAAATAAAAGAAGATACCACATTGACGGCTGAAGAAAAGCAGCAGAAAAAGGAGGCTCTTCTCGATCTGATAACCTTCGAGACGTCTATAAACGGTACTATCTCGCAGATCCCCGCGGGCTACACCGTCGAGGTGCCGAACCTGACCGCGGGCGTCCGCTTCAAGGTCGTTGAGCGGCCGAATGAGACGGAGCTCGGTTACGGCAAGGTCGAGTATCAGGTTGTAAACGAATCCTATTACTACTCCAGCAGCGGCGACAAGAACGACGGAACTGTAAATACCGAAGATCCCCCCGAAATGAATGTCATAAACAAGCGCGGCTATGGTCTTGAGGTAAGAAAGCAGTGGAGCGATTCCGACTTCACCTACAATCACAACCCTATCTATGTGGCTGTATACAAAAAGAACGGAAATACCGAAACTCTCCTCCCCGGCACTGTCAGGGAGATATCGCCGAAGAATTCGTTCGTGCGTTATTTCTTCGACGGCAAAGAGGAAAATGACGGTGTTATCAGTGAAGATGACTTCAACAGCTATGTTGTCCGTGAGGTAACGCTTACAAGAATCGACGGTGTAGCGTATGATCCCGATCCCGAGCCCGTTGAGATAGATCCTGAATCGCAGCAGGTTAAAGAGAAGGAACCTGATCCGAACAGACCGATCCCCGACGATGACTTCAAGATAACAAATATCGCTGATTTCAAGGTCGCAAAGGTAGATAACGAGGGTTTGCTCAACAAGGCATATACTATGAAGGAAGCGAATAAATACGTTCCCGTACACAATTACAAGGACGAATATACGTACTTCCCTACCTATAATCAGGGCGAACCCGAGTCCGTAAGCGAAGGCTCTGTCGGCTTGAAGCGAAAGGACTCCATAAGAAACGACCGCGGCGGCGGTATCATCATAACCCTGCACGATATGGACACTAAGGAGCCTCTGCGCGACGGAGAATTCGAGCTGAGGGAAGAGGACGGTAATTATGTCGGTAAATTCACTACCGATGGCGACGGACAGATAACTATCCTGTATAAGGGCGAAAACCTTAAAACAAATGAGCAGTATACCCTCAGTCAGACCAAAGCTCCCGCGGGATATATCGGCGTGCCCAACACTGTGAAATTCAAAGTGGAAGAGTCAGGTAACGTTGTAACTGAGATATATGTCACGGGAAATGACTCAAAATGGGCAAACCGCGAAATCTTAATAAGCAACGAGGAGAGCCTCATCGGCCACATCAGAGTCTACAACAAGCCGTTCACTCTTCAGGTGAAGAAGGTGGATTCCTCGACAGGAGCACCGCTCAAGGGCGCACATTTCGCTCTGTATAAGTGTGTGAACGGGGTCAAGGACTATACTCCGATGCAGAACTACACTGATATTGTCAGCGGCGAAAACGGCGTCATTGCCGAGATAAGCGCTGCTCTCGGACACGGTACCTACTGCCTTGAGGAGCTGTCAGCTCCGACAGGCTATGAAAAGCTTACTGCTGATATCAGATTCACGATATCCTCCGACGGAGCAGTTACCGCTACAGGAAGCGGAAGCAGTCTGACAGTGGATGACGGTGAAAGCAGCTGCTCGTATCTGATAAAGATATCGAACAGCAAGAAGGAGACTTCAATACTGTTGCCTACAGGAATCGAGACGCACGGTGCGGCGACAGCTTCGATGCTGTTCCTGCTTGTCACGTTCGGAGCCTTCCTGCTGATACGTACTAAGATGCGCAAAAAAGAATAAATGAAAAACCTCCCGAAAAGCGGCTTGCTTCTCGGGAGTTTTCTTATATCGGCTTATGCTGTTTTGGGAGCTGTGAACTCCTTTAACCTCGGGATATTGCCCTCTGCGGTAGATACCAGAGCATAGTAAGCGAGTACGCATGAAGCGTCCTTTGCGTCAACTATGCCGTCGCAGTTAACGTTGCCGTAAAGGGGAGTGTATACCGCAGAAGAAGTAGTTGTCGCTGATGTGGCAGTTGAAGCAGTCGTGCTCTTTGAAGCTGAAGCTGTACTGCTTACTGCTGTTGTAGTCGCAGAAGCGGAAGATGCTGTTGTTGCAGATGTGGTCGTGGTAGTCACGAGATACTCTGCAGGCTCGGTCATGGGCGCATAGAAATATACCATTTCCTTATCCCATTCGCAGATAAAGCCGAGATGCTCCTTGCCGTATGACGAGCAGGCATTGTCAGCCGAGCTCCCGAATATGGAGGTCTGTTCGCCGATCTTACTCTGTGAAGGAGCACATATTCGCCGAATTCTTCCTTGTCGGGATTGCCCGGAGCCCAGTGCTCCCAGCAGTTAGCCAGATAATCCTCGCTGAGCCACTCGACCTCGTCGTCATCGTTAAGCTTGCCGCCGAGCCAGTATACGTCCTTCGTACCGTTTCTGAGGAGCTTCTTTACATCCTCCTCGTCGATCTGGTGGTCAATGGATGCGAGGTGACCGCCGAGGCTATCGCAGTAATCCCTTGCCTTATCCCAGCTCATACCGGTGTTGAATACACGGTAGTAGGAGTCGTTTGCCTCGTTGGGGACGATATTGCCCGACTTGACAGCGTGCATATATATCCTGTCCACAGGAGTTTCCAGCTGATTGCCTTCGCTGTCTCGGCAGGATGCGCCGTCGTTGAGGTCGGTATTGCTTACGGCGTCGGCAGACTTGTAATCGAATACGATATCGGATATCGCATACGCTGGATCGCCATCCTTGGTGTAGAAGAGGTGAGTGTCGATACCGCCCGCAGAGCTGTTGAGGTCGCCGCTGACATCATTGAAGTGAGTGTCGCCGCTGAACGGACAGAGCGAATATTCCACTCCGTTTTCTGTCAGCTTTTCCGAGTCGTCAGTGATGAACCTGTCAACGATGATGAGGTCTTTTATCGCCTCTTTCGGGTCTTTCGTGGTCTTGTAGCCAAGGTAGATATGGTTGCTGTAGGAGCCGCATCCGCCGTTGAGGTCGGTGTCCACGACGGTGTAGCCGTTACTTATAAGCCTGTTCTTTGCGTCCATAGCTGCGCCTGCGTTGTTTACCGAGTTGAAGCCTACAAGCAGCAGATCGCTGATGTAGGTCGCCTGCTTGGGAGATAATGCTCCCGCGCTCAGCTGAGCAGGCACAAGCGCAGTCAGCATTGCCGCCGAGCAAGATGCGCTTATGAGCTTTTTTGACTTCCATAAATGTTCCTCCTGTTATGCCTGATTTGTACTGTCGATCCGAAGCCATAATGCGCCGGAAAATAGCATTATAATTAATGTGTACTCAATAACCGCCATTAGGCGGTTATTGCCCCGAACTTTGTTCGGGGTGCGCAAATTCTTTGATAATATATGGAATTTGCGCATCACATTAATTGATGTCAAGCTCATTTTGCCCTAAATGGCAAAACAAAGTGCAAGAAAAATTATTTTTTCTTGCACTTTGACAACTCAAAAATGCCTTTTAAAAGCTATATAAAGGCATTTTTGAGTCGTTGAGCAGACATTAATTAATGTCTGCTTTGTACAGTCAACGCAATAATTGCGTATATGACACGTCAGTGCCCACAGACAATCCGTGCTTTCAGCCTGATTATTATTAATGCTTCGGCAGCTCTTTTTGTTATCCTGACCGTAATGCTTCGCCGAAGCGCTGGTAATGCACGATCTCGCGCTGTCTGAGGAAGCGGATGGGGTCGCGGACATCGGGGTCGTCGGCGAGGCGGAGGATATTGTCGTAGGTGGTGCGGGCTTTCTGCTCCGCCGCCATATTCTCGTGCAGGTCGGTGATGATGTCGCCCTTGGACTGGAAGTAGGTCGCGGTGAAGGGCGTGCCCGAAGCGGCGACAGGGTAGATACCCGTCGTGTGGTCAACGAAGTAGGTGTCGAAGCCGCTCGCCTTTATCTCGTCGATAGAGAGCCCCTTTGTAAGCTGATACAGAATGGCTGAGATCATCTCCACATGGGCGAGCTCCTCGGTGCCTATATCAGTAAGCAGACCCTTCACCTCGCCGTAGGGCATGGCGAAGCGCTGGTTGAGATAGCGCAGGGAAGCGGCTAATTCGCCGTCGGGACCACCAAACATCACAAAGATATGATTTAGATTTTATAAAAAATCTCAATGATACCTTTTGGCTTGATATAGATGATTCGTTCGACTATTGAGCGGAGTGTGATGTTCTTCAGGGTCTCGCTTGTTGCTTCGCTTTCGAGTATTTCAAGCCCTGCGAGTATCCTGCCCGAAATGACTTCCTTGATTTGAGCTTCATCCAGGGGAGGGGGCGGAGCTGATGCGGAGAGTTCGTCAATGCGTTCTTGGATGGCTTTTTTGTTCTGCTTGTATTCTTCAAGCGAATCTATGCCTGCCAGATATGCCTCACGTATTCGTGAGAGCTTCTTCTGCTCGCGCTCTATGAGGGCAGAGAGGTCGGGTGGAGTCGAACTCCGAGTTTGAGCTTTGACGTCGATATTAAAGCTTCCATGCGCAAGGTCGCTTTTTATGCGCTCGATGACGGCGGCATTTATTTTTTTCAGTGTGACAGAGTGCGAGACCTTGCAGGCTCCTCGCGCGTAGTTGTGGCACTGTAGACTCTTGAGCTTTGCCTGATGTGTGAGAGTCGCTCCGCAGTTGGAACAGCGGACGAGCCCCTTGAGCATAAACTCAACAGGTGCCTGTCTCTCGTGCTTGCCATAGAGCTTCTTGCGCTCCGAGCGCCTGCTCTGAGCCTCGTCGAAGATATCCTCGGTGATGATAGGCTCGTGCTCGCCCTTGACATAGATGATGTTGTCAGCACGCTCGTGGAAGCGGTCGCTGCGGTCGACGGCGTTCTTGCTGCGGCGGAGCTTGCCAATGTAGACAGGATTAGTGAGGATATACTCAATAGTTCTGTTCGCGAAAGTGTTTCCCTTCGTGGTGCGCACTCCCATATCGTTCAGCTTGGTCGCGATCTGTCTTGTTCCCATACCTCCGATGTAGTCGCTAAAAATCATCTGCACTATGGGAGCGTTGACCTCATCAGGCGCGAAGATACCGTCCTTCATCTTGTAGCCGAACGGCGGCTGAGAGACCACTCCTCCGCGGGAGAATTTCTCGTTCATGCCGCGCTTGACTTCCTCTGCGAGGTTGAGGCTGTAATACTCATCCATTGCCTCTATGAGTGCCTCGATGAGGACCGACGTGTTATCATCGCCCAGCTGCTCCGATATGGATACAACGTCAATGCCGCACTGCTTCCGCAGCATGGACTTGTAGACGATACTGTCCTGACGATTGCGGGCGAAACGGCTGAACTTCCACAGCAGTATGGTGTCGAACGGCTTCGGCTTGAGCTTCGCCGTGCCTATCATCTGCTGGAACGCAGGACGCTTGTCGGCTTTGCGCCCGCTGATACCTTCGTCGATGAAGATGAACTCCTCGGGAAGAATGAGTTCGTGCTCCTTCGCGTACTTGCGTATAGCTTTTAGCTGGGAGTCGGGGCTGTACTCTATCTGGTCATCAGTCGAGACTCTTATGTATGCGGCGGCGGTCTTCATAATATCCCTCCTCTATGGTTATATCTGTAAAGTCACGGCGGATTTTGGACTTATCGCCAACCTTTTTCTTTTTTTTTATTTTTATATATCGCTCGACTGCTTTTTCTTCCTCCTCAGCAGGAAGAATATCAAAGCCGTATTTTTTAGCTGTTTCAGCATATTCTTTTATCTTTTCTTTACTGGCCCTTCGATACGAATTGAATGATTTAAAAGGAAAGTTTGGGATAGTATACTGCATTTTATAAAAAAGTTTTTTGTCACGCTCAAGAAGATTTTCATAAGTTAGTCTGTCAAGGTAATATTGATGCATAAGTTTTTCTTCATCGGTTCTATCGTCAATGAAGGGACGATTGCTGTGTACAATGTAGTCAACTCCTTGAAGAAGGTGGTTCGAAAGACCTTCATTAAAATATCCAAATGTAATGCCCTGACAATCGCAATTGTATGGCTCATATTTTGGAAATCTTTTATCGGCTCCAGTAATTGAAAAAACACGATTTCTCCTTTTGGCACATTCTGCACAGCATCCATCGAAGCCAACACTCAAAGTAAGATCTGATCCTAATTCAACATATTTCTGCAATTTATTCTGCTGGATAGCATTTCTATTTTCAGAAAACATTGTCTTGATTATTTCTTCATATTGATCAGCTTCATCAAACCTGTTATCCTCATAGAGCCAGTTGACAAGTCTCATATAATCATTTCGTGTCCATTGAACTGTTGAATATCTCATTATTTCGCAGGCTTTAGTCAATACAGCAATAGAGAGTTTATTTTTGTGCTTATTGCGAAGATCTGATGCCTTCATTCTGAGAACGTAATCAAGATATCCCGTAACACCTAATGAATAAGTTCCAGGAGTTTCAGTATCGACTTGTCTTTTGAAATACGGGACGGCAATACTCTGGATGCTTGCTATTTCTTCGAGATCATATTCAATTCCGTCAGATATAATGAAACGAGCTTCATAGAATTTATCTCTTTCTTCATAATAATCGCTTAAAGCGGGTTCGGTTTTAAATAAATACCCGTTTTTATAAATAGCTTTTATATTTGACATATTGGTCACCGCCTGAAAATATTTTGAAAAAACAACGAACTCATACGCAGGTGCTTTTATCTATAACCACGCAAGTAATCATTGATAAACGTATAAAACTGCTCATAAACATCCTTTTCCATAGGGTTTCTCAAGAAGGCATTCCGCCTATAAAGTATTTGCATTCTTTCAGCTCTGTAAGTAGCAGCTTGCAGCGATATACCACAAATTTTTGATATTTCATCAGGTTTACTGAGCTTAAGTCCCCAGAGGACGCAAGCTGGAGCAAGTATATCAATAGCAAACCGTTCAGCCTGATATTCTATAGGAGACTTTTCTTCTCTTTGCGTTCCAAAGGTTCTGCCGTATTTGCCGTTAGTCAGCGGATGTTTCATGTAGATGTGTCCGAGTTCGTGAGCGATTGTGTACCTCTGAACCGGTACCGGATCGGCAGCATTTAACAGGACGTTATACTGTTTGTCCCTTAAAAAAGTAACTCCACGCTCATGAGTATCAAGATACAACAATTTTACATCACGCAGCACTTTAATATTATTGTCCTTGCAGATAGAAATCAAGTCAACTGGCAGAAGCGATACATTATTATCGAGCAAGAACCGCCATGCTGCATTGCGTGCGTTTTGATAGTTTACGTATTCCACAAAAATCACCTCTGCTTATTATTATAATAAACTCTGGTGATTTTATTATAGCCTTAGAAATTATCCTCCGTTACTTCCTCAAAGGATGCCATTTGCTCATCTGTAGGTGGCTCTCTGAGCTCCGATGAACCGTCGCTGGTTCTGGCTATTGCTTTGGAAGTATGCTCGATATTAGGCTTCTGCCCTCGTTCTTCTGCTGTTTCGGTAAGATAAATCAGTACGTCAAGTACTGATTTTTTTATATTATCAGGAAGCTGTTCAAACTTATCATTAAATTCATCAGGAGACATGGGAACGTTTTCGTTAGCAAAATAGTTTTTCTGTGATTCCCTACCAAGCAGGCAGTCTGTTGTTACACCGTAGAAGTCAGCGAGTGTAATAAGAATATCAGCTGTAGGTACACGTTTTCCTGCTTCGTAATTCTGATAAGTATTATAACTTATTCCTGAGGCGTCGCAGAAGTCTTTTGCATTAGAGTAGCCTCTTGATTTTCTTAATTGCTTTAGAATATCCTTAGTTTCCATTATATCACCTCACAAGGATTTTATTTACATTCATTATATCATACGAATGTACTGAATGTCAACGAATGTAATTATAAAAATATGCACAATTATACTGCATCAAAATTGTACAATCGTACAAAAAATACTAAAAATGTAGTATAAATGTACTGAAATCCGTTGACGTCACAGTATGAACGTGCTAAAATATAATCACAGCAAAGGCGAAGGAGGTGAGGAGAATGGATATAGCAGAAATTATCAATTCTGAAGAACCCGTTATGAAAGATGTATGCGGTAAGTTATTTAAACTGCCTGTTTTCAAAGGCGGCGAAAAAGAACGTGCTTCACAGATCGCAGAGCACCTGAAAGGACTGACAATCTATGAAGCACATGAGTTGCTCGATAAACTATCGAACGCATTAACTATGGCGGCTAACTCTGAAAAAATTGAATAGACTTATTCAACTTTTTCCGAAAGCATTTCTTTGAATTTTTCAAATAAAGCTGAATAGTTTTCAAAGAAATCGCCATAGTCAATAACATTAAGCTCTAATCCGTTTTTTCCGAGCCTTGCAGCTTCATCTGTGTACTTGGCGGTAGCATATGAAGATGCGAGTGCAACGGCTAAATCATGAGCTTTCTGTTCAATGTCAAACATATTTTTCACCTCCCTCCTACACACATTATATCAGACAGGAGGGAGGAACGTCAAGGAGGTGAGGGAGCGTGAGCTCAACAAGAACAGAGCCGTACACAGAGAATCCTAAGCAGATGTATAAAGAGTTATCAGAGGGTGACAAGATGCTTTTTTCAGCATTCTTTTCTGCTTTCACAAGCACAAGTCTGGCATTCTTAAAGAGTATTCAGCAGTCAAGAGAAACAAATGAAAAGAGACAAAAAACATAAGCAACCCGTACAACCCATACCGCATAGAATAGACCGAAAGGAGTTGTTATTATGGCAAAGAAGCTCATAGCAGTCAGCTACATATCTATCGGCGGAGCGCCGCCAGTGAGGTTTGACAGCCTTACTCCTGAGAAGAGAGCAGAGTGTGTTTCAAAAATGGCTGATAACATCGGTAAGACGCTCAGCAGCTATTGCTCAGCTCACCCGGAAGAGGCGCGTCCTCTTATGAATGCACAGAAATAGTCCCGACAGGGGCTATATGGACAAGCCTTTGAAAGGAGAATGAAAAATGACCGACGAAATGACAAGCAACATCGGCTCGGTGCTCTTACTGGTACTTGCACTCTTGCTCGCACAGCCTGTATGGGTCAGGTTCCGCGAGTGGGTGAGGCACAGGCTCGCAGTTGTCAAGCGTTGCAGGCTTAGACGTGAGGCAATACGCACTAACCTGTCACTGTACAAGCAGACGGGTGAGGAGTATTTCATCGACAGAGTAAAGGAGCTTGGAAAGTGAACTTCAACGAGTACATAAAGCCCTCCTACACCTTCAAGGAAGTGTACGAGCTTCAGAAGCTCCCGCTATCGGTCAAGATAGAGATATCCGTCGAGGTACTGAGGAGAGCGTTTGAATTGAGCACGCACAACATCGCCCTCGCGTTCAGCGGCGGCAAGGATTCACAGGTAGTAGCTGACCTCGCAGAGAGGTATCTTCCCGATTGCTTCCCGCGTATGCTCTGTATTTTCGGAAATACGGGCATTGAGTTCCCCGAAAGCCTCAAATTCGCGAGGAAATACGGAAACGAACACTTCGGCGAACGATTCCACGAGACTGAGCTCTCACGCCTTGAGGAAGACGAGCTTCGGTACGACTTCGCACGGCAGATAGTCGCCGAACTGGAAGAGATAAACGCGCTCAGTGAAATACTGAAACCTGACGGCAAGCTCAAAGGGCAGAAGGCTCTCATAGATGCGGCGCTGAAACTCGGATATGACCTGAATCATCACAACTGCTTTTTCAAGGGGCAGAAAAAGACATTTGCTTACTGCGTAGAACAGTACGGAGCCCCTCTACTCGGCAAGGCTACAAGCAAGCTCGATGCGCACCGTATCAATATTGAGTGCTTCCTAAAGTATTCGGCATCAGTCACAGGCAAGGAAGAACTGAAAGAATACTACGACATTCTCAGGGAGTGCAAGTTCTCTCAGCACTGCTGCAAGCTCCTCAAAAAAGAGCCGTCGGAACGTAAACAGGCAGAACTCGATGTCGATGTTATCGTTAAGGGACTTATGGCGGCGGAGAGTCGCTCACGTCTTACCAGCATATCAACCCGAGGGCATATCTTCGAGAGCCACAGACCGCACATCAACAGCGATAAAAACGGATTCTTCCACGTCAACCCGATAGCACTATGGACGGACGATGATGTGTGGGAATATATCCACCTTCATAACTGCGAGTATTCGCCACTCTACGATATGACCTACACCGCCGAGGACGGAACAACGCAGTGCATCAAGCGAAATGGCTGCATAATGTGCGGCACCGATATCCAGTTCAAGGACAATCACCTGTCTATTCTGCGGCAGACTCACCCCAAAGCGTGGGAGAGCTGCATGAAGCACTTCGGCTACGCCGACGAGCTCTACAAGCTGTTCCGTATCAAGAAAAACAAGTATATCCTTGACAGCTTCACCGACGACGGCACGAAAGCCCGCATGATAGAGCGATTCGGGAGCACTGACAGGCTTCTGCGAGACCGCCCCTGCGCTTATGACGATATGGGCAACCTCATAGACCTCACAGGAACAGGGCTCGAGAACGAGTACGACGCGGAGGTGATGATATCGCCCGACGGACAGCTCAGCATGATATAAAAAAGCCCTCGCATAAGCAAGGGCAAAAGAAAAAATATAATAATGTTTACGGGTACATTGTACCACAGGAGAAGAAAAATGTCAACAGAAAGGCAATACAACTTTTTTGACGAGCTTATCGTCGATAATTTCGCAGGCGGCGGCGGAGCTTCCACGGGCATTGAGCTTGCGACGGGCAGACCTGTCGATATCGCGATCAATCACGACCCCGACGCCATACTTATGCACAAGACCAATCACCCGCGGACTACGCACTACTGCGAGAGCGTGTGGGAGGTTGACCCGCCCAAGATATGCGAGGGACACCCTGTAGCGCTGATGTGGCTGTCGCCTGACTGCAAGCATTTCAGCCGAGCAAAGGGCGGCAAGCCCGTCGATAAGAACGTCCGCGGGCTTGCGTGGATAGCTGTGCGGTGGGCGGCAACGGTCAGACCGCGGGTGATTATCCTCGAGAACGTTCCCGAGTTTGTGACGTGGGGACCCTTGAAGGGCGGCTATCCCGATAAGAACAGGATAGGAACGACGTTCCGCAGCTTTGTCAACGCGCTGAAAATGCACGGCTATGAAGTGCAATGGAAGGAACTGAGAGCCTGCGACTACGGAGCACCGACTATCCGGAAACGCTTTTTCCTTGTCGCTCGGTGCGACGGTAAGCCTATCAAATTCCCCGAACCTACACACGGCGAGGGACTGCTCCCATACAGGACAGCGGCGGAGTGCATCGACTGGACTATCCCGTGCAAGTCGATATTCGAGCGAGACAAGCCACTTGCAGAGAACACGATGCGGCGCATAGCACGAGGACTTGACAAGTTCACGCTGAAGGCGCGGAATCCGTTTATCATACCCACTGGATACGGTGAGAGAGACGGACAAGCACCGAGAGTCAACAGCATACACGAGCCGCTGAGCACGATAGTCTCGACGGTCAAGCAGGCGGTCATCGCTCCGTCGGTGCAGAAATACTTCGGTGGTATCGTCGGGAGCGCGGTCACTGAACCGATAAGCACCGTCACCGCAAAGGACCATAACGCACTGCTCACACCGAGCCTGATACAGTATCACAGCGAGACCGCAAGCCACGAGGTACGCGGACAGGCTCTGACAGAGCCGATATTGACAGTGGACACATCTAACCGGTACGGTCTTACTGCTGCACACATCGTCAAGTATTACAGCGGCGACAATAGCTCTGCCTGTGGAGAGCCGCTCGGAACGGTCACGACGCACGACCGCTGCGGACTCGTGGAGTCTCACCTCTGCGTGCTCCGAAACGGCGAAGACTGCAAGCCTATGAATGAGCCTCTGCCTACGGTCTGCACAAGCGCCGGTCATTTCGCAGAGATACGCACACGGCTATGCAAGTATCCGCCTGAAACTGACCTCGGTCACTGGGCTGAGATACGGTCAATGCTCAACACATACTGCGGATATACTATCGCGGACGACGAGGTGCTGATACTGGATATCGGCGGAGAGGCATACTACATAAACGACATTGGGCTCCGTATGCTCGAGCCGAGGGAGCTCTACAACGCTCAGGGCTTCCCTCCTGACTATATCATCGACCACGACTACAAGGGCAACACATATCCGAGGACTAAGCAGGTCGCACGTTGTGGGAACGCTGTTCCGCCTCCGTTCGCCGAGGCTCTCGTTCGTGCGAATCTGCCTGAGATGTGCGGTGCTAAGATAAGAACAATGAAAGAATTGAAGGAGGTAATATAAATGTGCGAGATATGTCACAGTTTCCCGTGCCGTCCGCTTACAGGCTTGCAGATGATACGTGCTGCTGTGAAGACTGCGTCTCAGAAAGAATAGCGGGGGCTTTATGATACTGAAACCAACTACCCGCGAGGAATGGCTCACATTGCGGCAGAAAACGGGCATAGGCGGCAGCGAGGCAGGCTGTATCCTCGGCGTGAACAAGTACAAGAGCAACGTTGAGCTGTGGGAGGAAAAGACCGGTAGGAAAGCTTCGGAGGACATCTCAGACAAGCCTGCTGTTGTTTTCGGAAAGTTCGCAGAGCCGCATCTGCGGGAGCTTTTCAGGCAGGACTATCCGCAGTATACCGTTGACTACCACGAATTCTATATGTACGTCAACGACCGCTATCCATTCATTTTTGCGACCCTCGACGGCGAGCTCACCGACGAAAACGGACGGCGCGGAATACTGGAGATCAAGACTACGACCATACAGAACCGCCTGCAATGGGACGAATGGGAAAACAAGATACCCGACAGCTACTATGCACAAATACTACATCAGCTCGCTGCTACAGGCTGGGACTTTGCGATTTTGAAAGCATATATCCGCTATTATGTGGACGGCGAAGTGCGCGTGACTATACGGCACTACAGGATAGAGCGTGCAGATGTGGAAGGCGATATCGAGTACCTGATACAGGCGGAATCCAAGTTTTGGGCGAACGTCAAGAACAACACACGACCCGCGGTAATCTTGCCGATGATATGAAAGGAGAAAATCAATGTCAATGGAACTTATAACGCGGACAGCTCCCGCGGAACTTCCTCAGAAAATTGAAAATTTTGAGGAAATCAAGGCTTATCTGACCGAGGCTACGACCAAGTACAGAGACCTTGTCATCACAAGCAGTGAGGTCAAGCCAGCTGAAAAGGAGCTTGCAGAGCTGAGGAAGCTCCGCGACTTTATCGACACGCAGCGCAAAGACGCGAAGAAGCAGTATGCAGAGCGATTTAAGCCGCTTGAGGACCAGTACAAGGAGCTCGCCGCACTTGTCATAGCTCCTATAACAGCGATAGATACTCAGGTCAAGGGCTTCCGTGAGAGTGAGAAAAAGGCAAAATACGACGAGCTGAAAGCATATTTTGACTCGGTCAACGATGTGCCGTTTTTGGAGCTTGACAGGATACTGAATCCCAAGTACGCAAACAAGACCGTCGGTATTGACACGCTGAAAGCGGAGCTCGCATTTGCTATCAAAAAAGCCGCCGACGACTACGACGAGATAACGGAGCTGTACAAGGACGCGCCGTACTTGGTCGCCGTGCAGAAAAAATATGCGGATACTCTCGAGAAGGACACCGCCCTCGCTTACGCAGCGGTATTGTCGAGGAAGTACGAGCAGGAACAGAAGCAGAAGACGGCACCGCCAGAGAGCGTCGAGAATGCCCCTACAAGCTCGCCTGCACCGAACAGTGAAATTATACCGCCCGACGAGCAGGAAGTCACTCAGCGCGAATCTGAGCCGCTGATAAAGGGCAGATTTGAAGTTGTCGGAACAAGAGCACAGATAAAAGCCCTCGGCGCGTTCATGCGCGAACAGGGCATAAAATTCACAACGATAAAATAACAAGGAGGATATTTAAATGGCAGTCAATAATTCACTCGTAAAACAGGGCGCACAGCCAAAATTCACAGTGGTCATTAATTCGCAAAAATACAAGAATCTGATAAACGGTACGCTGAGAAACCCTCAGAAAGCGGCACAATTTGTCACAGCAATTACATCGGCTGTGACGAATAACCCTGAGTTGTCCACTTGCGATGCTCAGACAATCGTTTCGGCGGGACTCCTCGGCGAGGGTCTCAACCTTTCACCCTCTCCTCAGCTCGGTCAGTATTATCTTGTTCCCTATGATGACAGGAAGAACAAGCGCAGAGTTGCTCAGTTTCAGCTCGGATATAAAGGCTACATACAGCTTGCGATACGCTCGGGACAGTACAAGAAGCTCAACGTCCTGCCGATAAAGCGGGGCGAGTTAATATCTTTTGACCCGCTCGAGGAAGAAATCGAGGTGCAGCTTATCGACGATGAGCTTGAGCGTGAGAATGCCCCAACAATCGGCTACTATGCAATGTTCGAGTACACAAACGGCTTTAAAAAGGCAATGTATTGGAGCCGCGAGAAGATGGAAAGTCACGCCGAGAAATACAGCAAAGCATACGCGAGCGACAAGAGGAACGGCACTGCATGGACATTTTGGAGCAAAGACTTTGATGCAATGGCTTGCAAGACAATGCTCCGTCAGATAATCAGCAAGTGGGGAATTATGAGTATCGAGCTCCAAAAGGCGGTCGAGAATGACAGTGCTGTAATTTATGATAACGGCAAGGTCGACTATATAGACGCCCCCGTCGCTGAACCCGAAGCCCCCGCGGAGGTGCAGGGCGAAGTCATCGAAGCCCCTGCCGAATCAGAACCGCAGGAAGCTCCCGCGGAGGAGTTCGCAGAGCTCCTCGGAGGTGAGTAATGAGCGGCTACGGTTATCGTTTCTTCGTTCGGGGCGAACCTGTTGCAAAGGGACGCCCGAAGTTCACGACCCGCGGCGGATTCGTTCGGGCGATAACGCCCGAGAAAACAGCGAATTATGAGACACTCGTAAAGCTTTCCTTTCAGGAGCAGTGCCCGAATGCGGTGCTGTTCCCGAAAGACGTGCCCCTGTACGTATCGATAGCTGCACACTTCACAATTCCAAAGTCCACGAGCAAGAAAAAAGCCGAAGCTATGCGTAATCACGAGATACCCCCGACGAAGAAGCCCGACTGTGACAATCTTGCGAAGATAATCTGCGACGCCCTCAACGGTATTGCATACTACGACGACGCACAGATAGCTCGGCTTGAGGTCTCGAAGTTCTACGGCGACGAGCCCGGAGTATATGTGTGGATAGAGGAGCTGTGATATGGGGAAGAAAATCTCGTGGGAGGACGCCGAAAAGCTCGGCAGGCTCAATGATGAAAACGACAGTATCTTTGCAAAGCCGAACAAGTACGGCTATAAAATCAACATCAATCATCCGAAAATAAGACCACTATACGAACGGTTCAAGTGGAAGAAAAACGCGATAATTCTTTCCGACGCAGAGCGGTTTGAATTCGAGATGTACATTTTTCAAGCCATAGAAAGGAGAAAACATGAACAAGGTAATATTGATAGGACGCTTGACAGCTGACCCTGAGCTCCGACAGACTCAGAACGGCGTTTCTTCCTGCAAGTTCACTGTCGCGGCGAATAGGAAGTTCAAGAACGAGCACACAGGCGAGTATGACGCTGATTTCATCACTTGTCAGGCATGGAGACAGACGGCGGAGTTTGTTTCACGCTATTTCAGCAAGGGCAAGATGATTGCTCTTGAAGGAAACCTCAGAACAGGCAAGTATCAGGATAAAAACCATTCTGATGTGACGCATTACACAACAGAGGTATTCGTCGACAACGTCGAGTTTGTCGGCGGAAAGAATGAGAACGGCGGCGGAGGTCAGAACACCTACCAACCGCCCAAGCAGCAGACAGCTCCGCAGCAGCCTGCACCCGAAAACACAGAAATGTCATACGGCGATCTCGGCGAGTACGAGGAACTTCTCAGCGAAGATGATATGCCGTTCTGACATAAATAACAAGGAGGAAAAAACAATGGTCGAAACATCAAGCATTCTCGAGATGGCGCAGGGTGCCATCATGGAACAGGTCAACATGGAGGTCGAGAAGATAGTAGGTAATATCCTCGACCCGAACACTCCCTCAACGAAGAAACGACAGCTCAATCTGGTTGTCGATTTCGCTCCGAGTGCAGACAGGTCAAGCGTTGTTATCACCGCGACGGCAAAGAGTAAGCTGCTCCCGAACAATGCGATACAGACAACGCTTTTTGTCGGCGCAAACGGTCAGACCGGTGAGATACAGGCGGTCGAAATGGTGCCGCAGGTACCGGGACAGCAGGCTTTTGACGGGACAGTACAGGAAGAACCCAAGATACTTAAGATTGCAGGAGGTATGAGATAATGGACAAGTTAGCTGTTGAGAAAATCGTGGAGCTCGGTGCTCCGAATTATCATGAGGAACACGGGTACACATACACCGATAAGGAACTCAAAGTCATCAAAGAACCGAAGGTTCCGACACTCACATTCCACACACTTGACGGACTTATATTTGCGCTTCGCGAGGAGTATGGTGACTTCAACCGTCCGCTCCTTATCGACGTAAACGACGAGCAGACAGTAACGGTATGCTCAGCAATAAGCCAAGCTGATCACGACCGCGAAGTCCCGTACATAGTTCGTGCGGAGCTTGTAGAAATACCGTTCGACCGCAAGCTCGACTACGAGACTATGATGATAACTCTGCGCTCAAAGTTCGTCGAAACCGACGAGCTTCTCGAGGTTGTCAAGCTCCTCGGCACCATAGTCGAGGAAAACAGCATGACTGCTTCCGACGACGGCTTCACGCAGAACGTGACCGTCCGCACTGGTATCGTAACTAAGGGCAATGCGGCAGTCAAGCCCATAGTAAGGCTCAAACCTTACCGCACATTCATCGAGGTAGATCAGCCCGAGAGCGAGTTCCTTCTCCGCCTCTCCGAGGGCGGACGTGTAGCTCTCTATGAAGCCGACGGCGGTGCGTGGAAGATAAAAGCTCGCAGGAACGTCGCCGATTATCTCAAGGATAAGCTTTCCGACCTCATCGAAAAAGGCGAGGCTATCGTTGTCGAATGATATAGTATTTCTGTATGAGGGGCGGTTCTTCCGCCCCGATACAGATATATGCGAGGTGATAATGTGGCTGATCCACAGCTCCAAAACGGATACACGAAGATAGCGAACGAGCTTCTCGAAGCTCTCTGTCGGATAAATGTCTCAGGGAATGAGATGCGGATACTGCTCTACATTATTCGCAGGACCTATGGCTTCAACAGGAGCTACGCCGAAATGCCTCTGTCTGAAATATCCGCCGCAGTCGGAATAAGAAAAAACCATGTATCGGAAGTCCTTAACAGACTTTCGGCAAAGAACATCATCGAACTCCATTCAAACAGGGGCATAAAACCACAGACAATTTCCATTGTGAAAAACTATGAAAAATGGGTTGTTGAATCTTGTGCAGTTTTGCCATTCCCAAAAACAGGAACAGTTCCCGAAAACAGGAACCCTACTATTCCCGAAATCAGGAACCCTACAGTTCCCGAAAACAGGAACCCTACTATTCCCGAAATCAGGAACCCTACAGTTCCCGAAAACAGGAACCCTACTATTCCCGAAATCGGGAACCCTACTTATAAAGAAAAGAAAGAAAATATTAAAGAAAGGGGTAAAGAAAGAACACCCCGCGGACGGTACGGGAATGTTTTTCTTTCAGATGATGAAATCAATAAACTAAATCAGGACTACGGAGAGGGACATATCCGAGACTACATTCAACGGGTCGATAGTCACGTCCAATCAACAGGAAAGCCCTACGCTGACTATGAGGCAACTATCCGCAAGTGGCTTGCGCAGGACGGCGTGAAGAAGGACGACTTCGACGCGAGCAAGTACGAGCAGTTTATCAATGTTTTTTGAGGAGGCAACAAAATGAACGATAAATCAGGATTCTATCTATTCAGCCGCGACAAGGGCGGGAACTGGTATCGCTGCCGCAAGTGCGGACTGCTCGAGCGCTCCGACCCGAAGGTGTGTCCAGTCTGCGGCGGTGACGGCAAAATGAGCGAGTATGTCTCTGATGTGCTTGAAGCCGATGCAGAGGAGAGAAGGAGGAACAGGAAGAAATGACTGATATTATTGCATCTGCCGAAACTGCAAAGCAGATTCGCAATCTCGAATTGAAACAGACAGTTGCAATGCTTTTGACGTTAAGGAATTCTGCGATGTCAATTGATGATACCGAAACGACTATAATCAACAGCGATATCTCGAATTTTCAATTCGTTATCGACAAAGCGGTCGATTTATTACAAAAGGGGTGCACAGGATGACAGAAGCTGAACGTTGGGCGAGGGACCTCGCCTGCAATGAATCGGAAGCGTTTGAAAAGGCGCTGAAAAGAACTAAGGAGGAAAAGAAAATGTATATAGACGGAAGATGGCTCACCGAGCCCGAGATAGTTGCATACATCGAAAGACTGAGAAAGGAGATATCCGAGCTCGAGGATAAGCACCTGTACGAGTGCCGCCAGATATCCGAGTATGATATCGAGCTCAAAGAGCTGCGAGGGCAGCAGATCGCGAACGAGAAGCTCGAGCGGATCACTGCGAGCTACACCTTCGGACAGCAGAGAGCAATATTCGTCGAGGAGTGCGCCGAGGCTATCAAGGCGGTCTGCAAGGTCGAGAGAGCTGCCGACAGCTCCGCGGAGGTCTACGCCGAGAAAATGTCCGACCTGATAAGCGAGGTCGCGGACGTGCTCATTATGGCTCGCCAGATGCGGCTGTACCTCGGAACCGAGAAGGTCGATGCTGAGATACAGCGGAAGCTTGACAGGCAGATCCAAAGGATAAGGGAGGAGCAAGGAAATGAAAGTGATACGCCGTAAGGATTGTATCCTTGATAATTCTCCCGAGTGCCCTCTTGCATACATAGAGAATCACACGATGTGCTTTTATGAGCACTCACCGACGTTTTATTGTGCCAAAGGCAGGACAACCGAAGACTATACACCTACGCACGGTGACATTGTCCGCAACATGACTGACAGACAGCTTGCTGAAATGCAGAACCGTCACGAACATACAGGATATGCACACGGCAAAGGCGGCGGAGTTATGAAATTCGGGAAAGCAAATATCGACTTCCTCACAGGTTGGTATGGTGCTCCTGACGGCGAGGATTACGAACCCCGAGGAGGCTGATGATGAACTCAATATTGTTAACTATACTAATTATTTCGGCGATTATTATCTTATTGCCTGAAGTATTGGCAACCATATTAGGCATTGTTATGATTACAATCATATTTATCAAATTACTGAAAGAGTGGAAAGAAGAAATGGAGGATTGAAAAATGGATGTGAAGGAAACGAATGCTCAGGTGCAGGCTGTTTGCAATATGTTAGCGAGTTGCGCTATCCACCTGTACGAAGCTGCACAAGGCGAAATCACGCTCGAAGCTGGATTGATAGACGGCAGAAAGATAAGCATAACCATCAAGGAAGTTGAGGAGGCTGACGATGAAAACAGTGAGTGACCTTGAACATGAGTGCAGAATCATTTCACGGAATTTTTGCAAGCCTTATGTTCCGTGCATGGAATGCAAGTATATTTTTCGATGCGATATGGTATTTTTAGCCCTTGATATGATACTGCGAGGTGAATACTGATGGTTGAAAAACTGACTATATTCTTCGGAGGAGCTTTTCTTGGAGCGGTAGCAACGTTCGCCTCGATGTGCTTCGCATACTGCGCGGGGCGTGGCGGCGAGGAGAAGAAGAACGATGACGATGAGTGAGCTTGATATGCGGCACTGGCTCAACCGTGCCTTTTATGCAGATAAAAAAATCAAGGCGCTTGATGCGCTCATAGAGAGGCACAGAGAACGCGCACAGGGGCTCTCGGTATGTTCGGACGGTAATGACAAGGGCAAGAGTGACGGGGCAAAAAACGGCACGGAAAACGCTCTCCTGAAACTTGCCGAGCTGGAAGAGAAGGCAGAGGCACAGAGAATGCAAGCAGTGCAAGAGCTCGAAAGAGTGCAGAACGTCATTTCACTCCTCAAGGACGACGACCTCGAAACGGTGCTGATACATAGATATCTCCTATTTGAGACAATCGAGCAAACCGCCGAAGCTATGCACTATGCAGCGAGGACGGTAAAGAAAAAGCAAAAGCAGGCGATTGAAAAACTGTGCCCTCTCGTGCCTTGTAATGCCCTTTTTGATGTGGTAGAATAGTAGTATGAAAGCAGGCGGAACAAACGAAGGCACCTTTCGGGAGATTGCTCACACCTTTCTCCCTTGCCTCCGCCTTCTGCTTTCTGTTGTCTCCTTTCTTTTGTTCTACTATCTTGCTTTATTCTTTGTAGCGGTCGGTTTCCACCCTTGCCGACCGCGCTCCTTATGCTTCGATAACTTAGCGGCAAGAGTGATACGTATGAGGCGTATATATACGCGGGTTCGAGTCCCGCTCGAAGCACCACTAACATCACACGTTGATAAATACCGCAGCCGAGCCGTTCCAACAGGAGCGGCTTTGCTGTTGCTCATGAAAGGACGGTGCTACCGTGAATGCAAGGCGGAAGAAATTTGCAGAACTATATGCTCAGAGCGGTAATACCGTGCAGAGCGCTATAGGAGCGGGCTACAGTGTTAACTATGCAAATGCAAGAGCCTACGAATTGTTGGAGAATGTTGGAGTTGCGGAGTATATCCGTGAGCTCAACGAGAAGGCACAGGACGAGCGAATACTGACAGCAAAGGAACGTCAGGCAATGCTTTCTGACATTGCTCGAGGAGGCTTGCAAGACGCGGATAGGATCCGCGCCATCGACACTCTCAACAAAATGACGGGCGAGTATGTGACGAAGATAGAGGGCAGTGTGACCGCCGAGGTCAGCAACCCGTTCAAGGGGCTGACGACCGAGGAGCTGCGCAAGATCATCGACGATGGATAAGCAGCTCATACAGCTCGGCGCGAAAATAGAGCTCGCGCGGCGCTCTTTCTTCGACTACTGCCGCCTGAAGGCTCCCGACTTCTACAAGCCCGAACGCGCATACCTCGTAGAGCTCTGCAATGAGTTCCAGAGCTTCCTTGATTCGGACGACAAGGCGATGATAGTCAACCTTCCGCCGCGCCATGGCAAGTCAAGGACAGCCTGCTGCTTCGCAGAGTGGTATCTCGGGCAGGACCCGAACAGGAAGATCATGATAGGCTCTTATAACGAGACCCTGTCAACAATGTTCTCGAAAAATGTCCGCAACACTATCTCGGAGGTCAAGGCTGATAAGTACAGGGCTGTGTTTTCGGACGTTTTTCCGAATGTGCGTATCAAGCTCGGCGACGGTGCAATGAACCTGTGGAGCCTCGAAGGCGGCTATAATAACTACCTCGCCACATCTCCGACAGGTACAGCGACGGGCTTCGGCTGCACGCTGATGATGATAGACGACCTCATCAAGAACGCCGAGGAAGCCAACAATGAGGCTGTGAAGCAGAAGCACTGGGAGTGGTTCACGAACACAATGCTAAGCCGCCGCGAGGAAGGCGCGAAGGTCATCATAATCATGACTCGCTGGGCGACGGACGACCTTGCGGGTAAGTACCTCGAATTCTGCAAAGCTGAGGGCATACCATACCGCCATATATGCATGAAGGCATACGACAAGGCGACTGACAGTATGCTCTGCCCTGATATCCTTAGCCTCGAGAGCTATCAGGCGACCATCAAGGCTATGGGCGCGGACATAGCAGCTGCGAACTACCAGCAGGAGCCTATTGACATCAAGGGCAAGCTCTATACGAGCTTTAAGACTTATACGGAGCTCCCGCCGCACTTCGAGGGTATATATAGCTACACCGACACCGCAGACGAGGGCAGCGACTGGCTGTGCTCAATTATCTGGGGTGTCTATTTGCGCGAGGCGTACATCCTCGACATATACTTCTCCCGTGAGCCGATGGAGGTCACGGAGGAAGAGACAGCTCGGCGCCACAAGGAGCTGGCTGTCAACAACGCCCGCATAGAGTCCAACAACGGCGGCAAGGGATTCGCCCGCAGCGTCAAGCGTATCTCCGAGGAGGAGCTCTTCAACTGGACGACTGTGTGGAGCTGGTTCCACCAGAGTGGCAATAAAAAAGCACGAATACTCTCGTATGCGACGTGGATAATGCAGCACGTTTATTTTCCTGTGAACTGGCGTAACCGCTTCCCCGAGTATTACGAGGCGATGAACACATATCAGCGCGAGGGCAAGAATGCCCACGACGACGCTCCCGACGCTACGACAGGCATCGCGGAGACGATGCAAAGGTTAGGAGGCTAACATAATGGGAATAGCGACATGGGCTAAGCGAAAAATGCAGACTTGGCTTGAGATAGTCCCTCCGCCTATTGAGCAGGCGATAACAATACAGCGCGAGCATACGCGCGAGCTCGAGGTGATACAGGCACAGCTATGGTATCAGGGCGACGCAAATGAGCTCTTTCAGTTCTTCCATCAGACGGAGCTTAATACAGGTATGTTTTGGGCGACGTCACCCGCGGACAGGAAGATACGCAAGATACACAGCGGGCTTCCTGCCGTCATCGCTGACACACTCGCATACA
>Ga0129307_1000928_pt1 | contig 38067 bp, 44 predicted proteins | sample P1105metagenome_FD_94437 | JGI IMG/M metagenome (GOLD analysis project Ga0129307, IMG submission 94437) | Capybara group fecal microbial communities from Wisconsin, USA - P1105 metagenome | ecosystem: Host-associated > Mammals > Digestive system > Large intestine > Fecal | place: USA: Wisconsin...
CACTAACGCGGGGATGCCGATGTAGCCGTTTTGTGTGACGGTTTCGAAGGCCGGGTGGTTGTCGCGTAATTTCAAAAAGGCTTTTAATCCTGCCGGATTGCCCACCATATCCACTTTTTCCACCTCCGCGTTTAAACGTTCCAGTTCGGCGAAAAACGGGGCGGTATCGGGGCACCAAGGAGCGAAATAAACAATCGGTTTCATGGTTTTCTCCTATTTTTCTAAAATAAAATCCACCGCCATTTCGCTGTGCAATGCGGCGGTATCGAAAAACGGCAGAGCGGAATCCGTTTGGTTGATAAGCAAGCCGATTTCCGTGCAACCTAGGATAACACCTTCGGCACCAAGTGCGGTCAATTTTTCGATAGTTTTCAGATAAAAGTCTTTGGATTCGGGTTTAATTACACCCAGACAGAGTTCGTCAAAGATAATGCGGTGGATTTCTCGCTGATCTGGTTCGTCGGGAACAATGGCGTTAACGCCCCGTTCCGTTAGACCGTCGCGGTAGAAATTATCGCTCATGGTAAAGGCGGTGCCCAACAGCCCCACGTTGCTTAAACCGCGCGCTTTTATACGATTGGCCACCTCATCCAAAATATGCAGAAAGGGAACGGCAATGCGGTCGGTAATTTGCTTGGCGACTTTGTGCATGGTGTTGGTGGCGAGCAGAATGCCGTCCGCGCCCGCACGTTCCAGTAATTCCGCTTGTTCGGCAAGGATTTCGCCCGCTTTTTGCCAATCGCCGGATTTCTGGCATTGCACAATCTCTTCAAAATCTACGCTGGACATCAGTATTTTCGCGCTGCGGTTGCCGCCCAGCGCCCGATTGACCGCACGATTGACGTTCACGTAATAGGAAACCGTGCTTTCAGGGCTCATTCCGCCTAAAATACCGAGTGTTTTCATGTAAAACTCCTTAAATTTTGACCGCACTTTTGTCGATAACGGTTAAATTTACAAATATTTTTCCAAGCCGACTGCCGTTTTGGACGGTAAAAATTCGGTGATCGTATATTCCGCCACCTTTTCCCGGTTAAACGGATCTTCGGCAATAATCCGATTCACCTCATCCAAATCGGCCGCATGAATTAATATAATGCCGCCGGTTCGGGGTTCTTTGCGACCGGACATCAGAAAAACGCCCCGTTGATAATATTTATCCAAAAATGCGCGGTGCGCTTCCAAATATTGCTCGATTTTATCCAGCGGTTGAATGTAGTTTAACGATGCAATAAACATTTTAACCTCTCGCAGTGTTTGGATTATTACTTTAACAATTTCGCCGCATCCTTATCCAAATACCATTCCGTTACGCCGTTTGTCGCCCGAATGCGGGCGGCGGGATAAGGCAGTTGTTCCGCCGGCGTGGTTTGAATTTGTTTTAGGATTTCCGCTTTTGCCGAACCTGTGACCAAATAGGTGATGCGTTTTGCCCGTTCGATTAATTTCGCCGTTTTGGAAATGCGGATTTGCCCGCTTTCCGGATGTTTGGCGATAATTGCCAGACGTTCATCGTCAAAATCCGTTTGATGGGGAAACAAAGAGGCGGTGTGGCCGTCGCCGCCCATGCCGAGAATAATCCAGTCAAAAACACCGTCGGAAATGACCGCACTTAATTCCGCTTCAAAGCGTTTTAGCTCTTGTTCCGCCGGTTCTTCGCCGCGAATTCGGTGGATGTTTTCCGCCGGAATCCGAATGTGATCAAACAATAATTTTTGTACTTCGCCGTAATTGCTTTCGGGATCGCTCGGCGGCACCATGCGATCGTCGCCCCACCAAAAATGCAGATTTTTCCACCGCACTTTTGTGTTAAACGGCGCCGAAGCTAAGGTTTTGAACAGCAGTTTTGGCGTCGAACCGCCGGAAAGAGAAATATGCACCGGGCGGTTTAATTGGCTGTAAAGCACAAATTCCCGTGCGATTTTTTCCACCGCATGCTGGGCGGTCGGGAAGATTAGATAATTCATATTTTTCTCGTGAGGACGCGTATACGTCCTTATAACAGGTTGTGATACCAAGGAGCGCATACGATACGCTCCTGCCGTCGGGTTAGATTTTTTTCTTCATTGTGCCCGAAGGTTTACGCCATACGCGTCCTTCGCGTGCAATAAGTTTATCCGCTTCCACCGGTCCCCAGGTGCCGGCTTCGTATTCGTAAACGCGGCCCTGATTTTCTTTGTAATCTAAAATCGGTTGTACGAATTTCCAGCAAGCGTGAACGGCGTCGGTTCGGGCGAATAACGTGGCGTCGCCTTTCATGGCGTCGAGCAATAAGCGTTCGTATGCGGTCAATAGATCGGCGGAAGAGCTGATGTCCGAATAACGGAAATCCATGGACACTTCTTTGGCATCAAAGCCGGCGCCTGGTTTTTTCAAACCGAAGAACATGGAAATCCCTTCGTCCGGCTGGATGCGGATGATTAATTTATTATCCGGTGCATTTTGGCTGAAAACCGGATGCGGCGTGGTTTTGAAATGAATCACAATTTCCGTCACCCGGGTCGGCAGACGTTTGCCCGTACGTACGTAAAACGGCACGCCCGCCCAGCGCCAGTTATCGATTTGGCAACGTAACGCCATGTAGGTTTCGGTGGTGGAATCGGACGGAACGCCCGCTTCTTCCAGATAGCCTTTAACCGGTTTGTCATCGACGGTAGACGCCGTATATTGACCTAACACCAAATTGTGTTTGAGATCTTCGTCGGTCAGCGGATGCAGACAATAAAGCACTTTGGCGGTTTCGTCACGCATGGAATCGGCGTTGATAATTGCCGGCGGCTCCATGGCAACCATCGCCAATACTTGCAATAAATGATTTTGGAACATATCGCGCATGGCGCCGGAACCGTCGTAATAACCGCCACGTTGCTCCACGCCGATTTTTTCCGCACCGGTAATTTCCACGTAATCGATAAAGTTACGGTTCCAAAGCGGCTCGAACAAGCCGTTTGAAAAACGCAGCACCAACAGGTTCTGAACGGTTTCTTTGCCTAAATAATGGTCGATACGGTAAATCTGATGTTCTTCGAAGAAACGGTGAATTTGCACGTCCAACGCTTTGGCGGTTTTAATGTCGTAGCCGAAAGGTTTTTCCACAATAATCCGTTTCCAACCGAATTCTTCCGTATTCAAACCGTGCGCCGCCAGGCATTCCGGAATGACGCCGTACAGACTCGGCGGGGTGGAAAGATAATAAAGCGTGTTGCCGCAGGTTTGGTATTTGTCATGTAATTCGTCCAGACGGGGCAACAATTTGACGTAATCCGACGAATCGGAAGTATTCACCGCCTGGTAATACAGATGGGAACAAAAGTTATCCAGCGTTTCGCCTTCGGCGTTTTCGTGGGTAATCAGGGTTTCGCGCATTTTTTGACGGAAGATATCGTCGGTCATGTCGGTGCGGGCTACGCCCAGAACGGAAAAGTTTTCTTCCAATCGTCCGATTTTGTAAAGATTATAGAGTGCGGGAATTAATTTACGGTGCGTCAAATCTCCCGACGCACCGAAAATCACAATACAATTATTTTCTGCTTTCATTTTTTATCCTAATGATTATCCGGAAAATCGTCGGTTAATAATGCCTGAATTCCGGCAAAAAATCTAATAGCTAGGACAAATTAAATTGAAAGACGGTTTTCCAGTCCACCGAGGCGTCGGCGGTAATGACGAAATCAGGATTGACAAAGGTTTCCCGTTGATTATAGGTGAGCGGTCGATAGTGATCGTCCAGCGCATTCCCGCCCAATTCTTCCAGTAACAATTCGCCGGCGGCGGTGTCCCATTCGCCGGTTCTGCCAAGGCGGATGTAACAATCCGCTTGGCCGTCCGCCACCATGGCGCATTTCAGGCCGCTTGAGCCGTGAACCACAAATTCCGCCCGAATATTCTCGTTCAAAATCGACCGCACTTTAGCAATGGCGAGTTCGGAACCGATGGCGATTTTCAGCGGTTTACTCGGATCAATGCGACGCGGCCGCAGTCGCACGCTGCGTCCGTTCTGCAAACGAAAGGCGCCGTAATCTTTCATGGCGTAATGGGTAATCCCCGTTATTGGTGCGTAAATCACGCCGAGCGTCGGCCGGTTGTGCTGAATCAGCGCGATCAAAATGCCGAATTGTCCGGTGCGGTTAATGAAATGTTTGGTGCCATCCAAGGGGTCAATCAACCAATATTCCTGCCATTTTGATCGCAATTCCAGCGGCATTTCGCAATTTTCTTCGGAAAGCACGGGAATATCGGGCGTAAGTGCGGTCAGTTTTTCCGTTAAAAATCGGCTGATAAACAAATCCGCTTCGGTGACGGGCGTGTTGTCGGATTTGGTGCGAACATGCACCGAACGGGCGTAAAAACGTTTTAAATGTTCACCGGCCTGATGTGAAACGGCGATAACGGCTTGAAGTAAGTCTGGCGTGCGTTGCATAGAAGTTTTCCGAAGATTGGCATGATTTCATCTTATCAAAAAGCGGGTGAAGTGCAAGGCTTGACGTTATTGTCGGGGCGATCTATCTTAAAACGAAATAATCACCGAAAGGAGAAATAACATGGCAATTTTAGTGACCGGCGCGTCGGCGGGGTTCGGTAAATCCACCTGTCGCGCATTCGTCAAGGCGGGATATCCGGTTATCGGCGCCGCCCGTCGGTTGGACAAATTAGACGAACTGAAAGCGGAACTGGGCGAGAAATTTTACCCGTTACAAATGGACGTATCGGATCCGGCAAAAGTGGACGCCGCGCTGGCGGGCCTGCCGGCGGAATGGTCGGAAATCGATTTGTTGGTGAATAACGCCGGTTTGGCGTTGGGATTGGAACCGGCTTATGAAGTGGATTACAACGACTGGCTCACCATGATTCAAACCAACATTATCGGCTTGACTTATCTCACCCGTCGGATTCTGCCGAAAATGGTGCAACGGAATAAAGGGCACATTATTAATTTAGGTTCCATTGCGGGCAATTATCCGTATCCGGGCGGCAACGTGTACGGTGCGACAAAAGCCTTCGTCAAGCAATTCAGCCTGAATTTGCGCGCCGATTTGGCCGGCACGGCAATCCGCGTCACCAATGTGGAACCGGGTTTATGCGGCGGCACGGAGTTTTCCAACGTACGCTTTAAAGGCGACGACGCCAAAGCCGCCGATTTGTACAAAGGCGCACACGCCATTCAGCCGGAAGACATTGCCAACACCATTTTATGGATTTATCAGCAACCGCCGCACGTAAACATCAACCGGATTGAAATTATGCCGGTTACTCAAACCTTCGCCGGGCTGAAAGTGACGAAAGATTAACGGATTTTGCATATCAAAGTGCGGTCAAAAAATCCTTCGTTTTTTTACCGCACTTTTGGTTTATGCACGTTAATCCGCGCAAGACGCCGCCAAATAATCCCGCAAAGCATACAACGCCACTAAATTACGCGCTTCGCAAAAATCCGCGTCGTTGATTAAGCTGTCGATTTTTGCCAACGGAAAGCGAACCAATTGCAAAGGTTCCGGTTCGTCTCCCGCCAGTTTGGACGGGTAAAAATCCCAGGCCAACAGAATATGCATCGGATTATTCATATAGCTGGGATTCGAGTTCACCGTACGCAAATGCCGGAATTTTCGCGCGCCTAAGCCGATTTCTTCCTGCATTTCGCGGTTTGCGCTTTGTTCCGGCGTTTCGCCTTTTTCCATCAAGCCTTTGGTGAACCCTAATTCATAACGTTCCGTTCCCACCGCGTATTCGCGCACCATTAAAATATCGTCGCCGTCAATCGGCAACACCATCACCGACGGCCGGGTCGAAGGCGTAAAGCGTTCGTAAGTACGGAATTCGCCGTTGCCGAATTTCAACTCCACCGCCTGAATTTCGAAAATACAACTTTTGGCCGCCACGGAAACCGCCAGAATTTCGGGTAATTGTTGGGTCATTTTTTGTTCTCTAATTTGACAAAGTACGGAATAACGATACCATAAGCCTGATTCAGCGTTAAGGAAAAATTATGGCAAAAAATACGCAGAAAAAGGTGTCGAATGAAGGCGACGACGTTCGTCTGGACAAATGGTTGTGGGCGGCGCGTTTTTATAAAACCCGTACCATTTGCAAAGAAATGATCGACGGCGGCAAGGTGCATTACAACGGGCAACGCACTAAACCGAACAAAGCGGTGGAAATCGGCGCCAAGATCACATTGCGTCAGGGCAATGACGAGAAAGAAGTGGAAGTGATTGCACTTTCCGCCCAACGCCGCGGCGCTCCGGAAGCGCAATTACTATACCGCGAAACCGAACAAAGCGTCGAAAAGCGCGAAAAAATGGCGTTGGCCCGAAAAATGAACGCCATGCCGCATCCGGACAGACGTCCGAATAAAAAAGAACGCCGGGATTTGATGAGATTTAAACATCAGGAATAGATGTTTTACTTTTTCTTTACCGAATCAAAGTAAGATAAGCATCCCATTGAAATAACAATTAATTTTAGGAACGACAAACCAAATGACATACCAACAAGACAACGACAAACTCTACCGTTACCTCTTTCAAAACCGTGCCGTGCGCGGTGAATGGGTGCGCATGAATAAAAGTTTCAGCGAAACGCTGAACACCCATCATTACCCGCTGCCGGTACAGAATCTGTTAGGGGAAATGATGGTGGCGACCAGTTTGTTAACGGCGACGTTAAAATTCAACGGACACATTACCGTGCAAGTGCAAGGCGACGGTCCGTTAAAACTGGCTTTAGTGAACGGTACGGATACCCAGCAAATTCGCGCTCTGGCTCGCCTGCAGGGCGAAATTACCGACGATATGACATTGCACCAAATGATTGGTAAAGGCGTGTTGGTGATTACCATTGCGCCGGAAGAGGGCGAGCGTTATCAAGGCGTGGTGGCGTTGGATAAACCGACCATTACGGAATGTCTGGAAGAATATTTTGAGCGTTCGGAGCAGTTAAAAACTCAATTAATTATCCGTACCGGAGAATTTAACGGCGAGCCGGTGGCGGCGGGGATGTTGCTACAGATTATGCCGGACGGTTCGGGATCACCGGATGATTTTTCTCACCTCGCGACATTAACTTTCACGGTAAAAAATGAAGAAATTTTTGGGTTGACGGCGGAGGAAATGCTATACCGCTTGTATCATGAGGAGCATGTCGAGCTTTATGAACCGCAATCCGTTACTTTCCATTGCGGTTGTTCGGCGGAACGTTCGGGCGCTGCTTTATTATTGATTTCCGATGAAGAAATTAATGAGATTCTGGCGGAGCACAACGGCAGTATCGATATGCAGTGCGAATGTTGCGGTACGCATTATTTCTTTAATCGGGAAGCTATCGATAAACTGAGAATGCAGCAACAATAGCGAAAAACACGGTCTGTTTGAGTGAAAACGACCGTGTTTTTTTCATTTATCATCATAAAAATTTGAAGTTGCTCACAAATCATGAAAAAAGTGCGTTCGAATTAGAACTAATTATCAAAAATTTGATCTAGTTAACATTTTTTAGAAAAAAATGGTTCTACAATGGTTATACTTTGAATTTTAATTTTAATTACCAAGAGGTGAAGCATGACTGACTTAAACAAACTCGTTAAAGAACTGAATGACTTAGGTATTACCGATGTCAAAGAAATTGTGTATAACCCGAGTTACGAACAACTTTTCGAGGAAGAGACCAAACCCGGTTTGGAAGGTTTCGATAAAGGTACGTTAACTACGCTTGGCGCGGTTGCCGTTGACACGGGAGTATTTACCGGTCGTTCGCCGAAAGATAAATATATCGTTTATGATGAAAAAACAAAAAACACCGTTTGGTGGAACAGTGAAGCGGCGAAAAACGATAACAAACCGATGACGCAAGAAACCTGGAAAAGCTTGAAAGAATTGGTGGGAAAACAACTTTCCGGTAAACGTTTATTCGTGGTGGAAGGCTTCTGTGGCGCCAGTGAAAAACACCGTATCCCGGTGCGCATCGTGACTGAAGTGGCATGGCAGGCTCATTTTGTGAAAAATATGTTTATTCGTCCGACCGAAGAAGAGCTGAAAAACTTCAAACCGGGCTTCACCGTATTAAACGGCGCAAAATGCACCAATCCGAACTGGAAAGAACAGGGTTTGAACAGTGAAAACTTCGTGGCGTTCAATATTAGCGAAGGCATTCAACTTATCGGCGGTACTTGGTACGGCGGCGAAATGAAAAAAGGTATGTTCTCTATGATGAACTACTTCCTGCCGCTGAAAGGCGTAGCGTCTATGCACTGTTCCGCTAACGTGGGTAAAGACGGTGACGTCGCCATTTTCTTCGGTTTATCCGGTACGGGTAAAACAACGCTTTCAACCGATCCTAAACGCCAATTAATCGGTGACGACGAACACGGTTGGGACGAATCCGGCGTGTTTAACTTCGAAGGCGGTTGCTATGCGAAAACCATTAATTTGTCTAAAGAAAACGAACCGGATATTTACGGTGCGATCCGTCGTGACGCATTATTAGAAAACGTTGTGGTTCGCGCGGACGGTTCCGTAGACTTCGACGACGGTTCAAAAACGGAAAACACCCGTGTTTCATATCCGATTTACCACATCGACAACATTGTGCGTCCGGTATCAAAAGCGGGTCACGCTACTAAAGTGATTTTCTTAACCGCCGACGCATTCGGCGTATTGCCTCCGGTTTCAAAACTGACGCCGGAACAAACCGAATACTATTTCTTATCCGGATTTACGGCGAAATTAGCAGGCACGGAACGCGGCGTAACCGAACCGACTCCGACATTCTCAGCCTGTTTCGGCGCGGCGTTCTTAAGCTTGCATCCGATCCAATACGCCAATGTGTTGGTAGAACGTATGAAAGCGTCCGGTGCGGAAGCTTATTTGGTGAATACCGGTTGGAACGGCACGGGTAAACGTATTTCAATCAAAGATACCCGCGGTATCATTGACGCAATCTTGGACGGTTCAATCGAAAAAGCGGAAATGGGGCAATTACCGATTTTCAATTTGGCCATTCCTAAAGCGTTACCGAGCGTTGATCCTGCTATTTTGGATCCGCGCGATACTTATGCGGATAAAGCTCAATGGCAGGCAAAAGCGGAAGACTTGGCCGGTCGTTTCGTGAAAAACTTTGTGAAATATACGGAAAATCCGGAAGCGGCGAAACTGGTTTCTGCCGGTCCGAAAGCCTAATATCGAATAAAATCTAAAAATAAAGGCCGAGTGTTTTATCGCTCGGCCTTTTTCTTTTTATATTTTAATTTTTCCGTCGTCATTACGCTATTTTTAAGCCTGAAAAAACCCGTTGTTATGTTAGCAACGGGTTTTATTCGGATAATAAGCCTAAGCGGCGGGGACAAATCCTACGGCGTCATAAACCGCTTTCAAGGTTTTCTGCGCACGGACTCGGGCTTTTTGTGCGCCTTCCGCGGCGATACGCATTAATAACGCTTCGTCATTGCGGTAATGATGGAAACGCTCCTGAAGTGCGGTCAACATTTTCACTGTTTCTTCCGCTACCGCACTTTTCAGGTGGCCATACATTTTGCCTTCAAATTCTTTTTCCAATTCGGAAATCGATTTTTCGCTCATGACGGCAAGCATTTCCAGCAAATTTGAAACGCCCGCTTTGTTTTGTACGTCATAACGAACGACAGGCGGTTCGTCGCCGTCGGTCATAGCGCGTTTAATTTTTTTCTCGACGGATTTCGGCTCTTCCAACAGCGTAATCACATTATTGCGATTATCGTCGGATTTTGACATTTTTTTCGTCGGTTCCTGCAGCGCCATAATGCGCGCACCGGCTTTAGGAATAAAGGCTTCCGGCACCACAAACCGGTTTTCGCCGTATAACGCGTTAAACCGTTGAGCAATATCGCGGGTGATTTCAAGATGCTGACGCTGGTCTTCGCCCACCGGCACCTGATTTGCCTGATACAGCAGAATATCCGCCGCCATCAAGACCGGATAAGTGAATAATCCCACGTTGATGTTATCCGCGTGTTTCGCCGATTTATCTTTGAACTGAGTCATGCGGCCCATTTCGCCGAAATAGGTGTAACAGTTCAGAATCCAGGCAAGTTGCGTATGTTCCGGCACATGAGATTGAATAAAAATCGTGCTTTTTTCCGGATCGATTCCGCAAGCCAAATATAACGCCAGAACGTCTAACGTCGCTTTACGTAATGCCGCCGGGTCCTGGCGCACAGTGATGGCGTGTAAATCCACGATACAGAACAGGCATTCGTAATCATCCTGCATTTTCACCCATTGACGCAGGGCGCCGAGGTAGTTGCCGATAGTCAATTCGCCAGACGGCTGCACACCGCTAAGTACAACTGGTTTTGTCATGTTTATTCCTTAATCCAAAAAACTGATAAAATTTCGACCGCACTTTACACGATATTCAGGATTTCTGCAAAATCGTCAAACACCCAGTCCGGTTTACTTTCCGCAATGGGAATATTGTAGTTATAGCCGTAAGTCATTCCGACGGCGGGACAGCCCGCGGCGTGGGCGGCAAGAATATCGTTGCGGGAATCGCCTACGAACAAGACCTGACGCGGGTAGAAACCGAATTTTCCGCATAAATAGTAAATCGGGCCCGGATGAGGTTTAATTGCCGGTAAAGATTGACCGCCCAGCGTTTCACTGAACAGATGGTCGATGCCGAAAGCTTTCAATACCGGTTGAACGTGCTGAGTCGGCTTATTGGTGACAACGGCAAGAACGAATCCCTGAGCTTTCAGTTTTTCCAGGGTTTCCTTCACGTTCGGAAACAAACGGCTCACGTTACACAGATTTTCGCCGTAGAAATGGTTAAAACGCGCTTTAAGTTGTTTGATTTCCGCTTCGTCGAGAGTTTTGCCGGATTGAGCGCTCGCCCATTCTACGCCGCGACTGATTAACACGTCGGCACCGTTGCCGATCCAGGTTAACACTAACGATTCCGGAGCCTGAGGTAAATTAAATTCAGCCAAAGCCGAGTTCACCGATAACGCGAGATCGGGCAGGCTGTTGACCAACGTACCGTCTAAATCGAATCCGATTAATTTAAATTGAGATGCCATTTTTCTTCCTATGTTATTTTTGTACTTTCGCTAATTCGGCCCGCATGTCGTCGATAACTTTTTTGTAGTCCGGCGCGTCGAAAATCGCTGATCCCGCCACGAACATATCGGCGCCGGCGGCGGCGATTTGCGCAATATTATTGATTTTCACGCCGCCATCCACTTCCAAACGAATATCAAAACCGCTGTCGTCGATACGCTGACGCACTTGCCGCAGTTTATCGAGTGTCGCCGGAATGAAAGATTGCCCGCCGAAGCCCGGATTAACCGACATCAATAAAATCATGTCCAATTTATCCATCACGTAATCCAGATAACTCAACGGCGTGGCGGGATTAAACACTAGCCCGGCCTGACAGCCGTTATCGCGAATCAGTTGTAGCGTTCGGTCAATGTGCAGACTGGCTTCGCCGTGAAAGGTGATGGAGGTGGCGCCCGCTTTGGCGAAATCCAGCACCAGCGAATCCACCGGCGTCGCCATTAAATGGACGTCAATCGGCGCGGTAATGCCGTATTCGCGCAGGGCTTTGCATACCGGCGCACCGAAAGTCAAATTCGGTACGTAATGATTATCCATCACGTCAAAATGAATCAAATCCGCACCGCACTTGAGCACGTTTTCCACGTCTTCGCCAAGCCGCGCCAAATCGGCGGAAAGAATCGACGGTGCAATTAAATAAGGTTTCATACGGTTCCCCTTTGGGTTGACAAAAGCAGTCCTAGTGTACTACTTAATGGCTATAAATTTAAAGAGAAAGGCGGCAAAAGTGCGGTATAATTTTGCCGAGTTTTTTAGTACATCATTCACGGGGAACAAAATGACGTTTTTTATTCAGGGATTTTTAGTGTGCGGCGGCTTGATTATCGCGATTGGTGCGCAGAATGCTTTTGTTTTGAAGCAAGGCTTGCTGAAGCGCAATATTCTGGCGGTGATTCTGACCTGTTTTATCTGCGATTTTGTGCTGATTTCCCTGGGCGTGTTGGGTTTGGGTTCGCTTATCAGCGAAAGCGCAGTCGCCACAGTGGCGCTGGCGATTGTGGGCGCGGTGTTCCTGTTTGTGTACGGTTTGCGCGCCTTTCGTTCGGCTTATGTCGGCAATGCCGCGTTGGATTTGAACACCGAAAACGGCGGGCAATCTTCCACCCTGAAAGCGGTATTGACAACTCTGGCAATCACGCTGCTGAATCCTCACGTTTATCTTGACTGCTTCGCTATTATCGGCGGGATTGCCGGCACCATTCCGGCGAATGAAAAGCTGTTTTTTCTGTTAGGAGCGTTGACGACTTCGGCGTTATGGTTTTTCAGTTTAGGTTACGGCGCCCGGCTGCTGATTCCGTTGTTTAAACGCCCCGCCACCTGGCGCGTGCTGGACGGCATAATCGGCGCGGTAATGTGGGGCATTGCGTACAATTTAGCCCGTTATGCCGTACGGATGTATGGCGGGTAATAAAAAGTGATCTGCCCCAAAAGTTGGACAGGTTAGTTAAATACTGAGCTCTGTATTGTGCAGAGCTCAGGTCTTTTAAATTCGGTTTAATCCGTTTTTGATTGTAATACGCCAAATATTCTTCAATGCCGGCCTGTAATTCGGCAGTTTTTTCATGTTGGGCCTCGGGATTTTTGCGGGTTTATCGGGTCGGCCACCAAGCTATTTTATTCCATTTAGCTCGCTTTCGTAAAAGGCTTTCAGCCAGGTGACGATCACGGAATGCGAATAGCGTGACATTTTGCCGCTTCGCGAAGACTAAAATCCCGCTCCGTAACCAGTTTAACGACCTTTAAACGAAATCGATAAGAGTAAGTCATATTCTGCACCTCAAATTAAGTGTCTAGGTTTGGGGAGCAGATCACTTTTAGCAATCAAGTGCGGTCTTTTTAACGCTTGTTTTTTACCCTCTAAGAGTCTTAGGAGAAATACCAAATTCATGTTTAAAACAAGTCGAGAAATAACTACCGTCATTAAATCCGCAATCCAGCGCAATATCGGTAATAGGCTTTTCGGTATAACGGAGTTGATAATAGGCATTGGACAAACGCAATTTAGACACGTAAGCCTGAGGCGTTAAACCGGTTTGCACTTTTACATAACGATAGAGCGTTCTTATGGATAAATTGAATTTTTCCGCCAACTTATCCCAACTAATTTCTTCCAAAAAATGGAAATTCAACCAATTGATAATTTGCCGTCCTTTCGCTTCTATTGAACCTACCATTTGTCCATCTACATAATGATTTTGTAATAACGTTACCAATTGGAAAAAGGAAAACTCTTTTTGTAACGCTGTTTCTACCATAACGGACGAATCTTTTACTTTGAAATTCTGACTATGCATGAGCAACGTGATATTTTCATTGATCAAACCGAGCGTATCCCGATTGATGATTTTGTAATCGGCACAATCCGGTTTTAAATTTTTCAGCAGAGTGTCTAAGTTGCGGATAAATTTAAAATCATTGTAATCTTTCAATAAAATATTGGTCAGACAAAGGTTATCGACATTTTCATATAAATGGTGGTCGCTAGCTTCAATATAAAGCACCATTCCTTTGTATAGATCATGAGGATAACCATTGAGAATATGGCGTCCGCGACCTTCCGTCACGATAACTAATTCGCTAAAATCGTGAGTATGTTCCGGAAAATCGGATTGAGGTACTCTCGGTTCAATTGCAAATTGCTGTTGACCCGATTTAAAAAAATCTTTAAAGGATAATTTTTCAATCATGTCATCCTCCCCACCCTCTTAAGAAGCTCGGCGGTAGAATATCATAATAAAAATAATGTGCTTTCCGAAAATCCGTTCAATCTTCTCTTAATTACAACTAATTCTCAATTCTGTGAATCAGATCACATGCACTTTTAAATTTTTGCCATATTTGCCTCAAATTTGGCAGATGATTTAATGCCCTAATCGATCCGTAGACTTAGACTGCAATCAACTTAAATGAGTTGGAGCACAAAGTTATGGGTATTCTCAATATTGCTGCCGTCGATCTCGGCGCGTCAAGCGGTCGTATCATGCTTTCCACTTATCATATTGATAATCAGGCAATTTCACTGGAAGAAATTCATCGCTTTAAAAATCAATTTATCTCTCAAAACGGGCATGACTGTTGGGATCTCCTTGCCTTAGAAAAAGAAATTGTCATCGGATTACGCAAAATTCTAGACAGTGGGAAACCTCTTCACAGTATCGGAATCGACACTTGGGGAGTGGATTATGTTTTGCTGGATAAAAACGGTGAAGTAGTTGCGCCGACTTATGCTTATCGAGATCACCGTACTGATGGGGTAATGCAAAAAGTGCAATCCGAATTAGGTAAAGAAACCATTTATCGTAAAACAGGTATTCAGTTCTTAACTTTCAATACTCTTTATCAACTCAAGGCAATGGTAGATGAAAATCCGCAATGGCTTTCCCTGGTTAAAGATTTTGTGATGATTCCCGATTATCTGAATTATCGCTTAACCGGCGTGATTAATCGAGAATACACCAATGCCACCACCACACAACTGGTAAATGTAAATACTGATAGCTGGGATTCCGCACTTTTAGAGTATCTCGGCTTACCGGCAAGCTGGTTCGGACGCATTCGCCACCCGGGTCACCAAGTCGGCTTATGGAATAACCGGATTCCCGTCATGTCGATTGCCAGCCACGATACCGCAAGTGCGGTCATTTCTGCACCACTTTCTGATGAAAATGCCGCATATCTTTGTTCCGGCACCTGGTCATTAATGGGTTTGGATACCACAACGCCTTGTACTAACGATACGGCGATGAACTCAAATATCACTAATGAAGGCGGTATAGACGGACATTATCGAGTTCTAAAAAATATTATGGGTTTATGGTTATTCAATCGCCTGTGCACCGAACGCAGTATCACGGATATTCCGGCTTTGGTCAAACAAGCCGAAGCCGAACCCGCATTCCAAAGTCTTATCAACCCTAATGCAGAGTGCTTCTTAAATCCGCCGTCTATGGTGGAGGCTATTCAACAATATTGCCGTGAACACAATCAAACCGTGCCCCAAAACACGGCTCAACTTGCACGCTGTATTTTCGACAGTCTGGCGATGTTATACCGCAAAACGGCATTAGAACTTGCCGAATTACAAGGCAAACCAATCAGCGCATTACACATCGTAGGCGGCGGCAGCCAAAACGAATTTTTAAACCAACTTTGCGCCGATCTTTGTGGTATGGATGTCTTTGTCGGTCCGATAGAGGCTTCCGTTCTGGGTAACGTAGGCTGTCAGTTAATGGCATTAGACCAAATCCGGAGTGTCGCGGAATTTCGTCAATTAGTGGTAAAAAGCTTTCCGCTAAAACAATTCAAAAATCGACCGCACTTTATGCCGGCTTCATTCCTTGAAACCAAATGGCATGAATTTTGCGCGTTACATTAATTCACTTAGAAGAAGGAAATTGATCATGAGTAACGTACAACAAGCATATGAATTAGCAAAAAAACAATTTGCCGATATTGGTGTAGACACAGAACAAGCGCTTGCTCTGCTGGATAAATTACCGATTTCCATGCATTGCTGGCAAGGCGATGATGTCGGCGGTTTTGAACAAGGTGCCGGCGCATTAAGCGGCGGAATTCAAGCCACCGGTAACTATCCGGGGAAAGCCCGTACAGCACAAGAATTACGCGCTGACCTAGATAAAGCGATTTCCTTGATTCCGGGTAAAAAACGGTTAAATTTACATGCTTCTTATTTAGAAGCCGATCACAAAGTGGATCGCAATGAAGTTAAACCCGAACACTTTGAGAACTGGGTAGCTTGGGCCAAAATTAACAATATGGGCTTGGATTTTAACCCAACTTATTTTTCTCATCCGTTAAGTACGGAAGCGACATTAAGCCACCCAAACAAAGAAATTCGTGATTTCTGGATTGAACACGGCAAGGCATGTCGAAAAATTTCCGAATATTTCGGCAAAGAACTGGGAACAGCTTCCGTAATGAACATTTGGATTCCGGACGGCAGTAAAGATTTAGTTGTGGATAAATTTGCTCCGCGCCAACGTTTAGTTGACGCCCTTGATGCAATCATCGCGGAAAAAATCGATCCGAAATATCACTTAGATGCGGTAGAAAGCAAATTATTCGGTATCGGCGTGGAATCTTATACTGTCGGCTCTAATGAATTCTATACATCTTATGCGGTTTCCCGCGGTACGGCGTTATGTCTGGACGCCGGACACTTCCACCCGACCGAAGTAATCTCGGATAAAATTTCCGCCGTCATGCCGTTTATTCAACATTTACTTTTACACGTCAGCCGTCCGGTACGTTGGGATAGCGATCACGTAGTATTGCTTGACGATGAAACGCAAGCCATCGCAAGCGAAATTATCCGCAATCAATTATTTGACCGCGTACACATCGGTTTAGACTTCTTCGACGCCTCCATCAACCGCATTGCGGCTTGGGTCATTGGGACTCGTAATATGCAAAAAGCGTTGTTGAGAGCCTTACTCGAACCGACGCAAGAATTGCGCGATTTAGAAAATACTCGTGACTTTAGCGGCCGTTTAGCATTGCTGGAAGAACAAAAATCACTGCCATGGCAAGCCGTTTGGGATATGTATTGCGAACGTCATAACGTGCCGGTAGGTCGTCGTTGGTTAGACAAAGTACGTAATTATGAAAAAGCGGTTTTAAGCCAACGTTCATAAGGAGTTAAACATGCAACACATTATTAATTCTTGGTTTGTGCAAGGCATGATTAAAGCCACCAATGATATGTGGTTAAAAGGTTGGGATGAGCGCAACGGCGGTAATGTCAGTTTACGTTTGTTAGAAGAGGATGTAGTGCCTTATCAGAGTGAATTTGCGGAAAATCCTCGTCATGTAGAAATTACGCAAGATATCACCGGACTTGCTAACCAATATTTCATCGTTACCGGTTCGGGGAAATTCTTCCGCAATGTCATTATTGATCCGGCCGATACCTTAGCCGTGATTAAAGTGGATGAACAAGGTAAAGGTTACTACATTATGTGGGGCTTGGTGAACGGCGGCGTACCGACATCCGAATTACCCGCGCATTTACAATCTCACATTGTGCGAACGAAAGTCGGTGAAGGCAAAGATCGCGTCATTATACATTGCCACGCCACCAACTTAATTGCGTTGACTTATGTGCTTGAACTGGATCCGAAAGTGATTACCCGTGAACTCTGGGAAATGAGTACGGAATGCCTGGTGGTATTCCCCGACGGTGTGGGCATTTTACCTTGGATGACGCCGGGCAAAGATGAAATCGGCTACGCGACGGCCAAAGAAATGGCGAAACATCCGTTAGTTCTTTGGGCGTTCCACGGTGTGTTTGGTACGGGGCCGACCTTGGATGATGCGTTCGGTTTGATTGATACCGCAGAAAAATCCGCCGAAATTTTGGTGAAAGTGTTATCCATGGGGGGTAAACGGCAAACCATTCAAACCGATGAATTCAAATTATTAGCGCAACGTTTTGGTGTTACACCGATGGAAGGCGTACTTTGAGAACGAACGGCGCAGCTCATAACGGGCTGTGCCGTTATGCAAAGTGCGGTCAGAAAATTAAACGTTTTTTAAACAATTTACAGGAGTCACATTATGGGTGGTTCAATTTTACTTGGTATCTTTTGGCATTTCGTCGGTGCAACTTCCGCAGCCTGTTTCTACGCGCCGATGAAAAAAGTCAGCAATTGGTCTTGGGAAACCATGTGGGCGGTAGCCGGTATCTTCTCTTGGATTTTACTACCTTGGAGCATCAGCTACTGGCTATTACCCGATTTCGGTGCGTATTATTCTTCCTTCAGCAGCGATATTTTATTGCCGGTTTTCCTTTTCGGTGCGATGTGGGGAATTGGCAATATCGGTTACGGCTTAACCATGCGCTATCTCGGTATGTCCATGGGAATTGGTATAGCCATCGGTATTACCTTAATTATCGGAACTTTAATGACCCCGATTATTCAAGGCCGCTTCGGCGAATTGCTTGCAAGCAGCGGCGGACAAATAACCATTACCGGGGTAATCGTTGCCGTCATCGGTGTCGCCATTGTGTCTTATGCCGGCGTGTTAAAAGAAAAAGCCATCGGCGTCACCGCGGAAGAATTTAATTTGAAAAAAGGGCTTGCTCTCGCCGTGATGTGCGGTATTTTTTCCGCCGGTATGTCATTCGCCATGAGTGCCGCCACACCAATGCACGAAGCCGCAGCGAATGTAGGTGTGGATCTGCTTTATGTCGCTTTACCGAGTTATGTGGTTATCATGGGCGGCGGAGCAATTATTAACCTTGGTTTCTGTATTATCCGTTTAATGACCCGTCCTGAACTTTCATTCAAAGCCGATATGAGCGTCGCAAAAGGCTTACTTATTAGCAATGCTTTATTCTCAGCTCTCGGTGGCATTATGTGGTACTTCCAGTTTTTCTTCTACGCCTGGGGTCATGCCAACATTCCTGCAGACTACGGCTTCATCAGCTGGATGTTACATATGAGCTTCTATGTGCTCTGCGGCGGTATCGTAGGTTTGATTTTACATGAATGGAAAAATACCGGTAAAAAACCAACCAGAGTACTGTGTATCGGCTGTTTGGTGATTGTATTAGCCGCGAATATCGTTGGTTTAGGTATGGCAAATTAAGAAAAATCAAGGAGTTATCATGTCTAACAGATTTATTTTAAATGAAACCTCTTATTTCGGTTCCGGTGCTATCCGAAATATCGTCACCGAAGTAAAACAACGAGGTTTCCGTAAAGCTTTAATTGTGACGGATAAAGCATTAGTCAAATTCAAAGTAGTGGAAAAAGTGACCGCACTTCTGCAACAAGCCGATCTTGATTATGAAATTTTCGATGAAGTGTTGCCTAATCCGACCATGAATGTCGTGAACGCAGGATTGGCAAAATTTAAAGCAAGCGGCGCGGATTATATGATTTCTATCGGTGGCGGTTCACCGCAAGATACGGCAAAGGCTATCGGGATTATCACAAATAACCCTGAATTTGCCGACATCCGCAGCCTTGAAGGCACAGCACCGACGAAAAAACCTGCCGTACCGACTATTGCGATTCCGACTACAGCGGGAACCGCGGCGGAAGTCACCATTAACTATGTCATCACTGATGAAGAAAACAAACGTAAATTCGTTTGCGTAGATCCGCATTCTATTCCGGTCGTTGCTATTATTGACAGCGATATGATGGCAAGTATGCCGCCCGCACTGAAAGCGGCAACCGGGGTAGATGCGCTCACACATGCCATTGAAGGTTTCACCACTTTAGCCGCATGGGAGCTTTCCGATATGTTCCACTTAAAAGCTATTGAAATTATCGCCCGATCATTACGTGCTTCGGTTAAAGGTGAACAACAAGGCACGGAAGATATGGCGCTTGGTCAATATGTGGCCGGTATGGGTTTCTCCAATGTAGGCTTAGGTTTAGTGCATGGTATGGCTCATCCTTTGAGTGCTTTTTACGGCACACCGCACGGTGTCGGCAATGCCGTATTACTTCCGCACATTATGGCCTATAACGCCGATTTCACAGGTGAAAAATTCCGTGCGATTGCAAAAGCGATGGGCGTGCAAAATGCTGAATGTCTCAGTATTGAAGAAGCCCGTATGGCTGCGGTTGAAGCGGTAAAATCCTTGAATCGAGATGTCGGCATTCCTGTCACATTACGTGAAGTGGGCGTGAAAGAAGAAGATATTCCGAAACTCGCTAAAGCCGCCTTTGCCGATGTATGTACGGGCGGTAATCCAAGACCGACTTCCGTCGAAGACATTGAGCGGCTCTACCGTGCTATTTATTAAGGAGAACATTATGATTCGTAAAGGTTTCGTGATGCGGGTCAATCCTGATTGCCACGCGGAATATAAAAAACGCCACGATGAGATTTTTCCTGAATTGGTAGAAGAATTAAAAGCCCATGGCAGCCATCATTACTCTATCTTTTTAGATAAAGAACGTAATTTGCTGTTCGGTTATGTGGAAATCGAAGATGAAGCCCGTTGGAATGCGGTGGCACAAACCGCCGCTTGTCAGAAATGGTGGACGTTTATGAAAGATATTATGCCTTCAAATCCTGATAACAGTCCGATTTCACAGGATCTCGAACAGGTATTTTATCTGGATTAAAAAACTCTTCAAAAAATGACCGCACTTTCAAAAGCGCGGTCAAATTTTCCATTATTTTTTAGTCAAATAATCCAACACCACCTGATGATGTTCGCCGGTTTTGAATTTAGTGAAAACCTGTTCGATGACGCCGTTTTCGTTAATCAAAAAGCTGATACGGTGGATGCCGTCGTAAGTTTTTCCCATAAATTTCTTTTCGCCCCAAACGCCGAATTGGTCGGCGACTTGATGGTCTTCATCGGATAACAAAGTGAAATTCAACGCTTTCTTTTCTTCAAACTGAGCGAGTTTCTTCGGAGAATCCGGGCTGATGCCCAGAATTACAACGCCTAATTTATCCAGCTCCGCCTTGGCGTCGCGAAGCCCGCAGGCCTGAACGGTGCAGCCCGGCGTGAGCGCTTTCGGGTAGAAATAAATCAACACTTTTTTGCCCCGGAAATCGGTTAACGAAACCGGTTCGTTGTGCTGATTCGGCAAGGTAAAGTGCGGGGCGTTTTCGCCGGGTTTTAAGGTTTTCATCGGGAATTTCCTCATTAAAATAGATTTAACAGTATTCTAACAAGCATTGCGGTTTTGTGATACAATCGCGGGAAATTTAATTTAGCTGAAAAAATCATGTCCAGACAGAAAAAATCCCGTCGTTTAACCGACATTATGCCGACCCGCAAAACCGATAAAAAACCTGAAATCGGTGCGGTAAAAACGCGTCCCGGCAAGAAATTAACCCGTTATGAATTGGATGCCAAAGCGCGCGAGGAAAAACGTAAACGCAAGCATAAAGGCCTGAATTCCGGTTCGCGCCACAGTGCCGCCGCAAATACCGATAAAAGTTCGCAAATCGAGGTGAAAGATCCGCGCATCGGCAGCCGTAAAAAAGTGCCGTTGATGGTGGAATTCGTGAACAAGCCGGAAAAAGGTCAGTTCATTCAAGCGGAAAAAACGAACGAAAAATCGCCCGCACTTGATCCGATGTTAGAGTTGGAACAGCTTGAAAATAACGAATGTCTGAACAATTTGTTGGATCAACTGGATGCCGGGAAGATTCTCAGTAAAGCGGATCAAGCTTTTGTTGACGAATGTCTGGATCGCATTGCGCAATTAATGGACGAATTGGGCATTAGCGATGAAGAAGGCGAAGACGAAGACGATTTGCTTCGCACCTTCGAGAAAATCAATATCAACCAATTCCGTTAATGATGATGACCGGCGTTTTATTGGTAATCGGCGTTGCAATTTTACTGGCGATGGCGGGATATTCCCTTTATCTTTTCGCCCAATTACGCAAACAAAAACGGCTTTACGAACAGGCCAGACTGGCGCGCGCGGCGCGCTTAAAAGAAAGCGTTCGGATTATTGCCCGCGCGATGCATGCGGGTGAATGCAATCATTCGGAAGGCGTGATTCGGTTGAAAATGCTGTTGGAGCCTCTCGGGCAGAAAACCTTATCGGAATATGACGCCATGTGGCGACTTTACGAAACGGTGCGCGATATGCCGACCCATGAAGATCGCAAATTGCTGAAGAAAAATGAGCGCATGAAGTTGGATCTCGAACGCGAAACCAAAGAAATCGAGCTGGAAGAAGCGATTAAAGCCGAAGCGAAAGCCTTGTTAAACGAATTACAATAAGATTTCTCCACGCCGCTTTTTGACAACGATTATCTACTCGACAACCCTAACATTTAATCTGACGATATGACTGATATTACTTTCGATCTCGCCCTGATTCAAAAATACAATCAATCCGGGCCTCGTTATACGAGTTATCCAACCGCGCTGGAATTTAATGAAAATTACAGCGAACAAGATTTCGAAACGGCGGCAGCGCGTTATCCCGAGCGGCCGTTATCCCTTTACGTGCATATTCCGTTCTGTCATAAACTCTGCTATTTCTGCGGCTGCAACAAGGTGATTACCCGCCACCGGCATAAAGCGGATATTTATCTGGATTTTCTCGAAAAAGAAATCAGCAACCGCGCGCCTTTATTCAAAAACCGGACGGCAACCCAAATCCATTGGGGCGGCGGCACGCCGACTTATTTGAGCGAAACCCAATCCGCCCGCCTGATGAACATGCTAAAAACCCATTTCACCATTGCCGACGACGCCGAAATTTCCATTGAAATGGACCCGCGCGAAATCGAATTATCCATGTTGGATCACTTACGTCGCATCGGTTTCAACCGCATCAGTATGGGCGTGCAGGACTTCAATAAAGAAGTGCAAAAAGCCGTCAACCGCGAGCAGGACGAAGATTTTATCCGCGCTTTACTGATTCGTGCGCGCGAACTGGGCTTCCAATCCACCAATCTGGATCTCATTTACGGCTTGCCGTTCCAAACAGTGGAAAGTTTTATGTTCACTTTACAAAAAGTCATCGAGCTGAATCCTGATCGCCTGAGCGTGTTCAACTACGCCCATTTACCAAGCCGTTTCGCCGGCCAAGTAAAAATCAAAGACAAAGATTTGCCGTCGCCGGAAACCAAACTGAGCATTTTGCAAAACACCATCGAAACCTTAGGCGCCGCCGGCTATAAATTTATCGGCATGGATCACTTTGCCAAACCGGACGATGAACTGGCCATCGCACAACAAAACGGCGTTCTGCATCGCAACTTCCAAGGTTACACCACACAGGAAGAATGCGATTTACTGGGGTTGGGCGTCTCCGCCATCAGCCTGTTGGGCGACAGCTATGCGCAAAATCAAAAAGAATTAAAACAATATTATGCCGATGTGGACGAAAAAGGCATTGCGCTGCACAAAGGGCTCACTTTAACGGAAGAAGACTGCCTGCGGCGGGATGTGATTAAAGCTTTAATCTGTAACTTTAAATTGGATTATGCCGCCGTCGAACGGCAATATCATATTGATTTTACTACGCATTTTGCCGAAGATTTGGCGCTGCTGAAACCGCTTGCGGAAGACGGCCTGCTGGACATTAAACCGCACGGAATTGTCGTCTCGCCGAAAGGCCGTTTGCTGATCCGCAACATCTGTCTGTGCTTTGACAGTTACTCGCGTCAGCAGGCGCGCAGACAACAATTCTCGCGTATTATTTAATTCGCCCAAAAGTGCGGTCAAAAAAATGATCGTTTTTTACACTTCGTTTGCCAACGCTTTGAGAAAAATCCTTCCGGAAATGGCAAATAAAAAAACGAGAGAATTTTTGACCGCACTTTTATATCGCGCCGATTCGTTACAGGAATTTCGTCAGCAAGGTTTCAAATAACACGTAAAAAGCGAGCAAATCCGTTTTCGCCAGAGGTTTAAACGGCAGCAAGAGGTAATACAAAAAACGATATCTTTTCACCAAAGCCAAGGCGTAATGCCACACATGGCTGTCTTCGTAACAGACAAAGGTGTCGATGGTGCGTTGAATCTGCGCGGGCGTGGTTTTTTCCCGGCACACCCCGTAAATAAACAATAAGGCGTCACGCATTTTCTGCCATATCAGCTTATGGGAATGGGAAACCGCTTCGAAATCAATAAAGGAAACTTTGCCGTCCTGCCACAAAATATCTTTCAACAACGGGCGCCCGTGAACAATGCCGTGTTCATGCAAATCCGCCAGGGCTTTGGCGCAATCGTCCAGAATCCGCTGTTTTTGTGCGGCCGTAATATCGCTTTCCAGCCAGAAGCGCACATTGTGTCCCGCATCTTCCATCACTAAACAATGGGAATTGATGATTTTTACCGGCGGAATCGGCGCTTTATGCAGGAGCAGCCATTTTATCCGTTGAATTTCCCGTCGAAACGCCGCCCGGGAAAAGGGCTTGAGCAAACGCTGCATGCCGTGGGGATGCTCGGGCTGTTTCAGCCAGTAAGACTTCCCTTCGAATTCAAAGGAATAAACCCGTTCCATGCGATGTTCCGCCTGTAAGATCTCAACGTAATCTGCTAATGTCACGCTTTTCCTCCTCAAAAAACGGGAACATTTTACCACACAAATAAGAAGAGCGGGTTAACCCGCTCCGACAAAATAAAACGATCTTGGCTAAATATTCAGCATTTCGGCGTCGTCAATGAAGTATTGATTCATTTCAAACGCCGGTTTGGAATCGTGATCTTTGCTGATAATCCGCGCCGGTACGCCGGCCGCCGTAGCATGTTCGGGAATCGGCTGTAACACCACGGAATTGGCGCCGATTTTGGCGTATTTGCCCACTTCAATATTGCCCAGAATTTTCGCACCGGCGCCGATCATTACGCCTTCGCGGATTTTCGGATGACGATCGCCCGTTTCTTTACCGGTGCCGCCTAATGTGACGCCCTGTAAAATGGAAACGTCGTTTTCAATCACCGCCGTTTCCCCCACCACAATACCGGTGGCGTGGTCAAACATAATACCGCACCCGATACGCGCCGCCGGATGAATATCCACATCAAACGCTACGGAAATCTGATTTTGCAGATAAATCGCCAGCGAACGGCGGTTTTCCTGCCATAAATAATGAGTAATACGATAACTTTGTAACGCGTGAAAGCCTTTCAGATAGAGCAACGGCGTAGACCATAAATCCACCGCCGGATCGCGCTGGCGCACCGCGGTAATATCGCAGGCGGCGCTTTCGATAATGCTGGGTTTCGCCGCATAAGCGTCTTCAATAATTTCACGCAGAGTAATGGCGGGCATGGTTGCCGTCGCCAGTTTATTGGCCAGAATATAACTCAGCGCGCCGCCCAAATGTTTGTGTTTCAGAATGGTAGAATGGAAAAAACTCGCCAGCATAGGTTCCTTATCCACCAGACATTGGGCTTCTTCCCGGATTTGTTTCCAAACTTTAATTGCCATCTCGGTTCCTTAATATTCGTCTTTACGTTCGCGCTGTAAAAGTGCGGTCGCCATTTCCTGCGGATTTTTACCGTGGAACAAGGCCGCATAAATCTGTTCCGTAATCGGCATTTCCACGCCCTGCCGCTGCGCCAACGCCATGGCTTCCTTGGTGTTGTAAAAGCCTTCCACCACCTGCCCGATTTGCTCCATCGCCGCCTGCGCGGAAATTCCCAGCCCCAACATCATACCGAAACGTCGATTGCGCGATTGGTTATCGGTACAAGTCAGCACCAAATCCCCTAAGCCTGACATGCCGGTGAAGGTTTTCGGATTCGCTCCCAATGATACGCCCAGACGGGTGATTTCCACCAGCCCGCGGGTAATCAGGGCGGTGCGCGCGTTGGCGCCGAATCCCAAACCGTCCGCCATTCCCGCCGCAATGGCGATCACGTTTTTAATCGCGCCGCCCAGCTGTACGCCGATCATATCCCGATTGAGATACACCCGGAAATGCTTACTGCAATGAATGCGCGCCTGAAATTCCCGGGCAAAGCGTTCGTCATTTGCCGCTAAAGCAATCGCCGTCGGCATACCGGCGGCTAACTCCCTGGCAAAGGTCGGACCGGACAACACGGCCAACGGATGCGCCTTACCCAGTTCCTCTTCCACTACGGATTGTAGCAAGCGCCCGCTGTCCCGCTCCAAGCCCTTGGTTGCCCAAGCGATACGACTATCAGGACGCAAAAACGGTTTAATCCGCTTAATCACCTCACCGAAAGCATGACTGGGCACCACCACCAATAAATCTTTCGATTTTTTGACCGCACTTTCCAGATCCGCCTCAATCACTAAGGATTCGGGAAACGCAATATCCGGTAAAAACCGGCGATTTTGCCGTTCTTCGCGCAACTGCTGACATTCCGCCCGGTTATGTCCCCACAATATGGTGGGATAACCGTTCCGGGAAAAACTGATTGCCAGCGCCGTGCCGTAAGAACCGGCGCCCAGAATGCTGATCGGAGCTTGATTCACCATAGCTTCCACCTAAAGAAAAGCCCACGTGGGAACGTGAGCGTTGCCGATATTCGGAATTAATTAATGGTCGGTTGTTCTTCCTCAGCGGATTCTTCTTCCACACGACGCATGTGTTCGAGGAAAAGCGCATCGAAATTCACCGGCGCTAAATTCAGCGGCGGGAAAGTGCCGCGATTGACCAGGCTCGCCACTAATTCGCGGGCGTAAGGAAACAGCATGTTCGGACATTGCGAAGTTAACGCATGTGTTAACTGAATATCGGTTAACCCGCTGATGGTGAATACGCCGGCCTGTTTCACTTCGCACAGAAAAGCGGAATCGCCGCTGTCTTCCAGCGTGGTTTCCACCGACACGTTTAATGTCACTTCGAATAAATTCTCGCCTAATTGTTTGGCTTCCGTGCCTAAATTAAAGTTTAAATCCGGCTTCCATTCCTGCTGAAAAATATCGGGCAGATTCGGCGCTTCAAATGACACATCCTTCACATAAATGCGTTGAATCTGCAATACGGGTTCCTGAGCTTGCTCCGCCGGAGCGGCCTGATTTTCATCTGTCATATTGAATTCCTTATTTTACTAACGGTAAATTTTCGGCATTCCAGCCTGCAATGCCTTCTTGTAATGCATAAACGTGCTTAAAGCCCTGTTTGGCTAAAATTTCACCCGAAGCGCGGGCCGTTACGCCGCTCGCACAAACTAAAATCACCGGCACGTCTTTGTGTTGTTCCAATTTGCCCAGATTGTGATTTTTAATGTCTGAAGGCACGAATTCCTGGCTGTTGACAATATGTCCGCGTTTGAATTCTTCGATGGTGCGCAAATCGATCACCACCGCGTTTTGGTTGTTCATCAACGCCACCGCTTCGGCATTGGACACCAATTTCACTTTGCTGGTAAAGGCTTTGAAATTCACGTAAATAAAAGCAATAAAAATTGCGACCCAGGCGACAACCAATAACGTGTGATTTTTGATAAAAGGCGTAGCCAGCGTTAAAAATTCTTCCATGTTGTTCTCAATAGATTAATGATAAAAAGAGAGCTTAAGTATAACCGCAGTCAGCGGATTTTCAAAGGCGGAAAGGCTAAAAGTGCGGTCAAAAAAACGAAAGAATTTTTGACCGCACTTAAATTATTTATCCAGCAGACGGATGTGGCGAGTGGCGGAAATCCAGGCCGAGGCGTAACCGACGATGGAGCAAATCACCAGTAAAAACAGCATTTCGCCGAAACCCAGGCCGCCGAGATTAAAGGTGACGGCAAAAATATCCGTCACATATTTCACCGCACTGGTGAAATAACCGATGAGTAAGGCGCTGAAAAAACAGGCGAAAAAAGCGCCGAAAAAGCCGTAAATAATGCCGGTGTAGAGGAACGGACGCAGAATAAACTGATCCGTCGCGCCCAATAATTTCATCACCTGAATATTCGCCTGGCTGCTGTACACATCGGAACGGATACTGTTGCCGATAACCAAAAATACCGCCAGCGTCATCAACACCGCGCAGAAAATGGCGACATGCGCGATCAGCCAGGTTATCGCCGTGAGTTTCTCCAGCCAATCGTTATCCATGCGAACTTCTTCCACGCCTTTGATTTTAGCAAGATTTTCGCGTAGTTCCTGACGTTTTTCCGAGGCTTTGAATTCCGCCGTCGGTTTAATCATCACCACCGCCGGCAACGGATTGTCGTCTAAAATATCCAATTCTTCGCCAAAACCGGACCAGGCTCGGAAATCCTTCAGACTTTCCTGACGGGACACGTAATTCAGACTTTCCACGCCGGCCTGCGAGCGGATTTTTTCCACCACGCCGTTGGCGTCGTCTTCATTGAGGTTTTTGTGCAAATACACCGTTAATTCGCTGTCCGGCGAAAACTGGGTAATAGCGTTGTGGGTATTTTTCCACAGTAAAAAGCTGACGGTAGGAATGGTTAACGACACCGCGATCACCAAAATAGTTAACAGCGTGCCGTATTTTCGCTTAACCAAATCCGCCCACACGTGGCCTAAAACATATTTCATTTGCACCCAAAACGGAGCTTTTTGTGTTGAACTCATAATAAATTTCTCCGATTTTAACGCAAACGGCCTTGTTCCAGCACAAGGCAAGGCTTCGGTTTTTGACTGATTAAGCCCACATCGTGCGTGGCAATCAGCACGGTCATGCCCATACGATTGAGATCTTCAAACAGATTAAACAAATCCAGGGAAAGCGCATTATCGAGATTGCCGGTCGGTTCGTCCGCCAGCAATAATTGCGGCTTATGCACCACGGCGCGGGCGATGTCCACCCGTTGCTGTTCGCCGCCGGACAAATGAACGGGCTGATGATTGGCGCGATCGTATAATCCGACGCGATCCAAAGCGGACAGCGCACGCTCGCGTGCGATTTTCGGGTGCATTCCGCTGATAATTAGCGGCAACGCAACATTATCCGCCACGGAACGATCGGGCAATAGTCGATAATCCTGATGAACCATGCCGATTTGGCGGCGTAAAAAAGGTAATTCGTAATGAGAAAGACGGGTTATATCATGTCCGTTAAACCAAATTTGCCCGCCGTTAGCGCGTTCCATGCCCATGATGAGCTTCAATAATGTACTTTTCCCCGCGCCGGAATGCCCCGTAAGATACGTCATACTGCCTACGGGCAAATGAAATGTAAGTCCCTGCAAGGCGGGCTTTCCCCCAAAATATGCCTTGCTGACATTTTGAAAATGAATCATTCTTCTGTCTCTTTGCAAAAAATTGAAGCAATTATACCCAAAACCGCTCAATGATTAAACGTCGGAACGATGTGATCTGCGGGATTTTTCAATATCCGCTTTTTGTTAATAAAAAAATCCGCCTGCCGTTCTGCGTTAACCTTACGTCAGAACGGCGGGCGGATAAAAGTGCGGGCAAAAAAATCAACGTTTTTTTGCGTTTCACCGCGTCGCTAAAGTCAATTAAGCGAAATATTTTTCTAAATCTTCACTGCCGCCGATGTATTCGCCGCCGATGAAGACTTGCGGTACCGAGGTTTTACCCGTAATGGCGCGCACCGAAATAGTGGAAGCGTCGCGACCCAATACGATTTCTTCGAAAGTATATCCTTTCACTTTTAACAAACCTTTGGCTTTGGCGCAGAAAGGACAACCCGGTTTGGTGAAAATCGATACCGACGGTTTCGCCGTCCAGTCCGGTTTGATGTATTTGATCATCGTATCCGCATCGGAAACTTTGAACGGATCGCCCGGTTCGTTCGGTTCCACGAACATTTTTTCAACCACGCCGTTTTTCACCAGCATGGAATAACGCCACGAACGTTTACCGAAACCCAGTTCCTCTTTATCCACCAACATTCCCATGCCTGCGGTAAAGTCGCCGTTACCGTCCGGAATCACCGTGATGTTTTCGGCTTCCTGATCCGCCTTCCAGGCGTTCATCACAAAGGTATCGTTAACGGATACGCAAATGATATCGTCGACGCCTAAGGCTTTGAATTCGCATGCCAATTCGTTATAACGAGGTAAATGCGTTGACGAACAGGTCGGGGTAAAAGCACCCGGCAACGAGAACAGAACAACGGTTTTATTGTCAAATAATTCGGATGTGGTTACATCAACCCAAGCATCGCCCTGACGCGTGTGAAACGTGACTTGCGGAACTTTTTTACCTTCCATACTCATAGTTTTTCTCCTGTTTGAATAAATGATTTTCTGTTTACGGGGTGAATTATAATTATTTTTGTGTTATCGTTACAATCAATTAATTTCTATTCATTCAATCGTTTTTTTCTATATTAAGAGTTGCCGTTATTATGAATATCCGTGATTTAGAATATCTTGTTTCGCTCGCCGAATTCAAACATTTCCGTCGCGCGGCGGACGCCTGTAATGTCAGTCAACCCACTTTAAGCGGACAAATCCGAAAATTAGAGGACGAATTAGGCATTACGTTGCTTGAACGTACCAGCCGTAAAGTATTGTTCACGCAATCGGGGTTATTATTGGTGGAACAAGCCAAACAGGTGTTGCGCGAAGTAAAATTATTGAAAGAAATGGCCAGCAATCAAGGTAAAGATATGACCGGTCCGTTGCATATCGGCGTAATTCCGACCGTCGGTCCTTATTTATTGCCTTATATCATGCCGGTACTCAAAGAGGAATTTCCGGAATTGGAGCTGTTTTTGTATGAAGCGCAAACCAACCAATTAGTGGATCAGCTGGAAACGGGCCGCTTGGATTGTGCGATTTTGGCCGCCGTCGCCGAAACGGAACCTTTCATCCAGGTACCGCTGTTTAACGAAAAAATGCTGGTCGCGGTCTCGGAAACTCATTCCTGGGCGAAAGAAAAAAATATTCCGTTGGATCACTTAAAAGGCATGGAAGTGTTAATGCTGGATGACGGTCATTGTCTGCGGGATCAGGCTTTGGGTTACTGCTTTGCCGCAGGCGCCAGAGAAAACGCCCATTTTCAGGCCACCAGCCTGGAAATGTTACGCAATATGATTGCCGCCAATGCGGGTATCACACTTATGCCTGAACTGGCCGTGCTGAACGAAGGTCAGCGTCAGGGAGTCAAATATATTCCCTGTGTCGATCCGGAACCGCAACGCACCATTACGCTGATTTACCGTCCCGGTTCGCCGTTACGCGCCCGTTACGAACGGGTCGCAAGTGCGGTCAAAAAAGCGGTTAAACCGATTTTAGAGGGAGATTAAAATGGCAGGCGTTCGTGCAATTCAAAAAGAAAAAACCCGTCGCGCACTGGTTGACGCCGCATTTAATCAGCTTAATGCGGAGAAAAGTTTTTCCAATCTCAGTCTGCGTGAAGTGGCGCGCGAAGCCAACATCGCCGCCACCTCATTCTACCGCCACTTTAAAGATATGGACGAGCTTGGCCTGGTGATGGTGGATGAAGCGGGGATGACCTTGCGTCAACTAATGCGGCAGGCGCGCAAACGGATTGAAAAAGGCGGCAGTGTGATCGCCATTTCGGTGGAAACCTTTTTTGAATTTATCAATAACAGTCCGAACGTGTTCCGTCTGCTATTACGCGAAAGCTCCGGCACATCGCAGGCATTCCGCACCGCGGCGGCGCGTGAAATTAAACATTTTGCCGACGAACTGGCGGAATATATTTCGAATAAACACGGTTATTCTCAATATATCGCTTATGTTCAGGCGGAAGGCATGGTGACATTGGTGTTTACAGCGGGAGCCAATGCTTTAGATATGAATCCGAAAGAGCGGGAACAGCTGAAAGAACGTCTGATCTTACAGTTGCGCATGCTTGCCAGAGGCGCGGCACACCCGCACTGATGATTGTCTTAGCCGATAAAAAACGATCTTCACAGATCGTTTTTTTACGTCATAAATAAATTAAACGTTGTCGATTTGACCTAATAATGAACGTAAACGTTCCTGCCAGTTATTATGTTCGACTTTCAGTTGTTCGTTTTCATTACGCAATGCGTCATTAGCTTGTTGTGCCTGATCATTTTTTTCTTTTAACTCTTCCACTTCCAACTGAAGTAACTGAATAGTTTCCACCGCCTGGCGGACTTTACTTTCTAATTGATCTAAAATTTCTGATGACATGGTAATTTCCCTTTGATTAAAACAAAATAAAGTGTGGCTATTTTACTCTAGAACTGTACAAATTTGAACGACCGAAACGGAATTTTTTTAAATCCGGAAAGATTTTTTCCGCAACCGTTTGCCGCGGTGATAAAATTAGCTCAATTTCATCAAATCAAAGGGGACAAACAGATGAACCGATCTTTAGCCATTGAATTTTCTCGTATCACCGAAGCCGCGGCGCTTGCCGCTTTTGCCTGGTTAGGACGCGGTGATAAAAATGCCGCCGATAACGCCGCCGTGAAAGCCATGCGTTTTATGCTGAATCAAATTCATATGGACGGCGAAATCGTCATCGGCGAAGGGGAAATCGATCAGGCGCCTATGCTCTACATCGGTGAAAAATTAGGTTCCGGCATGGGAGAAGTGGTTTCCATTGCGGTAGATCCTATCGACGGCACGCGCATGACGGCAATGGGTCAGGCAAATGCTATCGCGGTACTGGCGGCAGGCGGAAAAAACACCTTCCTGCGCGCACCGGATATGTACATGGAAAAATTGGTGGTGGGTCCCGAATTAAACGGCATGATTGATTTAACGCTGCCTATCGAACAAAACTGTCGCCGCGCCGCGCAACGTCTGGGTAAATCCGTCACTCAGCTTACCGTTGCCGTGCTGGCCAAACCCCGCCACGAAGAAATCATTAAACGCATTCAACATTTAGGCGCCCGTGTCATGTGCATTCCCGACGGCGATGTCGCGGCATCGCTGTTATGCTGTTTGCCCGACGGCGGCGTGGATATGCTTTACGGTATCGGCGGCGCGCCCGAAGGCGTGATTTCCGCCGCCGCCGTTCGTGCCTTACACGGCGACATGCAGGCCCGCTTACTGCCGCGTAATCAAGTAAAAGGAGACACGGCGGAGAATCGAAAAATCGCCGAAGACGAAATTCGCCGTTGTCATGAAAACGGCGTAGAAGTCAACACCGTCTTGAAATTAGACGATCTCGCAAAAGATGACAATCTTGTGTTTTCGGCAACGGGCATCACCAACGGCGATTTACTCAAAGGCATTCAACGCAAAGGCAATTTAGCCACCAGCGAAACCTTGCTGATTCGTGGCAAATCCCGCACAATCCGGCGCATTCAATCCACTCATTATCTCGATCGCAAAGATGCGGAGATTTATCAGTTAATCGGTGAGTGAGCATAAAAGTGCGGGAAAAAAAACGATAGTTTTTTGAAGGTTGCCGTCGCTAACAAGCTTGATATAAGCGCGGCTGCGCCAAGGTGACGATAAAAAAACACATCAAATTTTGACCGCACTTTTACGGATGACAAAAACCAAAAGCCCGGTATGCGAACCGGGCTTTTGGTCGGATTGAATCACATCGCGGCATTATTTCCAAACGGTGCCGTCAGTTTTGGCGCCGTCCAAACGAGCGTTGGTCAAATCCGCGCCTTTTAAATTCGCTCCGGAAAGATCCGCATGACGCAAATCCGCATTAATCAGCACGGCGTTTTGCAGATTCGCATGACGCAGGTTCGCACGCGCCAAATTGGCGTTGGTGAAATCCATGCCGGAGAAATTTTTATTGGACAAATCCTTACCCGCTAATTTTGCATTGATGAAATCCTCGCGGGCTTCCAATGGCGTGGAATCCGCTTTGTCATTCGGAATGACTGTGGTTTTTCCGTTAACGGTTTTAATCGTAGCATTTTTAGCCACCGTGTGGCGTCCCGGAATATTTTGCTCGGAAACCGCATTCGGCCCGACGGCTTTATTTATGATGGTTCCCTGCACGGAAACGCTTTGTTCGTTATCCGCGGCAAAGGCAACGGTCGAGGCCATCAATGTTAAAGCGGCGGTTTGCATTGCTTTAGTTAACATTGTCATATTTTTCTCCCTTATTTATTGATTTTTACGGAATGGCTCGGTTTCAGCAAAAGTAAATTTTCCAACGGATCATCTTCCGTTAAACTGACATTAGGCGTTCCGCCGACAGGTGAAGACGAACCTTTCTCCGTTTTGCCGTCCTGCGCCGGCGTCAGTACGATAGGCGGTGTCGTCACCATATTCGACGTTTCCTGCATCCACAAGCTGTTTAAACTGTTTCCCGACGCATTTTGTTTCGACAGGATAATCGGCAATATTTTACGGGCCTGATCGCTCCCTTGTTGAGCGGCAAGCCGATATAATCGAATGGCTTCGCCGAAATTCTGAGGAACGCCCGCACCTTTGTGGTAACGCGTTGCCAGTTCATAACTGGCTTGTCCGTTACCGGCCTGCGATTCCTGCCGTAATTTCTGAAAATGCTCGTTATGGTTTACGCTGACAATCTGTTGAGTTCGATTAGGCGCCGCGGTCAGGCTTTTCTGATTACGTTTCGCCGCATAACTGCCTAAAGCGATAGCTTTTTCGTTCCAGGCGACGGCATCCGTTGTATTGCCGCGACGATAATACAGATTCGCCAAGGCATTAGCGGCAACGGAATCGCCCATATTCGCCGCTTTCGTTAACAAGCGAAGAGCGGATTGGTTAGAGGGTTGCGGATTGCTACGCTGTTCCAGCAAACCTAATAAGGTGGTCGCCCGCACAAAACCCAAACCGTTCGCCCGTTCCAGATAACGCTTCGCTTTAGCGTAGTCCTGTGCAGTGCCGTATCCCATAAACAGGAAATATCCCGTTGCCAGCATAGCGTGCGGGTCATTCATATCGGCATAATGGGAAAAAATATTATAGGCATAGGAATAATTTTCCCGTTTATATGCTTCGAACGCCTGTCCGAGGGCCGTCACTTGATCCGATTCGGCTTCCTCATTCGGTGTCGCCGGCTGAGCCTGAATCGGGACATATTCGTTCGCACCGGCGGCCGGTTGATTAATCACGATAGCCGCCTCACTGCCCATACCGAATGCGGCGACACTCAGCATAAACAGAATGTGATTTAAAGGGAAACGGCAAAAATGCGTCAACATACTCCCTCCTGATTACTTAACCGTGTAAGAAACGGTTTGTGTACCTTTAATTTCATCACCAAAGACTTCTTTCAACTTAGCGGAAAGCTCCGACATACTTTTCACGTCAATCGGATTGAACGGTTCACCGAAGGTCTGGCTCAAACGCGGTGCTAAGGATGAATAGGAAGCCACGCACATGACCGATTCTTTGCCCGCACTGGTTAAATCCAGAGAATAAGCGTTACTGCCCGGCAGATTCAAAGGTTTCCCGGCGGACAGATTTTCTTCCGCCTCTAACGGATTCGGATAGATCTGAGCAATACTATTGCTCGCATCCTGATAGAAACAGCTTACGTGCGAACCTTCTTTATCGGCGTTAATGGTAAGCGACAGTTTGTCGCCGATTTTGTATTGCGATTTATCGGACGACATATTCAGGCTAATCGGATCGCCTTTATCCGTGTAAAAATACGGATAGCCGTTACGAGGTTCGTTCGAACCGTCTTCATCTTTTTTACCGGAAGGCTGTAACCCCGCTTTTTTGATATTACCGCTACCGTCAACCCTTGTGTAGTTTTTCATCATTCGTTCATAACTTTCAAAGTTAATCACGCCGGACGGTGTGGCATTGTTGTCTTTTTGGAACAAGGTCAGCGCTTCTTTAAATGCCGTTGTCGGCGTACCGTCTACAGGGCCGTTGTAATAACCGAGATTACGTAATCCGGTTTGGAATAACTTCACTTTTTCAGTTTCGCCCATACCTTCAAACCAATCCAACAACTGACGTTGGAATTCCGGATGAGACTGATCTAAGGATAAACATTGCCAATAAGGCACTTGCGCATATTTACCCACCAATTCAATCATGCCTAAATCCGTTAACGTCCGTACCGCCGAGCCGACACCCTGAGACAGATTTCGTTCAAAGGAGAACTGAACGCCTACTTTACGGATTTTTGCACCGGAATCGAATCCGAAACCTTTGTTGGCGGCGACAATTTCATTTGCCGAATCAATACCCGGATATAAAGTTCGGGTTAAAAAATCCCCCACATGTAATTCCATACCCAGCGCCGTGGTGATTAAATCGCCGGAAAGACCAAGTTCTACGTCATCACTTACCGAAATTCCCGCGCTGTCGGATTTTTTCAACACGCTTTGGTCAACATAAGAAACGGAACCTGAAATATAAATTTGCGGGGCGGGAATCTGCATGCTGCCGGTTGGTAAAAGTAAACTGGAAAGAGTTTGTACCGTGTCCTGCTTCATCGGATTGATTTCAAAATCCACCACTCTGAACGCTCCGCTGGTACGAGACATCTGTGAAAGTGCGGTCACAATCATGTCATTTGCGGCGACTAACGCTTTACCCGACGGATCGTTAATGGTTTTAATGGCGACAACCGTTTGCCCCGCATTACTTTGTAACAATAAATTATCCATACAGCTTAAACTGTCGCTGAAACTGGTCATGGCTCTGACCGGTTCCGACACCGGACGGGTATGGGTGGTAGTAGATTCGATATAAGGTCTGTCGCCGTGTAATTGCGTTCCCGTCGAACAACCAGCTAAAACCGACGCGGCAACATATGAAAGAAACACATGATGAATTTTCACAGAATGATTCCCTTAAGTAAAAATTAAAAAGTTGTAGAATAATGTTTTTATTGGAGAAGATTATTTACAGAGACTGACAACATCGCCTTTGATAATCACGATATTATCGGAATTTTTGCTTGGTCCGTACTTACCGGAACTTACGCCGCTTTTCGTTGTTGTGGTACCAATATTTGTGGTACAACTTCTGGAGCCGATACCGCTCACTGAACTGCCTTCCGTCGTTCTTTCCGTCACCTCTTCGGCGTCATATCCCGCTTTTCCCATTTTTGCCCAGTTCTGAGCCTGTACGGAATGGACTTTTGCTTTATCTAAAGGAGACATCCCTTGTCTTGGCGCAAGTTCCGAAGATGCGGAAAAGGTTGAAGTTGAAAATGAGAATAAGCAGGCTGCAACATAAATGTAAAAAGATCTATTCATTTTCATCTCTCTTTAAGTGAAGGAAATAACCTCGAGAGCAATCGATTGGCTCCCGAGGTTAAATAAGGAAGATTAATCTTCGCTGTTATTAGACGCCATGTTTTGTGTTGCATGACCAACACCCATAGCAAAGTTAGATACGGCACCCTTAACGTCAACGGATTGTTTGTTGTTACCGCCAATGGTCACTTTACCGTTATTGGAAGCTAAGTTTTGAGTCGCTTTACCGGCACCCATCGCAAAGTTTGATACCGCGCCTTTAACGTCTACGGATTGTTTGTTATTACCGCCGACAGTAACTTTACCGCTATTGGAAGCTAAATTTTGAGTCGCTCTACCGGCACCCATTGCAAAGTTTGATACCGCGCCTTTAACATCTACAGATTGCTGGTTATTACCACCGATAGAAACTTTGGCATTTGCCGTAGCCACCGAAAATACAGCGATAAGTCCGACTGCAAGACCTGTTTTCATTAAATTTTTCATCAAAAACCCCTTATCTGAATAAAATTCAAAAGAAAAAATTTATATATTGCCTAATGGTTCTCGTAAAGATCAGTATTAATCTTTTACGACAGAACCGATATTAACTTCAGATTTACCGCCGCCGGAGGCTGAATTTACGATAGTACCTACCGATACAACCTGATTGTTGCTACCGGCATAATTTACCGATGAACCCAAGTTAATAGCGGCTTTCCCACCGCCTGAAGCAGTATTAATAAGCGAACCGTTAACCACAACGGTTTGCGTATTGTTCGAACCGACAACCCGACCCACGGTAGAACCGACGTTCACCGAAGCCTTCCCAGCAGAATCAGACTTGTTAATAACACTTCCCGACACAGTGACATTCTGCGTATTAGCGGAAACCGCTGTCACTGCAACAGACAGTGTTATCAGAGCAATAAATTGTCTAATCATGGCATCCTCCTTTTTATGATGCATTTTCAGCCTACTATAGAGATTTCACAAGATCAAATAGCAAAAACCGAAAATAAGCGATAACTCAAAAATATACCGAATTCAGTCACAATATATTTATATGTATATCAAAGGGTTAATACTTATTATTTAGGCAGTGCAAAGTTTTGTAAAAGTCTGTAAAACAGCTATTTTTATGGTTAAACATCCATATTTTTACGGATAAAAAGCATTCATAACAAAAATTTTCCTGCCTGAAAAATTAAAATCTATTACAATACTTATTAGTTTTCACACACAAAAGGACAGCATTATGATTATCGTTACAGGTGGTGCAGGTTTTATCGGCAGTAATATTGTTAAAGCATTAAATGATTTAGGTCGTAAAGATATTTTAGTCGTGGACAATCTGAAAGATGGCACAAAATTTATCAACTTAGTGGATTTAGACATTGCGGATTACTGCGATAAAGAAGATTTCATCGCACAAATTATCGCCGGTGACGATTTCGGTAACGTAAACGCCGTGTTCCACGAAGGCGCCTGTTCTGCCACCACGGAATGGGACGGCAAATACATC
>Ga0129307_1000930_pt1 | contig 38063 bp, 36 predicted proteins | sample P1105metagenome_FD_94437 | JGI IMG/M metagenome (GOLD analysis project Ga0129307, IMG submission 94437) | Capybara group fecal microbial communities from Wisconsin, USA - P1105 metagenome | ecosystem: Host-associated > Mammals > Digestive system > Large intestine > Fecal | place: USA: Wisconsin...
AAACGAGCCCACAAAGGCTGCTAACTTCTATACGATCGACGGTCAGGGCGAGGGCGTAGTTCCCGAGGCTGGCGCAACAGTATTCGTAATCGCAATCACAGTTCCCGAGAATTGTCCCGACGGTACTTACACAATCGGCTTCGGCGACAAGTGCAAGATCTTCAAGGACAACACAAACTTCAACTACACAACTGACTTTGATGCAATGAACATCATCGTTGGCAATCAGCCCACAACAACCACAACTGTAACTGAGACAACAACAACCACTAAGGAAGTTACAACAACAACTACAGTTACAGAGGCTCAGCCTACAACAACTACAACAACAGGCACAACTCCCGTTGGCGACAAGTACACTCCTGTATGGGGCGATGCTAACTGCGACGGCAAGGTTAACGTTGCTGACGTTGTAGTACTCAACAGATTCCTCAACGATCCTTCAAACTTCAAGCTCACAGATCAGGGCAAGGTAAATGCAGACGTATATGCTCCTCAGAGCACAAAGGCAGAGGCAGTAGCAGTTTCAGGCGTTAAGCTCACTGCTGAGGATTCTGAAGCAATCATCAAGTCTATCGTCGACCTTGTAACTCTTCCCATAGAGAAATAAGGACTTACTAACAAAATAGAGCGTATGCTCGGAAAGGAAATGCACTGATGAAGAAACTGCTTTCTGCAGTTACATCCGTTGTCATGAGCTTATCGCTCATGACAGGTGCATTTGCTTCGTCAGTTAGTGCTGCGGGCAGTCTATCTGCTTCGCAGCCTAACGTTAGTATGGGCGAAGTACTGGATGTTTCTGCTAACAAAACCGCTGCTAACGGAACAGTTGAATGGCTGATTCCCACAGTAACTGCAGCTCCCGGCCAGACGGTATCATTACCGGTGGTAGTCAAGGGTTCAAAACTTGCGGTTGCAGGCGCCCAGTTCAATATTAAAGCGGCATCACCTATTGCTTATTCTTCAGCAACAGGCGGTAACGCTTATGGTTCTGAAATCGTAATAAATGATAAAACTCAGAAGTTCGCTTTCGGTGACGAAAAGGGTATCGAAAGAGTAGCCAAGGACGATTCAGTCGTTCTGACTCTCAATTATACAGTACCCGCCGACTGTGCAGACGGCACATACGCCGTAACATGGGACGGCACCTTCGCAAGCGATACTGACGGCGGCGAGATAACAGACGGTATCACATTCACTCCCGGTGCTATTGTTGTAAACAGCAAGGCATCAGCGGGTCAGATCGAATGGGTGCTCGACAACGTTACAGCTGCTCCCGGCGAAACAGTTACTGTTAACGCTAAGGTAAACAATTCCAACAATTCAGCGCTTGCTGTTGCAGGTGCGCAGTTCCTTATAAAGGCTGATTCACCTGTAAAATACAAAACGGTCAAGGAGGGCGGCGCGTACGCTTCCGAGATCATTGCTAACGATAATATCCAGGCGTTTGCTTTTGCAAGCAAAACAGGCGCAGGGATCGTTGCCGCTGATCAGGCAACAGTCGTTTCTGTAACTTACACAGTTCCTTCAGACTGCAAGGAGGGCAAGTATGCCGTTAAGTGGTCAGAGGGCTTCGTAAGCGACACAGACGGTAAAGAGATCACTTCAAACGTTAAATTCACAGACGGATCCATCACCGTTAAGAAGGATAATTCTGTTAGCGGTAAGATCAGCTGGGTGCTCGACAACGTAAAAGCTGAGCCCGGTGAAACGGTAGCACTCAACGCAGTAGTTGAGGACTCCGCCAACGTCGGCGTTAAGGTTGCAGGCGCACAGTTCCTCGTAAAGGTGGATTCACCTATAACCTACAAGAGCATATCCGAAAAGTCAGGCTACGGTCCCGAGATCATCGCAAACGACAACAAGCAGTCATTTGCTTTCGGTCACGAGAAGGGCACAGGCGTTTCGGCAGCGGACGGCGTTAAGGTATTCACACTTACTTACACTGTACCCGCTGACTGTCCTGCAGGAAAGTATCCTGTAAGATGGTCCAATGTATTTGTAAGCGATACAGAGGGCGTTGACATTTCTGAAAACATTCTCGTAATCGACGGCTCGATCACAGTCGGCAATCCCGATCCCGTTCAGGGTGAGGCAGAGTGGGTTATCCCCGAAGTAGAGGGCAAGCCCGGCGAGACTGTTACACTTGCTGTTAAGGTAAAGGGCGATTCAGCTCTTCCCGTAGCAGGTGCTCAGTTCGTGATCAAGAACCCCAATGATGTAATCTATAAGTCCGCAACAGGTTCACCTTACGGTGCAGACCTTATTGACAACGGTCAGAAATTCGCATTTGCTCAGGAATCCGGCGCAGGCAAGACTGCAAAGGACGGCTCAGAGATTATGGTACTCACATATCAGATCCCCGAGAACTGTGCAGAGGGCGTATATGCCGTTGAGTGGGCTAATCAGTTTGTAAGCGATACTGCCGGCGATGACATCACCGCTAAGGTTACATTCGTAAACGGTAGCATCAAGGTCGGCAAGGTTGATCCCGTAAACGGCGAGGCTAAGTGGGTTATTCCCGACGTAGCAGGCGAGCGCGGCAAGACTGTAACACTTACTGTAAAGGTTGAAGGCGATTCAGCTCTTCCCGTTGCAGGTGCACAGTTTGAGATCACAAATCCCGACGCTGTAACATATCAGTCAGCAACAGGTTCACCTTATGGCGCAGAGCTTATCGACAACGGTAAGAAGTTTGCATTCGCTCAGGATTCCGGCGCAGGCAAGACTGCAAAGGATGGCGCGGAGATCATAACACTCACATTTATGGTTCCCGAGAATTGTCCTGACGGAATTTATCCCATAGAGTGGTCCAAGCAGTTCGTAAGCGATGCTACAGGTAAGGACATCACCGACAAGGTAGTATTCGTAAACGGAAGCATCAATGTTGGCAATGTTACAACAACAAGCACAACTATCACAGGAACAACAACCACAACAAGCGGTGACGGTTCCACAACTACAACAACAAGCGGTGACGGTTCCACAACTACAACAACAAGCGGCGACGGAACAACAACCACAACAAGCGGTGACGGTTCCACAACCACAACCACAAGCGGCGACGGAACAACAACCACAACAAGCGGTGACGGTTCCACAACCACTACAACAAGCGGCGACGGAACAACAACCACAACAAGCGGTGACGGTTCCACAACCACTACAACAAGCGGCGACGGAACAATAACCACAACAAGCGGTGACGGTTCCACAACCACAACCACAAGCGGTGACGGTTCTACAACCACAACCACAAGCGGTAACGGCGAAACAGGTACAACTACAACTGTAACAGCTCCTGCCGGTGCTATCATCTGGCAGATCGATACAGTAACAGTCAATCCCGGCGACAAGGTTGCTCTCAAGATCTATGTAAATGACGCAAGAGGCTCCAAGCTTCCTGTTGCAGGCGGTCAGTTCAACATTATCAATGCCAACGGCATTACCTTTGTTGACGCTACAAGCGGCGACGCTTACGGCGATGAACTCATAGCCAACAACACAGTCAAGAAGTTTGCATTTGCAGACGCAAAGGGCGAGGGAACAGTTGCTGCCAACGGCTCGGTAGTTGCATACCTCAACTTCACAATACCTGAAGATTGTCCTGCTGGAGTATATCCTGTAGAATTCATTCAGGAAGCTCTTATGGCCTTCTCAACAGACGGTCTTGATATCAGCGATCAGATAATCGGTCTTGACGGTGCTATCATAGTAAGGCACGTTCCCGGTCCGTTTATTACAACGACAACCATTTCAGGTATTACCACCACAACCACAAGCGGTGACGGTTCCACAACCACAACGACAAGCGGCGACGGAACAACAACCACAACAAGCGGTGACGGTTCCACAACCACTACAACAAGCGGTGACGGAACAACAACTACTACAAGCGGTGACGGTTCCACAACCACAACAACAAGCGGTGACGGAACAACAACTACTACAAGCGGTGACGGTTCCACAACCACCACAACAAGCGGCGACGGAACAACAACCACTACAAGCGGTGACGGTTCCACAACCACTACAACAAGCGGTGACGGAACAACTACCACAACAAGCGGCGGCGGTTCCACAACCACTACAACAAGCGGTGACGGAACAACTACCACAACAAGCGGCGACGGTTCCACAACCACTACAACAAGCGGTGACGGAACAACAACCACTACAACAAATACAGGCACAACTACAACAACCGAGCCCAATCCTTACACAACAACAACACTCGTAGGCTATGTAAAGACATACGCTGAGATCCAGACGCAGCCGGGTTACTACTTCAGCCATGATAACGGTACCCGCGAGCCCGGTCAGAAGGGTGGCTTCGAAAAGAATCAGATCGTATCGCTCCGCCTCTTCGATGTTTATGAGGACGGCAAGGTAGTTGAGAGACAGGATATCACAATGGATCCTGTTAACTTCAAGGGTGAGACACCCGAATCTGCTTACAACTCACGCACACACGTTGCTGAGAATGTAACAGTAGCCGACTTCAAGTACGATATACCCGTATACTACGGAGATCTCCAGCTTGCGGACAAGGACGGCAATCCTCTTACAGTACCTGCATATATCGGTGTAAAGGGTGATATAACACTCAGCAACATCGTAGACGCAGTTGACGCTTCGACAGTACTGCATTATTATGCACTGCTCTCGACAGACGGCACACCTGATACAGTTAAGTGTCAGGATACAGGAACCGGCTTACAGGTAGCATCGCCTACTTCAGAGCTGGATCAGCTTGCTGCATTCCTCGGTGATGTAACCGAGAACGAGTGGAGCGCTGATAACTGGAAGAAGAAGAAGTCAGACAGAGTTCTTGACGCTGTTGACGCATCAAATATCCTTGCATTCTACGCAAGAGTATCTTCCGAGGACTATAAGGGCGTATCCACACATGACATTTGGGACGAGGTACTCGGCTCAAAGAGATACGGCAAATAATCACAAATCAAAAGGCAGACCTTCGGGTCTGCCTTTTTTTCATAAAATTACCGGTTGACATATTAAAAAAGGCGTGGTATAATGTCTCGGAAGGGTAATAAAAAAGCCCTAAAACGTCAAAAATAATACTAAAAGTTCAATTGCGCAAAAATATTACGAAGTAGTAATCGTCATATTGTGAAATAAGCACAAAAAAGCGGAAAATTAATCGTCAATTATTTTTGAAAAAAATCCGCTGTTCTGCTTGACTTATTGGTGTTTGTGTGATAAAATGTAGTTATGAATTTCTGGGTGAAGTGTATGCTGACGCAGACAGACATCCCGAAATTACGCCTAATGCAAGGGCGACTTGTTTATTGGGGCAACGCCCTCAGCAAAAGGGGAATAAACATGTTAGAGAGGTATAGAACAATGAAGAATTCATTATTCAAAAGAGCTGTTGCAGTAGCAGCGTCATTACCGCTGGCTCTCACACAGTGTCTCACCTATGCAAATGCTGTAACAAGTGATGCTGTTCAGGGGACCGCTAAGATTGTACAGGCAGAAGGCGCAGAGGACATCACGATCGAATCAATTCTTAAGATCGAAAAGGACAAGACAGTTTCAGAGTGGAATTCCACAGTATCGGCTGCTCTTACAGAGGCAGGCGCTAAGTCAGGCTCTATCGATCTTACACCTTATGTAAACAAGCTTGTTGAGAAGGCTAAGTCATACGGCCCCGCATTAAAGGCTGCACTTGATAAATATGTTGTTCCCAACGGCGCTACATATGAGATCAAGGATAATCATGATATAATCCTCAAGGCTAAGCTTTCACAGCCTGATTTCAACGGTAACTATAAGAACACATTCGGAGGTCTCCTTGCTGACATCGGCAAGAAGTACGGCGCTCCTTCTCTTGACTATGTTGACTTCTCAGCTGTAAAGGTTGCAGGAGATCTTACGATCACCATCAAGGCTTCACAGCTCGACGCTGGTACAGAGGTTCCCGTAACCTTCGAGTACAAGACCGAGAGTGGAAAGACCTACGGTCTCGCTGAGATCCCCGCTATCGTTGAGGCTAAGGCAAAGCAGCTCAAGGCTATCGGCGATGCAGCGATCGACAAGCAGGTTCCTGCTGACAAGGCTGCCGAGGCTAAGGCAGAGTTCGATGAGAATGCTGACAAGATAATCAACAAGATTATTGAGGCTGAAAAGTACTTCCAGGACGTTCTCAACAGATTCAAGAAGGGCGAAGTTAATACTGCTGACAATGCAGCAGAGGTTATTGCAAGAGCAAACAGCAAGCTCGCTAAGAAGGGCTATGACAAGTATATCAAGCTCGCTGATACAGCTACAAAGATAGCTACATCAGATTTCGTATCAAATGCATATGCCAAGGCACTTGCAGATATCGATACAAAGGGCAGAGTAAAGATCACTGCTGAGCAGATCGGCGCAGCTGTTGATTCTGTAACAGATATCATGTATCAGCTCAGCCCCGGACAGGGTATCTTCTCAGGTCACCTTCCAGATGCAGAGCAGGCTGAGGTTAAGGCATGGGTTGAAGAGCAGGGCAACGTATTCGTTGACTCCTTCAAGAAGATCACAGCTAAGGTAACCTTTGACGACAAGCTCGCAAACGGCGCTGTAGATCTCCAGATCGAGAGAGTTCTCGTAACAGAGACAACTTCAACAACTACATCTACCACAACATCCACAACTACATCCACCGATACAACAACAACTACTACATCAACAGATACAACTACATCAACAACAACTGATACGACCACAACCTCCACATCAACATCAACATCTACATCCACAACTACACTTCCCACACTTACAACTTCAGTTGTAAAGTCTTATGTTGAGGTAAAGTCTGTTTCAGCATTCTACCTTAATACAGAGGATGAGTTCGATAAGGATCAGATCACTGAGGTTATCGAACATACAGTTTACGTTGAGGACGTTGTAAAGAACGACAAGCTCGATATTATCGAGGGCGAGACTGTAAAGGACATCACTGCTGACGTTAACTTTGGTTCTGCTACACCTTCCAACACCTACAAGAAGGGCACAGAGAAGTTCGAGTATCAGATCCCTGTTTACGCTAACGGCACAGCTCTTAAGGACGCAGACGGCGAGCCTGTAGTAGTTACAGCTTACATCGGCGTTAAGGGCGACGTAAGCCTCGACAGCGAGGCAAACGCAGTTGACGCTTCACAGGCGCTCCACTACTATGCAGAGCTTTCGTCCAACGGTCAGACACCTAAGGATGTACAGCTTTCAAGCAGCTCACTGGTAGCTTCACCTGAGGATATGTACGATGCATTCGCAGCATTCCTTGGCGATGTTTGTCAGCTCAGCGGCGAGAAGGTTTCAAGATTCGCTACAAAGAGCGAGAGAGTAATCAACGCAGTTGATGCTTCCGACATCCTTGCATACTATGCAAGAAGATCCTCCGAGGACTACGCTTCCAAGAGCGACAAGGAGATCTGGGCAGAGGTTCGCCCCTAAAAGGACCTGAATACAGAATGTTTTATCTGCCGCCATTCCGCGGCGGCAGATAACATATATATAAAACTATCTGAAAGGAAATAATAACAATGAAGAAGAATGCTTTAAAGAGTGCTTTTTGCGCACTCGCAGTTTCAGCTGTAGCTCTTTCAGCAACTGCTGTATCAGCACTTGCTGCAGGTCCTGCAAAGAACGCTGATGCTTACGATTTAAAGGGCCTTGATCCTTCACAGGCTGCTACAAAGCCCACTATCTCACTGAGCCAGATCACTCTTACAGAGTCTGAGGCTAAGGCTAACCCCACACAGACAATTCAGCTGAAGGTTAGCGGTGCTGAGGGCAAGTATGCTCCTACAGGTTTCCACATCACATATGATGAGAGACTCACAATCAAGAAGACTTCCACAGGCAGATTCGCAAAGAAGGGCGACGCAGGTGAGGAGCTCGGACAGGATCAGACAGCTAACGGAACACACGGTTTCTTCCTTACAACCGACGGTTCTGATAACTACGGTCTTGACGGTGTTCTCTGGTCATTTGAGCTTACACTTCCTTCTGACGCTAAGGGCGGCGACAAGTATCCTATAGAGATCGAGTACAGATCTACAGAGAACGCTAAGGATCTTTTCACAAACCGTCAGCAGGATAACGAGGGTCAGCTCATGCAGGCTTGGGTATTCACACAGGGTATCGAGCAGGGCTACATCGAGATTACACCTGTTGATGGAACAACATCTACAACAACATCTACCACAACTTCTACAACAACATCTACTACAACTTCCACAACTACATCTACAAGCACATCCACATCTACATCTACTTCAACAACTACAAGCGGTTCCGGTACAACAACTACAACTACCAAGAAGCCTGTAACAACAACTTCTACAACTAAGAAGGCAACAACAACAACCAAGAAGGGTGATTCACCCAAGACTGGTGACGTTGGCGCAGGCGTAGCAGTTGCTGGTCTCGCTGTCGCAGTAGGTACAGCATTTGCTCTCAGAAAGAAGGAAGACTAATTAATTAGTCGTAATTCATACTGAATAATCAAAGGCTCTCCTAAAGGAGAGCCTTTTTTTAGTCCTTATTTGCGGGCGGAGTCCGGTTTATCCCGCCCCAGCCGTCTATACCGGCGCGTTTCATAGCTCCGAAGAGCCTGTCCTTGAAGCCGTGATCCTTTCGCTCCATGTCCGCAAGGAAGTCCTTGGTCTTCTGCCTGTTGGTATGGCCGTCGGCAGGGCAGAAAGACTTCACAATGGGTAGCTCGTTTTTCCTTGCAGCTCTGCGTATTTCCTTCTCGGGAGCAAATACCAAAGGACGTATAACCGTGACCTTTTTATTGGTCAGGTAGGTGCTGGGTGAAAAGCAGCCTATACGCCCCTCGGTAAAGAGATTCATCACAAAGGTCTCCACCACGTCGTCGTAGTTGTGCCCGAGAGCCACCTTGTTGCAGCCAAGGTCGTTGGCGGCGTTATGGAGAGCGCCCCTCCTCATGCGTGCGCAGAGACTGCACGGGCTGGGCTCCTTTCTCACGTCGAAAACTATCTCGCCTATCTGAGTAGGTATAACGTGGTACTCCACGCCCTGCCCTTCGCAGAGATCCGCCACCGCCGAGAAGTCGGGTCTGCTGTCCCTGAAGCCCATATCGAGGGTGACACCCACCACCTCGTAATCTATACCGATAAAGCGCCTGAGGAGTATGAGCCCCTGGAGGAGCACAAGGCTGTCCTTGCCGCCCGATACTCCCACGAGTATCCTGTCGCCGTCGCTTATGAGCCCGTACTCCTGAATGGCCTTTCGCATATAACCGAGAATTTTCTGCATTTTCATCTCTCCGTAGGTAATTTTTCATTAAGATCAATTAAGTTCATTATAGCATATTATCACAGAAATATCAACGGACGCGGAATGAAAGCGGCTGTAAAGTCGTTCATGCCGCGAAATAGGGGGCGGCGGCTCGACGCTTAACATAAATAATGTTTAAATGCAAGTGAAAACGTCTGTTTTTGGGGCTTTTTAACGTCCTGATTTTAACATATTTGTGAATTTTTGCAAATAAAACTTGCAAAGTACGAAAAAATATATTATAATATAAAGTGACCCCCTATAACCGCTGTCAGGCAGCTATAGGCCTGAACTCCGTTCAGGGCGCGGAAAACCCCGGAATACAGGGCTTCCGCATACATATTTTCAGGAGGAAACAATAATGGGAAAAATACTCGTTACGGGCGGTACCGGATTCATCGGCAGCCACACCTGCGTTGAGCTCCTTGCCAACGGTTATGATATTATAATAATGGACAACCTCAGCAACTCCAAGGAGGCTGCTGTGGACAGGATAGAGAAGATAAGCGGCAAAAAGGTGAAGTTCTACAATGCGGATATGTGCGACTACGCCGCAGTAGCAGCCATATTCAAAGAGAACGACATCGACGCCGTCGTACACTTCGCAGGCTTCAAGGCAGTGGGCGAGTCCGTAAAGAAGCCCATAGAGTACTACACCAACAACCTTTACGGCACACTGATACTTCTCCGCGTTATGGAGGAATTTGGCTGCAAGAGGATAGTGTTCTCCTCCTCTGCAACTGTATACGGAGTTGACAACAAGGCTCCCTATGTGGAGGATATGCCCACCTCGGCAACCAACCCCTACGGCTACACAAAGGTAATGATAGAGCAGATGCTCCGCGACGTATGCGTAGCCGACAGTGAGTTCACAGCCGTTGCACTTAGGTACTTCAATCCCATAGGAGCCCACAAGAGCGGACTCCTCGGCGAAGATCCCAACGGCATACCCAACAACCTTGTGCCCTACATTGCACAGGTGGCGATCGGCAAGCTGGAGCAGCTCAGCGTATTCGGAAACGATTATGATACACCCGACGGAACGGGCGTAAGAGATTATATCCACGTTGTGGACCTTGCAGAGGGACACGTCTGCGCAATAGACTACGCCATGAAGCATAAGGGCTTCGAGGCGGTAAATCTCGGTACGGGAAGGGGCTCCAGCGTTCTCGAGGTAGTAGCGGCCTACGAAAAGGCCTGCGGCAAGCCCATACCCAAGCGCATGGCACCCCGCCGCGCAGGAGATATAGACTCCACCTACGCCGATGCCTCAAAGGCAAAGGAGATATTCGGCTGGGTCGCAAAGTCGGATATAGACGAGATGTGCGCGGACAGCTGGAATTTTACAAAGCTGAATCCTCAGGGAATAAACTGATAGAAAGGAGAGGCGCTGAGGCGCCTGTAAGACCATGACAGAACAGCTCAGAAATCTGCTGATTTTATTGGCGGCGATAGTTGTAATCCTCATACTCATAATGCTGCTCTTCAGCGGCAGAAGTCCGTTCAGACGGCTCCTCTCGCTGTTTCTTGAAGAGAGGCACGACGACGGAGGGGAATACGAGGCACGGGCAAGCGCCGCGCCTGCAAGGATGACCCCCTCTGACCGCAGGGCGAACGTTCAGGAGGAGCCCGTTCAGAAGCGAACCTCAGAGCCTATCGTGGAAATGGCAACTCTCATAAGGAAGAGCGACGATCGTCTGAGAGTCATAGAGAGTACGGGGCAGATAAGGCTTGTGGACGAGTATTACGAGCTTGTATTCGTTACGAGAAAGGGACATAAGCTAAAGATAGAGTGCTCGGCGGAGGCGTACGAAAAGGTGCCCTTCAATCAGCAGGGCTCCCTTACATACAGGCGTAATACCCTTGTGAAGTTCAAGTATTACGAGGATACGGTTTTCAACTAATAAAATAGAGGGGCGGCTGAGGTCGTCCCTGTTTTGTATACACGGGAGGAAATATGGTAAGCTTCAACAACGACTGGGATCAGCTGCTGAAGGGAGAATTTGAAAAGGATTACTACCTAAAGCTTCGGCAGGATCTTATAAACGAATACAGGACACAGCGGATATATCCCGGAATGTACGACATATTCAACGCGCTCAAATACACCTCCTACGAGGACGTGAAGTGCGTCATCATCGGACAGGATCCCTATCACGGTGCAGGGCAGGCACACGGCCTGAGCTTTTCCGTGCGTAAGGGAGTAGCACCGCCGCCGTCGCTGATAAATATATTCAAGGAGATAAAGAACGATCTCGGTATCGACAATCTCGGAAAGCACGGTGAGCTGACAAAATGGGCGCAGGAGGGAGTCCTGCTGCTCAACTCGGTGCTTACGGTCCGTGCGGATCAGGCAAGGAGCCACCGCGGACTCGGCTGGGAGTACTTTACCACCGACGTTATAGAGCTCCTGAACAAGCGTGAAAAGCCAATGGTATTCATGCTCTGGGGAGGCGACGCAAAGGCAAAGCAGCAGTTTATAACCAATCCCGCGCACCTTGTACTCAAGGCGGCTCATCCAAGCCCACTTTCGGCGTACAACGGATTTTTCGGGTGCAGGCATTTTTCAAAGGCCAACGCCTTCCTGCGTGAAAAGGGACTGGGCGAGATAGACTGGTCCATAGACTGAAGGGAGTAAGAAATGCATATAAAAGAGCTTTTCGGCAAAAAGACGGTATTCTCCTTCGAGGTGTTTCCTCCGAAGAAGACCAGCCCGGTGGAGGTAGTATACAGCACCCTTGACGAGCTCAGGGATCTCTGCCCCGATTTCATAAGCGTCACCTTCGGCGCAGGCGGCAGCGGCAACAGCCGATATGCGCTGGATATAGCCTCAAGGATAAAGGAGAGCGGCATAACGCCCATGCTTCACCTGCCCTGCATAAACTTCACAAGGGCGGAGATAGACGCAGCCCTCAGCGAGGCGCAGGAGCGCGGCATAGAGAACATACTGGCGCTCAGGGGCGACATAAACCCGGATATACCGCCGGTGGAGGAGTTTCGCTACGCCAGCGACCTCGTAGCCTACATAAAGTCAAAGGGCAGCTTTGATATTGCGGGAGCCTGCTATCCCGAGTGTCATCCCGACGCAGAGAGCCTTGTGGAGGATATAAGGAACCTGCGCAAAAAGGTGGACGCAGGTGCGGATCATCTCATAACCCAGCTTTTCTTCGACAACGAATATTTCTACGATTTCCGTGAAAAGGCTGCTTTGGCGGGAATTAACGTGCCCATAGAAGCGGGAATAATGCCCGTTGTGAACACAAATCAGATACAGCGCATGGTGACCACCTGCGGCGCCAGTCTGCCGCCTAAATTCGTGCGCATAATGACGAGATACGGCAGCAGTCCCGAGGCTCTCCGCGACGCGGGAATAGCCTATGCCATAGACCAGATAGTGGATCTTGTGGCCAGCGGAGTTGACGGCATACACCTTTACACGATGAACAATCCTTACGTTGCGCGGAAGATAAGCGAGGCTGTCTCCGGCATAATCAGTGTGTGATGGAGCTGCTTCCGGTTTCCAAAGCGGAGGCGGCGCGGTATATGGGAGTAAAGGGAGAGCCGGATCCCTCTGTAAAGGAGCTCCTTGACCGTGCGGAGGAGCTGGTCCGCGGAAAAGTAAGACCGAAGTATGTATACCTTGAGACCGGCGTTGAGATAAGGGAGGAGGGCGTACTTCTCGGAGCCATGTCAGAGCCACTGACCGGAGAGGACATAAAGCGCCACCTCAAGGGCTGCGGGAAAGCAGTTCTGCTGGCGGCTACGCTCTCGCAGGAGGCGGACAAGCTCATAAGGCAGGCGGCGGTCACCAATGTAGCGGAGTCCCTTGCCATAGACTGCATATGCAGCGCAGCTGTAGAGCAGGTCTGCAACAGGGCGGAGGAGGAGATCTTCTCGCGGATAAGTGCCCCCTACAGGACCTGGCGCTTCAGTCCCGGCTACGGAGATCTTCCCATAACTCATCAGCGCGGATTTATCCTCGCATTGAACGCTCAGAGGCGCATAGGGCTCACCGTAACGGACAGCTGTCTCCTTATACCTTCAAAGTCTGTAACGGCCATAATAGGCATTTCTGACGCTCCTGTGGCCAAGGGAGCAAAGGGCTGCGGAGCCTGTACCATGAGAGAGAGCTGCGCCTACCGTGCAGGAGGGAGAACCTGCAATATCAATACTGTGCATTTAGCCTGAAATATATCACAGTATAAACACGTTATATGTTATAAACTCACTATAAACGCCCGTAAAATCTATGAAATATTTATATTGACATAAATAACTATAAAGTGATATAATTAAGAAAAGCATAGTTATAAGGTATAATAATAGAGGGAAAGGGCAATATTAAAAGGAGTTAATACAATGAGAAAAGCAAGATATTTCGTTTCCGCAGTACTCATAGCGACAATGTCGATGTCTTTTCTTTCATGCAGCAGCAGAAAGAACTCCTCTTCGGAGTACAGCAGGGATCTCGACGCGTCGGTAAGGGAAAAGATCAACCGTAATGCCGCAGAATCCGAGCTTCTCAAGGGAGACAAGCTTGAGAACGGAGTGATAAAGTGGCTTTCTGACTGGGACATCAATCCTGACGGTACGGGAAAGAACGTGCCTATCGACCTTGCGGTATTCCAGGAGAGATACGGCGGCTCGGTAAAGTACTATAAATGTACCTACGGCGACCGTTACGACAAGCTTGCGGAGTATATAAGCTCCGACGAGGGCATAGACTTCTTCTACGGAGGAAATCTTGACGCCTTCCCCAAGGGAGCAATAAAGGACATTTTCGTTCCCGCAGACGATCATATAGACTTTGATTCGCCTCTGTGGGAGGATGTAAAGGATATAAACGACAGCTTCCTGTGGAACGGAAAGCATTATATGGTCGGCGTTCAGCCGACAGGCGACAAGGTCGCCGTAGTATACAACAGAAAGACTGTTGCCGAGGCAGGTCTCGACGATCCCGCAGACCTTTTTGCAAAGGGCGAGTGGACATGGGACGCTTTCCAGGATATGCTGGAGAAGTACGTTGACAACAGCAGTCAGAAATACGGCATAGACGGCTGGTGGTTCGAGTTCGGACTTATGAACACCATAGGTATACCGCCTGTAAGCCTCGAGAATGGAAAGCTTGTGAGCAATCTCAGCGATCCGGCTATGGAGCGCGTACAGAACTGGATATACAGCCTCTATCAGAAGGGATATATCGCCATAGGCGGAGAGGATCTCGGCTGGGAGACTCAGCCGTCATATATAGGCGAGGGCAAGACCCTTTTCTATCCCGTGGGACTTTACGAGTTCTACAAGGAGAAATCACAGTGGTCGGCGACCTACGGCGAGGACGTTTTCTTCGTTCCCATGCCGAGGGACCCGAAGGCGGATGAATACTATATCCCTACGGGCTTTGAGGCCTATATGTTCGTAAGAGGCGGCTCAAATCCCGAGGGCGTTGCGAGGTATCTCGACTGCAAACGGTTCACTCATCTTGACGAGGATACAAAGTCCGTGGCGGACAAACAGTTCCTTGACGACTACGGCTGGACTCAGGAAATGCTGGACATGAAGGACAGTATGCAGGAGCTTGCCGAGGACAATCCTGTTATAGACATATCCAACGGCGTATCTGAGGACTGCGGCGTGCTTCTCAATGACAGTCTGAGACTTACCGCAAGGGGCACTCCGTGGAACGAGACCTACGATACTATATACGCCACCGTGGATAAGTACCTTGAAAACATCAATTCCGCACCTGCATCCGGGACTGCGGATTAAAGAACGGCTGCTCACGGCAGCTGTATAACGGATCGAAACACCTTTATCATACGCAATAGATATATTTGAAGAGTTATTTATTCTGGATACTATTTTTGTCAGAGAAAGGAGGCTGTGATTATGGAGAAAGTTCTTGTTACAGGAGGCTGTGGTCTTATCGGTAAACATATCTGCTCAGGCCTTTTAAAGAAGGGCTATGAGGTCATAGCTGTAGATTTGGAAGAGTCGGGATATAACGAGGGTAAGCTCAATTATTCTTCTGTTCAGTGCGCTCCGACGGATAAAAACACCATTGCCGAGTTGTTTGAGAACAACGAGATAGATGTCCTTATTCACGCAGCCTGCACAGTCGATAATGACCTCGGACCTGTCATAACCGAAAAGCAGATGAAGGATTCCGAGCAGGTGGATAAATTCATATTTCGCTACGCTATGACGGAAAACGTCAAAAAGATAATCCTGCTGAGCACGGATCAGGTATACCAGTTCCCGAAGACCCGTGAACCCATAAGGGAGGACAGCGACCTTAAACCCGTCACCAATTATGCTCAGATGAAGTACAATTCCGAAAAGGCGCTTGTCAAGGAGCTTCAGCATCACAAGGAGACCCTGTGCTGCGTAGTTCGGTATTCTCCTGTGTACACGCTGAATTTCACGGATAATCTGGTCGCAAAGCTCACAGACCCCAAGGACGGAACGCTTTTCGTATACGGAAAGGGTCAGTACGGCTTCCAGCTGTGCTGCGTCCACAATCTTGTTGATTTCATGCTCTGTTTTCTCAAGAACGCCACCGAAGCCAACAGCTCGGGCGTATACAACGTAGGCGACAAGCTCCTTACGTCTGCCTCCGATATAATAGCGTTCATGAGAGAGAAGCACCGCCTCGGCGCGGTAGTGCAGAAGTCACCCGGAGCGCTTACAAAGATCAAGGGTATCTTTATAAGCAAGGAGGAGAAGACCAATTACCGTTATCTTGATCTTGCGAAGCTGGAGAACAACAATATGCTTGACAAGACAAGGGCGGCAAAGTATGTAAACTTCCGCTGGGACATTCATAATACCAAATAAAAAATGCTGTACCGAAAGGTACAGCATTTTTTTACAGTGATTAGTCCTTAGTTAGGAATGCTGTTTTAAATGTACAATGCAAACTAATCACTATTCACTAATAACTAATAACTTATTCAATAACGGTGTAGTTTTCCGCAGCATTTTCCTTTGTTGCGTGCTCCGCAACGCTGAGCACCTTCACCTTGAGAGGGCGGGCACCCATATTGATCTCGATGACATCTCCCACCTTAACGTCGTAGGAGGCGCGTGCGACCCTGCCGTTAACGACTATCTTCTCTGCGTCACAGGCCTCGTTGGCGACGGTCCTGCGCTTGATGAGGCGGGTCACCTTGAGGTATTTATCCAGTCTCATGAGACTATCCTTTCATGATATAAAAAGGGGACAGCAAGCTGTCCCCTTTGATGATTACTTTTTCTTGCTCTTCTTCTTGGGAGCGTTAACAGCTTCCTTCAGACCTCTGCCAGCCTTGAAAGCGGGAGCCTTGCAGGGAGGGCAAACCATCTTAGCCTTTGTCTTGGGGTTGATGCAGGTCTTTTCGCTTCTCTCACGAACCTCGAATGTACCGAAGCCTGTGATAGAAACCTTCTCACCCTTCTCGAGGGATTCCTGAATAGCAGCGAGTGTAGACTCGAGTGCAGAAGCGGCGTCCTTCTTGGTGCAGTTAGCCTTTTCTGCGATGGAATTGATAAGTTCGGTCTTAGTCATTTTTTTGTTCCTCCGTTTTATTAATTATTGATTTTGCTTTGTCCCAGTAAATGTCCAGCTCTTCAATAGGAAGATTTTTCATGTCGATGTTGTCGGCTGAGGTAAGATCCTCTGTTACGGAAAAACGCTTGATGAATTTTTCCGTAGCGGTCTTTAATGCGAGTTCAGCGTCAACACCGAGGTGTCTTGCCGCATTAACGCATGAAAACAGCAGATCGCCGATCTCTTCTTCGATATTTGCCTGATCGCTTGCTGCGATAGCAGCGTCAAGCTCTGCCTTTTCTTTTCCGATACAAGCTACAGCGTCCTCAGCGCAGCGGAAATCCATACCTGCGCGCATTGCACGTTTGCCGACCTTTTGCGCTCTCATGAGAGCAGGCAGCGATTTAGCAACGCTTGTGAGGGTATCCGTATATCTCTCCTGACCCTTGGTCTCCATTTTGATGGCGTCCCAGTTTTTCAGCACCTGATCGGTGGTATTTGCCGGGACATCGCCAAAGACATGAGGATGACGGATGATAAGCTTTTTGCAGATTTCGTCGCACACATCATCGAAGGTGAAAGAATTGGTCTCCTCTTCGATCCTGCAATGGAAAACGACCTGAAGCAGAACGTCGCCCAGCTCTTCTCTGAGAAGCGCGGTATCTTCAAGGTCAATGGCCTCAATGACCTCGCAGGTCTCCTCTATGAAGTCGCTTTTTATTGATTTGTGGGTCTGTTCTCTGTCCCACGGGCAGCCGCCCTCGCCTCTCAGCAGTTTTACTATCTCGAGTAGATCGCTGATAGAATAATGCTCTTTCTGCTGATATTCAACCATAGGAAAACACTCCCTTAAAGACGGGCTATGTTATATAATACCCTAAATTTCGGTAAATTGCAACCTGTTTTTAGCATTTTTGTGAATAATGTAGAATAAAATGCCGGAGAAACTCACACTTTGTATATTATTGCCATATAATTACCACTTGTAATAATCAAAAACAGGGTTTTATACAGCGATTTGGTACTACCTATCCACAAAGCCGACCTTATGGAATACCTTAGAAACTATTCGCTGCGAGTATCTGAGAGCCTTTTCGGCACCCTCGGTATAGCACTGCTTCAGGTAGGCCTTATCGGTGCTGAGCCTTGCGAATTCAGTGCGGACAGGTTCGAGGTGGTCAGCCACCGCCTCGCCCACAGCAATCTTGAAGTCGCCGTAGCCCTTTCCCGCGAACTCCGACTCGATAGCCTTGAAGTCCTTGCCTGTTACGCAGGAATAGATAGTCATAAGGTTGTTGATGCCGTCCTTGCCCTCGCGGAAGCATACCTCCGCCTCGCTGTCGGTAACGGCTCTCTTGAATTTGCGCACTATGGTATCCTTATCGTCGAGGATAAGGATGCACGCGTTGGGGTTCTCGTCTGATTTCGACATCTTCTTCGTGGGATCCTGTAGGGACATTACCTTTGCGCCCACATCGATGATATAGGGCTCGGGCAGATTGAAGAAGTCTCCGTAACGCTGGTTGAAGCGCTGAGCTATATTTCTTGCCAGCTCCAGGTGCTGCTTCTGATCGACGCCGACAGGGACAAGGTCGGCATTGTAAGCAAGAATATCCGCAGCCATGAGGGAGGGATATGTGAACAGACCTGCATTTACGTCGTCGGGGTGGCGCTGGCTTTTGTCCTTGAACTGAGTCATGCGTGAGAGCTCGCCGAACTGGGTATTGCAGCAGAGCACCCAGTTGAGCTCCGCATGAGTCCTTGCGTGGCTCTGAATGAAGAGAATGGATCTCTGCGGGTCTATGCCGCAGGCCATGAGCAGAGCGTAGGAATTGAGCGTATTCTGTCTGAGCTTTGCGGGCTCCTGCTTGACTGTTATAGCGTGCATATCGGCAACGCAGTAGATACAATCGAATTTATCCTGGAGGGGAGCCCAGTTGCGGACTGCTCCGATGTAGTTTCCGAGAGTGAAGGTGCCCGTAGGCTGAATAGCGCTGAAGATCAGCTTTTTTTCGTCCATTTTGGTATCTCCTTACTGAGCAGCCTTATTTCTTTCTGCCTCGTCCTTGAGCTGGCAGTTTCTTATCTCGCTGAGCACTCTCTGATAGAGCACGTAGAATGTGCGGAGCTCGGGCTCGTCCTCGGGGATAACGCCTGCCTTGATCTCGGTCTTGTAAACGCCGCCCTTGGTGAGAACGAAGATATTGTTCGTTCTGCCCTTGGGGAGATCGTAGCTCTTTGTCTTCTCGCACTTGGGGATTATCTGTGAGGCGTTGGTAACGAGAGTATGAGCAGCCTGAACGAGGTTCCTGTACTTCTGTGAAGCGCCTGTGTATTCGCCGCCGTTGTTGAAGTAAACGTTGGCAGCTCCGTTTATGAAGCATACCATAGAGGTGAGGACTTCCGACGACATGGGAATATCGATGACCACGCCGAAAACGTCGTCCTTCTTCTTGATGAAGTCGCTGAAGTAGCTTGCGGGGAAGTTGATGGCCTGACCTCTGGTCATAAGGTATTTCTGAGTGACATTATATCTGTCGGTCATTCTGTTTGGCATAATGGATTATCCTTTCAGTTTTTATTCTCAATCGAGCATTTCTCTTGTCATACGGGCAAGAATTTCCATGCCCTTCTTTATCTGCTCGTTTGTGGGCGTTGAGTAATTGAGACGGAAGGAGTGGCTCACCTCGTCCTGCTGTATGCTGAACGAGTTGCCGGGCACTACCGCTATCTTGTATTCCTGGACTGCCTTTCTGCAAAAGGCGTTCATATCGCAGCTCTCGGGGAGATCGCACCATACGAAGAGACCGCCCTGAGGCTTTATGTAATTTATCTGCTTTGAGAAGCCGTCGTCGATGTAGCCGCACATGAGATCGCACTTCTCCTTGTATATAGCACGGAGCTTTCTGAAATGCGCCTCTCTGTCAACGGTGGACATGAACCTGTGTGAGACAACCTGCGCCCACATATTCGAGTGAACGTCCGATACCTGCTTGCAGACCACCATTTTCTGTATGATAGGAGCGGGAGCGGAGCAGTAGCCCGTTCTGAAGCCCGAGGAAATGATCTTGGAGAAGGTGCTGGAATAGATAACTCTGCCCTCTGTGTCGAAGCTCTTGATACAGGGCACGTTCTCGCCCTCGAAGCGGAGCTCGCCGTAGGGGTCGTCCTCGAGTATTATGAAGTCGTACCTGCAAGCCAGCTCGTATACGGCCTTGCGCTTTGCAAGTGACATGGTCTTGCCCGTGGGGTTCTGGAAGTTGGGTATAACGTAGAGGAGCTTAACGTTCTTCTCTGTTCTGAGAGCGTTCTCCAGCTTTTCAAGGTCAATGCCGTCGTCCTCCATCTCAATGCCCCTGAGGTGCACGTTGTAGGAGCGGAAGGCGTTGAGGGAACCGATGAAGCTCGGGGACTCAACAAGGAGAGTATCTCCCTCGTTGAGGAGCACCTTGCAGGAGAGCTCGTTGGCCTGCTGGCCGCCGGAAGTGATGATGAGGTCGTCGAACTCCTTGTGGAAGCAGTTCTTTTCCGTCATCCAGCCCTTCAGATAGTCGCGGAGGGGAGTATAGCCCTCGGTAACGCTGTACTGGAGAGCGAGGATAGGATCGTCGCGGAGGAGCTCAGCCGAGATCTCGGCGATACGCTCCTTGGGGAAAGCCTCGGGAGCGGGATTGCCTGCCGCAAAGGAGATGACCTCGGGATCCGCAGTGAATTTAAGTATTTCTCTGATGGCAGAAGCCTGGAGCTTGCTGACCTTGTCCGAGAATTTATAATCCATGATAAAAACCAGCCTTTCTGAATGTCATGATCGCGGCAGCTGCAATACTGCTGCCCTTGATAAAGCCGGCAGACGGCGGAACGTCTGCGGGTATAATCAGTCTATCCTATATTATAACACATAATTACTGATTCTGCAACATATATTTTTGTGAAAGAGCGGCTGCTCTTATTTACTGCGGGAGGCGTTTGGCACTGAAAAAGCAGAATTTCATAAAGGGCTCCATAATACTCATGCTCTCGGCGGTTCTTGCGAAGCTGCTGGGAGCTCTTTTCCGCATACCCCTTACGAATATGCTGGGGGGAGTGGGCATGAGTTATTTCAGCTGCGCCTACAGTATTTTCATGCCTGTGTACGCCCTGACGGCTGCGGGTCTCACCTCGGCCTGCGCAAGGCTCACAGCACAGAGCGCCGCCCTGGGGATGTATGACAATGCACGGAAGATAAGGCGTACAGCCGCGCTGATATTTTCTGCTGCGGGAACTGTGGGCAGCCTGCTCATATGGCTGCTGGCAAAGCCATTCAGCGTACATATACTCGGCAGTTCCGAGGCAGCTGCAGCAGTTGCCATGATAGCGCCGGCAGTCCTTTTAGGCTGCATAACGGCTGTGGAGAGGGGCTACTACGAGGGCATGAGCAATATGTACCCCACAGCTTTTTCGCAGCTGGCAGAGGGCATAGTCAGGGCCGGGGCGGGACTGTATCTCTGCGCCCTTGTCATGGAGCGCCCCGGCATAGTGACGAAATTCTTTCCCTCCGTCACCGATACCCGCGGAGCTGCCGCTGCTGCGGGCATAGGGGGGGTTACCCTGTCCATGGCGGGAGCAGTGCTGTTCTTCCTTGTAATGAGGCTCTTTGCGAGACCTGTCCGCGGGGGAGAGTCTCATGTAATGAGCCGCAGGGCAATAGCCCGGGAGCTCGCTGCCACAGCTCTCCCCGTGGGAGCGGGCTCCCTTGTCACCAACCTCACTGCCTTTATCGATATGTGGACCATAATGGGCTGTATATCCCGTTTCGGCTGTAATGCAGCTGTCCCGGGGGTATCCGCGGAGGAGCTCCCGGAGTTCGTATACGGCTCCTTTTCGGGGATAGCTCTTACGGTGTTCAACCTTGTGCCCTCGGTGACGAATATGCTGGGCAAGGGAGCTCTCACCTGCATCACCTCCGCCCATGAGAGCGGCGACCGCTCCGCACTGGAGCACGGCACTGTGCAGGCTCTCCTCACCTCGGCGGTGATAGCCGTCCCCGCAGCCGTGGGGCTGGGGATATTTGCTCCCGAGGTGCTGAAATTGCTTTTTCCCCGCCAGTCCGATGAAGCGGCCGTATGCGTCAGTGCTCTGCGGTATCTTATGGCGGGAATGGTATGCCTCTGCATTTCGGCTCCGCTTTTCAGTATGCTTCAGGCAGTGGGGAGAGCCTCTGCTCCCCTGAGGATAATGCTCCTCGGCACAGCGGTGAAGCTTGGACTGAACCTGCTGCTGATACCCTTTATGGGAGCGGACGGAGCGGCAGCTTCCACGTCCGTAAGCTATATGCTGATACTTGGGGTGTCCCTGCGTGTATACATAAAGGAAACAGGAGCCGCTGTGCCTGCGGCTCCCTTCGGAAAGGTGATATATTCGGGAGCTGTATGCGGCGCCGCAGCTCTTTTCGTTCACGGAGCCGTCAGCCGCAGCGGAGCTCCGCCCGTCATAGTCCTCGCAGCGGCAGCCGCCGCAGGGGGCGTGATATACGGGGTGCTGATATACGCCCTTATCGGAAGAAGGGCGGCAGGGAACGTTCTCAGCCGTTAGTACTTGGCTCATGGAGGGCTGATGCCCGTCAAAAAAGGGGCGATGTTTTACATCGCCCCTTACTATCAATGGCCTGATACTTATTATGATTTCCTGTCGAGGAGATCTGCGGAGGGCTTCTGAATATCGCTCTCAGCAACATCGATCCTGATGACCTTTTCCTTATTCCGCGGATCGTCTCCGGTGGGGAAGAAGCATACAGTGAAATCGTTTATATCCTTGTTGATTATGAAGCCGCCGATAACTCCGCTGAACTGTCCGTTGGACGGTATGTCGAAGGGATCGGGGAAGTATTTCTTATCGGAGAAGGTGCTCCTTGCATAGAGGAGAGTGCGTATGCTTGAATACTCCTCAGAGCCGTCGGGGAGCACGAGGTAGAAGTTATTGAGGGTGCTGAGGGTGTAGGCCTTGCTCGTATTGTTCTTGATGGTAATATCAAAGAAGATGAATTTGTTTCCGTCCTCGATGTAATCTGCGTCGATAACTGAATTGAGCTTGAACACCATGTCGTTCTCATTGAATTCATCGCCTATATTTCCCTTGAGCTGTATGGTGCCTATGGGAGTAGTCGAGATCTCTCCCTCCACAAGGCCTGCGTCGTTACCGCTTGAAACGGCGGGTGACGGAGCCTTTGAGCTTGTATCCGTATTATCAAGACAGCCTGTGGCTGTGCCTGCGAAAAGCGCTGATGCGAGCAGGAGCGCAGTAAGTTTTGTTGTTTTCATTTTTCTATCCTCCGGGTCTTATGCCTTGCGGCATATATTTACAGCAATAATAGTATATCACAACCGGGTACGGCTTGTCAAGGAAAATCGGTATACCGTCCGGGGAAAGATACTGCGGGAGCGCTGCTTTCTTCCCGTTATTTACTTTGTACAAACAGGAGCAGCTTCTCTTGTGCATTCATACGAAGATAACGGGATATTCGTCTTTTTCACCCCTGAGATTCACTATATAATAAAACTTGGCGGAGGTGATAAAGCAGATATTGGCTTCAGGATCTGACATCAGCGGCATATGACATTCCGGCAGATACCCGCATGAATTTTAATCCTCTCATAAGGCTGTCAGCCTTAAATATTATGTAAAGAAGGTAAAATCAATGAAAAATGTATTCAGAAAGGCCGTAGCAGCGGTCATGGCATTCACCCTCCTCGGCGCAGGAACAGCATTCACAAATACGGTTTCTTCAAAGCAAAGCTCTGTTACGGCAACTGCCGCAAGTATTTCCCCAAGTCAGTGTACTTCTCATGGACAGTTTGTTAAACATGATAAAGCAATATATAGAAGGTATGAATGGCGTGATAAAGATTATGATTATGAGTGTAACAAAGTAACGCAGGAAGAATACTATGTTGTTAATGTATATGATGTATCATATTGCAAAGCTTGTGGATATATAGTAAAAAGTCAAAAAAATGTTTCTGAATCTTCTGTAAGGCGTACTGGAAAAACAAGAAAACTTAAGATAATTTGGCGATAAGTAGATAAAGGAAGTGGAAAAAATGAAAAATGTATTCAGAAAACTCACAGCGGCCGCATTGGCATTCACCCTCCTCGGCGCGGGAACAACATTCGCAAATACGGTCTCTCCTAAGACAGATGCATTAACAGCGTCCGCTGCAACAGTTGAGCCCAATTCTCCTCACAATCACGGACAGTTTGTTTATCACACAAAAGAAGTAAGTGAATACTCAGTGCCTGTTAAAGGTCAGTATTGGTTCACGACAGTGACTTATGGCCGCAGATATTATCACAATGAATATGATGTGGTACGCTGTCAGGCCTGCGGCGGTGTGGTGAAGAAGACGCTTACATCTTCTTCTACCCGGTATGAGGATTATTCATATCTATTCAGAAGCCAAAAACCATACATAGTTTAAGGAAGTGGAAAAATGAAAAATGTATTCAGAAAGCTCACAGCGGCGGTCATGGCATTCACCCTCCTCGGCGCAGGAACGACATTCACAAATACGGTTTCTCCTAAGACAAACGCATTAACAGCGTCAGCTGCAACAGTTGATCCCAATACTCCTCACAATCACGGACAGGCTGTTTATCACACAAGAGAAGTAAGTGAATACTCAGTGCCTGTTAAAGGAACGTTTATGTTCAGGACAGTGGTTTATGGCCGCACATATTATTTCAATGTATATGATGTGGTCCGCTGTCAGGCCTGCGGCGGTGTGGTGAAGAGGATGCTTACATATACTGATTCCTGGTATGAGGATTATTCAGCTTTCTATACATATAGAAGATATTAATGATCTAAAGAGAGGTGTAAAATGAAAAATGTATTCAGAAAGACCGCTGCGGCGGTCATGGCATTCACCCTCCTCGGCGCGGTAACAACATTCACAAATAAGGTTTCTTCAAAGCCGGGCGTACTTACAGCAGCGGCCGCTGACACCGCCAAAGTCAAATGTACCTGTCATGGACAGTACGTCTGGCATAAACCATTGCCGTTCAGTTATGATAAAAAAGTAAAAGAAGTAGTCATTGGCGCCCATTATCGCTATGAGACGTACTACACGGTGCACGTTGAATCCAAATACGATGTGACTTACTGCCGGGCTTGCGGGGAAATAGTAAACAAAACGGAAATCTATTATCGTGAATACAGAATATGAATTAATGTAACGGAGGAATAAAAATGAAAAACGTAATTAAAAAGATCGCAGGTATTGCTATGGCATTTATTCTTCTCGGCACAGGAACAGCTCTGACAAAAAAGATCTCGCCCGGCATACAGACTATACTGACCGCAAGCGCTGCAACATGTACGAAATGCCACGGCGGCAGTTATTGGGTGACCTCTACATCCCAGCAGGTAGGATCGCATGTGACGGTGTATCATTACACCTGCGGACTTTGCGGCAATGAATGGACATCAGCCTGCTGCAATCACGGAAAAGAAAGAAGATATACATCTGACTGGGAGTACGTCGGTGCGCCGGAATGCAAAAGCTGGTATCTGTGGTCGTATAATTATTCAAAGAGTTACGAGGATTACTGTCCTTACTGCAATAAGGTATTAGCGTACGGCAAACGTTACAAGCATGTCAAATGGAACACATTCCTCGGAGTAAGCACTCAATATGAAGATGATAAGCCAAGTGCTTACTGATATTTCACAGAATTGATCAAAATCTCCCCTCAACGCGAGGGGAGATTTTATTTTCAGAGCGCAGTTTTGAAAAAGCACTTGCAAACCTACTAAACCTATGGTATAATAAGATAAGCAAGCTGCGTGAAAGGACGTGCGGAAATGAAGATCTCAACAAAAGGAAGATATGCTCTGAGGATGCTGTATGACCTTGCCCTTCATCAGGAGGAGGGTTATGTGTCCCTTAAGGATATAGCCGAGAGGCAGAATATTTCCAAGAAATATCTCGAACAGATAGTCCCCCTGCTGAACAAGACGGGGCTTCTCAGGACAAACCGCGGAAACAAGGGCGGATATATGCTGGCGGGCAAAGCAGACGAGATAAGCGTGGCCGATGTGCTCATGGCTACCGAGGGCAGCCTTGCACCTGTTTCCTGTCTCGAATACGAGCCCAACGAATGTCCCCGTGCAGGGGAATGCTCCACCCTGTACATATGGGAGGGACTTTACGATGTGATAAAGGAATACCTCGGCGGCGTGACCATTCAGGACATCATTGACAGGAACGTGGGAAACGGCGGCGATTACTGCATATAAAAACAAATACAGCCTCTGCTTTGAGCGGAGGCTGTATTTGCTGTAAATGGCATATTTTAATATAATTATTCAAACATGGGAGTTGAGAGGTAACGCTCGCCCGTATCGGGAAGAAGAGCAACAATGGTCTTGCCCTTGTTCTCGGGACGCTTTGCCAGCTGGATAGCAGCCCATACAGCCGCACCCGAGGAAATACCCACGAGTACGCCCTCGTTCCTTACGATAGCCTTGCCTGTTTCAAAGGCGTCTTCGTTGGCTACGGTGATTATCTCGTCGTAAATGCCGGTATCGAGAGTCTCGGGCACAAAACCTGCGCCGATACCCTGTATCTTGTGGGGACCTGCCTTGCCCTCGGAGAGGACAGGCGAGCTCTGAGGCTCAACAGCAACTATCTTTACATTCGGGTTCTTTGACTTCAGGTATCTGCCCGTACCGCTGAGTGTACCGCCGGTGCCGACGCCTGCAACGAATATATCCACCTTGCCGTCGGTATCGTTCCATATCTCAACGCCTGTGGTCTTTTCATGTATAGCGGGATTTGCGGGGTTTGTGAACTGAGAGGGGATAAAGCTGCCCTTGATCTCGTGAGCGAGCTCCTCAGCCTTCTCGATAGCGCCCTTCATTCCCTTTGTGCCCTCTGTGAGCACCAGCTCTGCACCGTAGGCCTTCATAAGGTTGCGGCGCTCGATGCTCATGGTCTCGGGCATGGTGATTATAAGGCGGTAGCCTCTTGCAGCAGCCACGGAAGCGAGACCGATACCGGTATTGCCGCTGGTGGGCTCGATAATAACGCTGCCCTCCTTGAGGATGCCCTTTGCCTCGGCGTCGTCGATCATTGCCTTGGCTATCCTGTCCTTAACGCTGCCTGCGGGATTGAAGTATTCCAGCTTTGCGAGAACGGTAGCGTTCAGCTCGTTGCTCTTTTCGAGGCCTGTGAGCTCCAGCAGGGGGGTATTTCCGATGAGGTCCGTGATCTTTTTGTAAACGTTCATAAATAATCTCTCCTTTATAGTTATTAACGGTAAGCTTTGGTATTGTATGACGTGGACGCTGTTATGCAGCCGTCAACATCGTTTGTGCGTGATAAGTAACATTATCATCATCTCCATGATTAAACTATATCACCTATATGTTTGGTATGATTATATTATAACAGCAGGATTTACATTTGTCAACCCTTTTTTGAAAATTTTTTCGTATAAGCAAAAAAGGCTCCCGTCAAGGGAGCCTTCAGTTATTTTAGTTGGGTTTCTTGCCGATGTCGGCAGAGCCGTTTGAAGCCTCTGCGAATTCGCCTGCGGGCATGAGCTTTACGACCTCCATAGCGTTTGCGTCGTAGTATACCCAGACGAGGATAGCTGCGAGACCGGGGTTGTTCTTGAGGTTGATGTAGTAATCAACTGTATCGCCGGCCTTGGCGGAAACGTTGTCGCCGTAAGCCACGAAGCCTGTCTCCGAGGAAACGTTCTGAGCCTCGATTGAGCCGCCTACTCTGATGTTACCCTGGATAACCTTGTCGGGAGGAGTGGAAACGCCTGTCACGCTGGAGAAATCAGGAGTAAATCTTACGGGATAATCCTTGTCGGGGATATTGTCCTTGAGCTTGAAGGTGATCTTGATGAACTTGTCATTGAAGATGTAGTCGGAATCCTTTGATATATCCACCCAGAGGCAGTATCTGCTCTCCATCTTGCTCTTGTAGCCGGAAGCGTCGGAAGCCTGAGTGGGCTTGGTAACGATCTGTGTTACCACCTTGCCGTTGGCGTCGGTAGCCTTTTCGCCGTTTGCCTCGGTCACCTCAACGATCTCTGTAGCGGGCTCCTTTGAAACGGGATCCGCAGAATTGAGATCCACGTCCGGATCGGGAGGAGTCAGACCGCTGTTGGCGAGATCCTCGGGAGAGCCTGTCTGGAATGGGGTGCCGACGATATTTCCGTCCTCGTTGACGATATGATCGAGGTTATCGTCCATATTATTACCCGCAGATGCGGATGACTGACCGCCCTTGCCGCTGTTGCCGCTGTTCGAGCCCGAGCATGAAGCAACGGAGGAAACAGCCACACAGGCAACTGCTGTCAGAGCTATAATTCTTTTCCTTATATTACTCATAGTTTTGCATCCTTTCATTTTTTTTGTACATACAAATGCGAAGCAGTGCTCTTCGCTCAGCTTATACTCATTATACACAAGCCGCAAGGATTTGTCAAGACGCGGGGCGAAATGTAATAAATTCTCGGAAAAGAGACACCTTTTTACCACTTTTATTTCACCGTTTTGTCATTTTTGAGTTTGTACACCTCTCTCATATATGGGAAGATTATTAAATATAAATAAGATTTGGAGTTGATATTAGTCAAAATCATGTATTGAAAAGAAAGCCGCGGCGTGTTATAATTATATAGTGTGTTTTGAAAATGTTTTTGATCTCAGGATCAACACTGATGAGGGAAGGACATTAAAAATGAATAAAAAGGCGATAGCGCTGATAACATCTGCGGTCATGCTGCTGACGGGTGTATCATGCGCCAAGAAAGGCGGGACTTCTGCGCGGTCGGAAAGAAAAAAAGACAGTGCCACGCAGACAAGTACGACCGCTGTGACCGAGGAGGAAACTACACAGATGGCGACCGAGCACATCAGCCCAGTTGAGACCGTTTCGGCGTCCCTCGGCTCTCAGATAACCGCAGACAGGACTATCGGAAGAGCCCAGGGAAGCAATACTATCAAATTTCCCCTTGCCGACCTTATCGAGGACGGCGACAGGGTAAATTCGTTCACCTTTACGATCTATTCGGGCAATGGCGGCGATATAGGCGAATATAAGGGGGGCTGCGGCATATCCGTTGACGCGGACTGCGCAGCAGCGACCAACGAGGGCTGGTATCAGTCCCCGGATTTCACAGCACCCACTCAGGGCTCCTACGGGGAGATAACATGGAACGTTCCCGAGGAGCTGAAGGATCATATCCATGCGGCAGGCGAGGTGCTTTTCGGGTACTGGTGGGGCAACTGTGACAGTATAAGGATAGAGAACGTGATATGCTCATTCGAGAGGAAGCGGGAAGTGCCCGTTGACGGAATGGGCATAGCAAAGGCGGAAAAGAGCGTAGAGTATTCCGCAGCCGACAATAAGATAAAGGTACCTCTCGACTTCATACCCGCAGGCACGGTGCCCGAGGTAGTGACCTTCAGCGTCAGGTCGTCGGGTCCCTTCGGAAAGTATACGGGAGCCTTCGGCATAAGCTCCTCGGCGGGAGAGTATATGTCGGGGGATACGGCAGTATTCACCGAAAGCTCCGAGCTTGAGCTCACATGGTTCGTGCCGGACGCAGCCAAGGGCTACATGGCCGAGAACAATGAGCTGGTGCTGGGCTACTGGTGGAGCAGACAGCCCTCCGTCGAGCTGGATACGGTCTCCGTAAAGTACAGCCTCGGCACAGGGGACTATCCGAAGCCCAGATCCGTTCAGGACACAACTGTTGCCACAGAGCCCGCCACAAAGGACGGCGGCTTCCGCAGCGCAAAAGAGATAGTGTCACAGATAAAAATAGGCTGGAATCTGGGTAATACCCTTGAGAGCTACGATACGGGCAGCACAGGGCTCCAGACCGAGACGGGCTGGGGCAACCCGAAGACTACGGGAGACATTGTAAAGTCCGTAAAGGCAGCCGGCTTCAACGCGATAAGGATACCCGTAACGTGGAGCGAGCATACCACCGGCGACAGCATCAGCAAGGCATGGCTCGACCGCGTTCAGGAGGTCGTTGACTATGCATACCGCGAGGGACTTTTCGTAGTGCTGAATATGCACCACGACGATTATATATGGTTCAGGCCTCAGCAGAGCGAGTATGAAAGCATAAGCTCGAGATATACTAAGATATGGTCGCAGATATGCGAACGCTTTGCGGACTATGACGACAGGCTCATATTCGAGGGAATGAACGAGCCGAGGACAGTGGGCTCCGCAATGGAATGGATGGGCGGCACTCACGAGGAGCGCGAGGTGCTCAACAAATACATCAGGGACTTTGTTGATACAGTCCGCGGAACAGGCGGAAAGAACGCCGAAAGAACGCTGATAGTCACATCCTATGCGGCGTCGGCCGACAGCATAGCTCTCAACGAGGTATCCGTACCAGGCGGCGGAAATATCGTATTCTCGGTGCATTATTACGCTCCCTGGAGCTTTGCCGAGGGCAAGCAGACAGTATTCGACAACAACAGCAGAACGGAGCTCGACGGCAAATTCGACGAGCTCAAGCGAAAGTTCATAGACAAGGGAATACCCGTTCTCATAGACGAATTCGGCTGCGTTCACGGAGCCGACGAGGAGACCCGCTGCGCATACTACACCTACTATATAAGCTCTGCCAAGGCCCGGGGTATCAAGTGCTTCGTATGGGACAACAGCAAGATGAGCGGCGATTCCAGCTTCGGTATCTTCAACAGGAACGGAATGACATGGGACGGGAACATACTGGCCGCCATAATGGAGGGTGCAAGGTAAACACGCCCGGAACCGTTAAAACGGAACATTATACACTACACTCGGCTGCATGAGCGGCCGAAAAGGAGGAACTTTATGAAAAAACTGGTATCTGTGCTGCTTTCAGCAGCTGTCGGCATCTCCGCGCTTTCATATATGTCGTGCGGAGCAGCTTCCGAGAAGAAGACTGCCGACGGAAACAAAACGGGCATGGTGCTGCTTGGCGACAGTATCGCCGCAGGCTATGTGAGAAACGGCAGCATCGAACACAATTACGGTGAGATATGCGGCGATTATCTTGGCTGCAAGGTAGCCAACTACGCAGTTGTGGGCGACACCACCGACGATATGCTCAGGCTCATCGACAGCTTCAGCGCCGAGCAGAGACAGAGCACCGCAGATGCGGACTACATCGTGATCTCTGCGGGCGGAAACGACATAATGGGCTATATCTCGAAGAAGGTGCTTGATTTCGCTGCGGAGAAGGGCTTCCTCAAGGAAGGCTACACCAAGGACAATCTTCCCGCCGATCCTTCCATAACGGATCTTACCGGACTTATAAACATGAACGGCGAGGGCGGAATGATGGAGTACGCAAAGAAGGATCCCATCAACTTCCTCAAGCTTCTTTCCAACATATCGGGAAATCTCCGCTTCAAGAACTCCACCTACGAGGGCTACATCGAGACTCACATCAAGCCCAATCTTCAGTCGGCTGCGGACAAGCTCCACGCGATAAATCCCGACGCGGAGATCATAGTGCAGACCATTTACCAGCCGCTCCAGTTCCAGCCGGAATACATCGCAAAGACCTACGGCTCGGGCTCCGATTACGAGGACGTTATAAGGCAGCTGAGATACAATCTCGAGCAGGTAATGTCCGTATATTCCGATCAGGTAAACGAGCTCAGCGGCGTTGAGGTAGCAGATGTAAGGACTCAGTTCACCGCTATGGAGGGCTCTGTATCCGCGGATAATCCGGGATATGGCTACTACTTCGTAGATATACAGACAGGCGACCTCAAGTCTGCCGACATACACCCCAATCAGAAGGGACACCTTGCCATCGCAGCGACCATACTCGAGAAGATAGGCAAGCTCCATGTAGATAACGGACTTCTCACGAAGGTATTCGACGGCCTGAAGGACAAGGCGGATTACCCCGCTTTGGCACTGAAGACCTACGAGAAGGTAGCTGGCAAGCCGGCCGTTCTCACAACGACCGCCACCACTACAAAGGCGACCACGACTACCACCAAGGCCACCACGACTACCACCAAGGCGACTACAACAACTACCGCAAAGAAGACCACGACCACCGTTACCACTACCAAGGCGGTAACGACCACCACCCAGCCCGCAAAGCTCGTATCTCTCGGAGATATAAACGAGGACGGCTACGTTGACGCAGTAGACGCCTCCGGTGTTCTTGCCGAGTACGCAAGGCTTTCCAGCAACGAGGGCAAGGGCGGCTTCACCGACGCACAGAAAAAGCTTGCCGACGTGGACAAGAACGGCTATATAGACGCAGTTGACGCATCGTCGATACTTGCGTACTATGCATACCTTTCAAATTCCGAAAATCAGAAGAAGTCCATAGAGAGCTTCCTCAAGTCGGCATAAACCGAAAACAGAGCGGACAGCCTCAGCGCTGTCCGCTGACTTGTATAGGGGGACATTGTTATGGAAAGAATGTATTTCATCGCCAATCTCATATCGGGAAAGGCTACCATAAGCAAGAAGCTGGGAGCCATTGTGAACGAGTTCGTAAAGGCGGGCTACGAGGTGACGGTCCATACCACCCAGAGCGCCGGCGACGCTGTTGAAAAGGCTGAGTACGCCTGCAACAGCGGCTATGATCTGCTGGTTGTAGCAGGGGGCGACGGCACTCTCAGCCAGTGTCTTCAGGGAGTAATGAGCTGTAAAAAGCGTATCCCCATAGGCTATATCCCCGCAGGCTCCACCAACGACTTTGCCAAGAGCCTCGGAATACCCTCGGATCAGATGAAGGCAGCGCTCTTCATTGCCCGCGGCGAGCCCGCACTCTGCGACGTGGGCTGCTTCAACGACGGCTATTTTTCCTATGTTGCAGCCTTCGGAGCCTTTACCAATATCACCTACGAGACTCCCCAGAACCTGAAGAATATTTTCGGCCATGCAGCCTATATCGCCGACGGAGCCACACAGCTCAGCAGCATAAAGGCCAGGCCGCTCCGCATAGAGTACGAGGATATGATAATAGAGGGCGAATTCGTATACGGCATGATAACGAATGCAGCCTCTATCGGAGGCATTATAAACGTGAGGAATTTCAGACTGGATGACGGCGTGTTCGAGGTAACGCTGATAAGGAAGCCGAGGAACCCCGCCGAGCTGGGAAAGACCGCCATTGCCCTCCTGAAAATGGATACCACCGACAAAAACATTGTTTTCTTCCGCACGGACGAGCTGACGATCACGAACCTTTCCGACGAGCCCTTCTCATGGACGAGGGACGGCGAATACGGCGGCGAGGAAAAGGTCAATCACCTGCGCTGCTGCAAAAGGGCGGTGCCCTTCATGGTGTGCGGAAAGGAAAGACTTCCTCTTGAAAAGGACTTGTAATGAAAAAGATATACGGTAACAGACAGCTCCTTGACACTCTCTCGGGAATGGTCTCGGGAGGCAGGACAGCCCATTCCCTGCTGATATGCGGAGAAAAGGGCAGCGGCAGGAAGCTGATCGCAAAATACTACACACAGGCGCTCATGTGCGAACACCCGGAGAACGGAAGGCCCTGCGGCGGGTGTACTGCCTGCATGAACGTGGAAAAGGACATACACCCCGATGTGATTTATCCCGAAAAGTCGGGAAAGCTGGGCAATTACAGCGTCGGAACGGCAAGGGACGTCATAGCCGACGCCTATGTGAGACCCAACAACAGCAGCGGCTGCAAGGTCTATATATTTGCGGACTGTCACAATGTTGACGCAAGAACTCAGAACACTCTCCTGAAGCTCATCGAGGAGCCCCCCGACTACGCATATTTCATATTCACCTGCCTTTCAAAGGAGGAGTTCCTCCCCACAATAATCTCCCGCTGCGTCTGCTTCAGCACCACGCTCTGTACGGAGGACGAGGCGGCGGAGGCACTGAGTGAGAACGGATACGGACCGCAGGAAACAGCGGAGGCAGTGAGCCGCTTCCACGGCAATATCGGTATGTGCGAGAGCTATATAAACGATGAGTCGCTGAGGAAACAGGTGGATTTGACAAAAGCCGCTGCCGATAGTATAATAAGGAAAGACGAGTACGCACTGAGCGCAGCTCTGTGCTCCGCAGGAAAGGAGCGCAGCGAGGTGAGGGCGGTGCTGTCCATGCTTGACAGTCTTGCCCGCGACGCGGCAGTGCTGGGAAAGGACGGGAACGCCCGTATCACAGGCTGTCTGCCCGATGAAGCACGGGAGCTATCGCAGAACGTCACCGCATTTCAGGCGGCGCGTATACACTCATGCATAGAAAAGGCATGGAGCGCCGTCGAGAGCAATGTGAATCTTACCCTTGCGCTCACGGCACTGGGCGCGGAGATAATGGAGATAGTCGGATAGATCTCAGATAGGAGCATTTAATGAAGGAAATAGTCGGAGTACGCTTCAAGAGCGTAGGAAAAATATATTATTTCTCACCGGGAGAGATCAAGGCCCGGGTGGGCGATCACGCCATAGTTGAAACGGTAAGGGGCGTAGAGTGCGGAGAGGTAGTCATCGCCAACCGCGAGATAGAGGACGACCAGCTCACATCACCCCTCAAGCCCATAATAAGGCTTGCCACCGAGCACGACATGAAGACCGTGGAGAAGAACAAGCAGCGCGAGAAGGACGCATTCAGGATATGCGAGGAGAAAATAGCCTTCCGCAAGCTCAGCATGAAGCTGGTGGACGTGGAGTGCACCTTTGACAACAACAAGCTGCTCTTTTACTTCACAGCCGAGAACCGCGTGGATTTCCGCGAGCTGGTAAAGGATCTCGCAGCGGTTTTCAGAACAAGGATAGAGCTGCGTCAGATAGGCGTCCGCGACGAAGCCAAGATACTTGGCGGACTGGGCATATGCGGCAGGGAGTTCTGCTGCAAGGGCTACATGGGCGACTTCCAGCCCGTGTCCATAAAAATGGCCAAGGAGCAGGGACTTTCCCTGAATCCCACTAAGATCTCGGGTACCTGCGGCAGACTCATGTGCTGCCTGAAGAACGAGCAGAACGCCTATGAGGCGCTGCTGAAGATAACACCGAAGATCGGCGCTATCGTGGTAACTCCCGACGGCGACAGGGGCAAGGTGGAGGACGTCAATCTCATCACGGGCAAGCTCCGCGTAAAGACCGACAAGTCCGAGGTGCCCGTAACTCTCGACAGGAGCGAGGTAAAGCTGCTCAAGGACGTTGAGATAAAGGTCAACCGCGAGGAGCTCAAGGCTCTCAGGGAGCTTGAGGATCAGTAATGGAGGCAAGGCCGAAGACCAATTACGGTCTGCTTCTTGACAAGAAGCTCGGGGAGCTTGAACAGAGCGGCGAAAGGCCGTCGCTGCTGCTCCATGCCTGCTGTGCTCCGTGCAGCAGCCATACCCTTACGGTGCTGGAGAGATACTTCCGCATCACGCTGTATTTCTGCAATCCCAACATAGCTCCCGAGGAGGAGTTTGATTTCCGTTTTGCGGAGCTGAAAAGGCTGGTAAAGGAAATGGGAATGGACATACCGGTTATAGAGGAGCCCTACGATCCCGCGCCCTTTTACGAGCTGTCAAAGGGACTTGAAGACCTGCCCGAGCGGGGAGAGCGCTGCCGCAGGTGTATAGAATACCGCCTGAGAAAGGCTGGAGCAAAGGCAAAGGAGCTGGGCTGCGACTTCTTTACGACTACGCTGACCATAAGTCCCCATAAGGACTGTACATTCATCAACGAGTGCGGAGCGCGTTTGCAGGACGAGGTGGGCGTTGCCTACCTTTTCTCTGATTTCAAGAAGCACGAGGGCTACAAGCATTCCATAGAGCTGTCAAGGCAGTATAACTTATACCGTCAGAACTACTGCGGCTGCGTTTTTAGTAAAAAGTGATTAGTGAATAGTGCTTAGTAGGGGAACCCGCCCTCAGGCTCCCGCGAGCAATTAGTCTGTAGGGGCGCCCTTTGGGCGTCTGCAAATTACGATGAAATAAAAATCAACGAATTGTAGGGGCTGCCGTCCTCGACGTCCCGTGCCGTACATATAATGTAACACGATTTCAAACTGTAGGGGCGGATATTATCCGCTTTATATTATCATGGCTGGTGCTGCATTTACTGTTTGTGTGGGGCGGCATTGAACTTGTAAAATGGGGCGGATCGGATTAATATAGTTTTAGGAGTGGTGCTAATGGGCAAAGAACTGAAAACCAACGCAATGCGTTTTCTTGATAGAAGCAAAATAGAATATACTGTGCAGACCTACGAGTGCGGCGAGTTCATTGACGGCATACACACCGCCGAGCAGTTGGGACAGCCCCTTGACGAGACCTTCAAGACCCTCGTGGCAAAGGGAAAGAGCGGCAGCTATTACTGCTTCCTTATCCCCGTTGCGCTGGAGCTCGACCTGAAAAAGGCTGCAAGGAGCGTTGACGAGAAGTCCGTGGAGCTTCTTCACGTAAAGGATATAACGGCAGTCACGGGCTATGTACGCGGCGGCTGTACGCCCATAGGCATGAAGAAGCAGTTCATGACGGTCGTACACAACAGTGCCGAAGCTATGCCGCAGTTCTACATAAGCGGCGGCCGCATAGGCACGCAGATACATCTTTCCCCGCAGGAGCTTGTCAGAGCGATACGCGGAAAATTTGAGGACATCATACTCTGAAAAAGCGGAGCGGTTGTGCAATACGCACTAAAAACCGTCTCCGCTTTTGTGCTGCCATACGAAACTGCTCCGGAAGTGCAGCAAAACTGCCTCCCCGTCACACTTATATATACAGAAACTGTTTTTTACGGGGTGATCATATGGAAAAGACATTGGCAGCATTATCTGCTGTTGTATTGCTGCTGGGGTGCTTTGCGGGCTGCGGCAGCAGCGAGAAGAAGCACAGGGCCATGCCGCAGATAATATTTATGTATTCGGGGAGCTTTGAGGGCACGCGCAGGGCGCAGTTCTGCGACTGCGAGGGAAGGTACTACGAGGTGCTGTCCGACGACGTGAAGAAGATGAGCCTCAACGAGCTCATGGACAGCTATTCCGCAGGGCGGCTGGATAAGGACATAAGGCTCGACCGCACCTTTGACAGGGACGCCATAGAAAACGAGTATATCAAGCTTTGCAGGGCCTCGGACAGCGGCGAGACAAAGCTTGATTATCCTGAGGAGCTGCCTGCCGTGGAGGCTCCCGAGCACAACTGGTCGGGGATATGTTATAACGACAGGGGCGAGCTTGTGATAGTTCCCCTGCACAGGAACACCCGCATGACCAACATATATTCCGAAAGCGAAGACATAAACAGTATCTACAAATGGTTCGCAATGAAATGAAAATTAGCACTCTCGATATGAGAGTGCTAATTTTCATTATACTGTCACAGAATCTTGATATTCCTTTCAAAAACGGGCGTTAATATATAGACAATGAAAGGAAAGGGAGCGATACCGATGGAAAGTACATATTATGAGGAAAACTGCATAGGATAAATATGAAAGCCCGCAGATACGGCGGGCGGAATAAAATATCGTTTGGAGGTATGATTTATGTATGGACTTACACCTTTCGGCGGCACAGGCTTTGATCTGTGGAACGCATTCAATGACTTTGACAAGAGCTTTTTCGGCGGAAAGATGCCGCTGAACAACTGCAAGACAGACATCCGCGACGAGGGAGACAAATATGTTCTTGAATCGGAGCTGCCCGGCTTCGAGAAGGAGGACATAAAGCTCGATATTAACGGAACACAGCTGACTATCGCAGCTGAGCACAGCACAAACAATGACGAGAAGGACGACAAGGGCAATTATATCCGCCGCGAGCGCACCTTCGGTTCTTACAAAAGAAGCTTCGACATCGGCGATACGGATACGGAAGCTATCAGCGCAGAGTACAGGAACGGTATCCTGACAATAGAGCTGCCGAAGAAGGCTCTCGAAGCTCCCGTATCAAAGAGACTTGAGATAAAATAAGGCATCATGCCGTTTGAATATGCTCCCCCTATCCCCGCTTCGGCGGGGATTTTTGTTTATGCAGGATTAACATCCGGTGTGGTTTATTTCTGTAAAAATGCACAAAATCCGGAGCTGTTAAAAATTTGTCTTCACTTTTCCCGTAAAATATGTTATAATGTTCGTAACCGAACATTATAAATTATTTAAATGTCCTTGCGGATACGCAGATCGCGGATCTGCTCCCCGCAATCGGACGATTATAACATAACGCTTCGCTTATATGTTATAATGTTCGTAACCGAACATTATAAATGATTTAAATGT
>Ga0129307_1000932_pt1 | contig 38024 bp, 31 predicted proteins | sample P1105metagenome_FD_94437 | JGI IMG/M metagenome (GOLD analysis project Ga0129307, IMG submission 94437) | Capybara group fecal microbial communities from Wisconsin, USA - P1105 metagenome | ecosystem: Host-associated > Mammals > Digestive system > Large intestine > Fecal | place: USA: Wisconsin...
TCCAGAATGGAGATGGCGCTCTCGCCCTTCTCGACGCGCACATTGGCGTCCTTCCAGGTGTCGAAGTCGGCCAGCCGGGTCGCTTCCGGCATCTGCGCCGTGATCAGGAGAGCGTTGTTGACGGAGTAGCGGTCGAATCGGGCCTGCACATCCAGATAGGTCTGGAACAGTTCTCCGCTGCCCTTGATCTCCTCAGCGGTGTTCTCCAGAAGCGTGTAAACATCGTTCCGCTCCTGCTGCTTCCTGGCCTTGTACTCGTCCATATCAAAGGGCGAGAGTTCCGGCTGCTCTGCTTTCTCCTGAGCAACCTCTTCAAACAGATCGTCAAAGCTTTGCATGGGTTATTTCTCCTCTCTTCGTTTGGATTTCTTTTTCTTCCTTCCGGGGTCTCGATGCTCCAAGGGCTGCCGGATCCTGCTGTCGCTGCTTCTGCGCTGGCTCTCCAGTTCCTCGCGGATCTCCTTCATCTGCTGACGGACGGAGGGCCGCCGATTGGGATCATCACTTTCTCGGCTTTGCGACGCGGTTGCTTGTCCCGGACTTTTGGGCTTTGAGGAAGGCGCGGACCGAGAGGATTTCTCCGTCCGGCCCATAGTAGGGTTTTCCGTCTGCATCTCTTCCCGTGTGGGATTGGCCATCAGCGCATCGAGAAAAATGTCCTCTTTACTGCGCTCCGGCCTGGTGATCTCCGGCTCTTCCTTCTCCTCCGCACGGGATGCCCGCGCCCGCTCGATCTCGCTGCGGACGGAAGCCATATCCATCGTGGTGAGCTGGAAGCGTTCAAAGATTCGGTTTACCTTGCTGGCGTCCTCGGCCCGGACCATCACATCGGTGATGCCGTCTGTGGCGTCCCGGTCTTTGAGTACGCAGTAGAGCACGCCGTACTTCTTCGCTTCCTTGCAGAACTTCACCAAATCCTGATCCTTTACGGCGAACACCTTGAGTTCTTTGCCGCTGCGGAGCATATTGGTCAGCCGGGTCTTGCCCTTGGTTTTCTTCTGGTCTTTCAGGACGGCGTAGAGCAAAAGCGCGATTTCCTTCGCTCCCGCTCCGGTGATCTTGGCGGCGACCTCAACGCCTTCCAAGCTCATCCTCACGACCTGCTCCGCCGCGTCCCCTGAGTAGCTCATCGTCTCTTTCCTCCTCTCTGTATTGAATTTCCTGCTGTTCTAACAACCACTCCAGTTCCTCCCGTGTTTGAGCGGAACGGAGTTCAATATCCTCACATAAGCTCATCTCCTTTCGCAGCTCCCGGAGCTGCTTCGTTATATCTGAAATCTGTCCCTTGACAGCTTCAGCCTGAATAGGGTCGTGCTGGCGTTTATGATGCCGCATCTGATTCCGCAGTTCTGATCGTTTGGCATACAACTCTGCAACACGGGCTGAGAGTTCCGCCTTATGCTTCTGCATATCCTCAAAGGTGGCAATCTGATACTTGCCCAGGAGCCGTGCCTCCGCATCCAGCCTGTCCAGCTTGGTCAGATCCTCGCGCATAAAAAAAGACACCCGCTGTACGGATGCCGGATGCGCTTCGATGATATGAAGCTCATAGCAGTATCGGAGATAGAGCCGATACAGATATGGCTTTTTTCGCTGATAAACCGGAGCCGGGTTTTCTTGACGGCAGTGCTGGACTTGTTCTTGTTCTTCCTCCGAAAACGGAAGCTCCCCATAGAGATTCTTCCTGATTCGTTTGACGATTTCATCCAGGTCATAGCCGGGACCGAGCTTGTGAAAGCGGAAGAAGCCCTTTGCACCAGGCGGCTTCAAAGCCGGATGCTCCAGCCAGTCGCCATCCTGCTTATACAGCTTCAACTCATAGCCCGATTCTTCGAGGAACGCAAAGAACTCCTCACGGGTCACACTGGCGGCGATGGCTCGGTCGATGTCTGCGCGGATCATGCCGCGATTGGTCGGCTTACCGTTTTTCTCCGCTTCATACTCGGCGTAGTTTCTTCCGTGGCCTCTTGGGTTCTCGATGACTGAAAGCCCATGTTCCCGGCATATCTGATCTGAAATCTCACGCAGGCGTCGGTAATCTTCCGGGGAGTTGTGGAAATGGTGCCCGTCCACACGCGAGACAGAATTGATTACATAGTGGTTGTGATAGCAGCCAGTGTTGCAATGGGTGGCGATCACGACCTCAAAATCTTCGCCCCACATCCGCTTCACAAGTTCCTTTCCAATCTCTTGAGCCATCTGTGCATCCACCTCTCCCGGCCTGAATGACTGATAACCGTGAAAGCAGAGCCGACCTTTCGTTTTTCCGAGCCGTCGCTTGGTCATCATGAATTGTTCTGCTGCCCTGGTCTCATCACATCCGATGCAGGTAACATACTCGCGCCGCTCGGTTTTGAGTTCATTTGCGGCATACTGTACAACCCCTTCAATCGAATGAAGCGCGGCCTGCTCATTAAGGTTTTCTTCCGTTGTTTTTTCCGGGTTCTCAACATATCGGATGACCTTGGAGAGATTACTTTTCACGGGCCAGATCGAGGTCACGGCCATGATTACTCCTCCGCCATCGTGAACAGGTCGAAAAACTTGTCCTCCAATTCGTGGGTCTCAGCCAGTGCTTTACGGAGCATCGGCACATCAATGAACCCCAAGGTGTTTGCTTTCACAAGAAGCTGGTTGATGTTATTGCCCAGCCGACGCAGTTCCCAGGCAGCAGCAGACCAATCAATGGGAGGAGCTTCTTTGACTTCAGAGTCGTTAATGAGCTTGCGGAGATACCCTTCACGGGAAAGTTTCGCTTTGCGGTGCTTTTTCGTGAGCATCTCCAGCTCATCTTTTGAGAGATAGAAATCCACTCTGCAATTACGATTTCTCATATGATTCTTTTCATCCTTTCTGCGGGGTTTTAGGGGCGCATAGCCCCTAACAAGTGGCCTGTGACTGTGCACAGGCGTTGCTTGCTAAGATTACGCCATCCCTTTTGCCGCCCTGAAGTCATTTGGGTGTTGAGAAAGCTGAACTGCGAAATTTGCAGGGCGACAGGTACACGGGATGGCGTGTTTAAGCTGTAGTTAAAAGCGCGGCAGGGAAGTGGGGTCACTTCCTCAAAAAATGACCCCACATCGCTCCCGATTCATCTACAGAGCAGAAAAGTGAGGTCACATCTCCTCAAATGTGGCCCCACTTTCCAATTCATCAAGGAAATCAAGCATCGAAACCTCTTCGTTATCATCAGGAACTACGATTGCTGCACTTGCTCCCGGAGAAGGTAGCTGTAATCCTTGGATGCTCTCGCGGATAGTATCCTTTACCGTCTGAAGAAAACGGTCGGAATCACCGCTCTTTTCTCGGGTGTCCAGGAAGAACAGTATCGCTTCGGTCACTGCCTTCGTGTAGGAGACGCCCGAGTAGCGCAGATAGTCCAGAACCCTGCGTCCGTCCTCATTGTCCGGGTTCGGATAGAACCTGATGGCTTTCGCCCTCATTCTTTCACCCCCGGATTTCTGAGTCTTTCATAGGCCAATCGCTCATACCCTCTGGCGTTTGCATGAATATCTCCGTTGATTGTGACTTTTCCCGAATCATAGGTTCCAAAATTGCGGATCAGGCAAATGCCTCCGCCCATGACGAATAGCCTCATGGTTTTCTCGTCATAGCCGTACTCCCGGAATCGCCTGAATAGCCCCTCAGTATATTCCCGTGCTGCAGCCACCAACGTATCCAGATATTCGGCGTCGATCCGAGCGGACCCGGAGCGAATAATGCGCTCAATAATTGAATCATCCACTTTAGCTCCGTGGTGCTGGTTGGCTAGGGCCATACGCATAGCAATGGCACAATCCTTCACGCCGCAGGCTTCGGTTGTCATGGTTCGCATATCCACCTTGCGATCCACAACACGGAAAAGATTAACTGTACCGTTGCCGATGTCCGCGCAGATATTCACATCCTGAAACTCGTTGATACGCTCTGCAATTGCGGCATAACCCTGTGGAAAAACCATCACATCAGCAATCTCGATACGATAGTCGATTCCTCGAAAACTGTAAGACAGCGTTCTGTTTCTCAGCAGGTATTTTCGATAGGCCGCCTGCTGCTTTGTGAACCAGGTCAGCGGGAGACCAACGGCCAGTAAAACCTTTCCCTCTGTAAGATGCTGCGCATTCAATTCCCGGGCAATGGCCGCAAGGGTGAGTACATAGTAGTCTTCGTCCACGATCTTCTGATTGGTGAACTCCTTGTGCCCGCTGCCGATCACATAGAAGCAGTCGTTGTAGACCAGAAGGTTCTCCGAGAAATACGGCCTTTCTTTATAGACGGTCAGGCCAGTCGGAAATGAGCAGTTCGCGGTTTTCATATTGCCGTAGCCGGCATCCACCGAAACAATCAGAAGATCTCCATAGGTTCTCATGCTGCCCTCCTTCTTTCGTTTTCAGCCGGTTGTTCAGTCCTCGTCACTCGTGCCGCCGAACATTTCCCGTACAGAGCGATTGAGAATGTGTCCGAGCACCTCATCAGGAGCATCCGTAGAGCGGATGAGCTTGACGAGCCCGGTCATAAGCTCATCAGCCATATCTTCCATTTCCACGTCTTTTTCGTCGGACACGACGGTGGACCTGACGCGGATCACATCGGCGTCTGTGAAGTCGATCACATCGCTGGTGAAATACATCTCCTTCGCCAGCGCCTCCGCAGCCTTGGGCGACACCGCCTTGATGGGGACTTCTTTCACGGAGGTTGCCTCCAGAACGACCATATATCGCTTGAGCTCCGGCTTAGCAGAGTTCCCGCAGATCTGCATCTCCGGCTTTACCTCCTTAACAGAGAAATCGACATCATCGGAATCCTCAATATCCACGATGAAATCCAAACCTCCGCCGATGTCGATCATGCCCTTTACCTTCTCGATGGCGTCAGCGCGGTTTTCGCCGGTCACGGTGACTTCTGCAGCCGCGGGAACGATTGCGGTAACAACATACTTTTTCATCTTGATTTCCTCCTCATTTTTCTTGTTCTTTGTTTTTTGGTTTATAAGAGATGGCAACGATTTCGCCGCCGATGCGCGCAAAACCCTCCGGGTAACGGTATTTTTCCAGATACCGTTTGGCTTGCTCTTCGCTGAGACTGCCAAAGCTCTCGCCGGAGCAATCACAGATGAAGCAGGGCCCGGCGATAATGTCGAGGATCTCGCGGCTCTGCTCCTTAATATAGCAGCGTTCAATCTTCCATCCGTCCGCGCCGCCTTTCTCCGCCGCGAGATACCGTTCAAGGCGCACCATCGGGTCGCTTCCGTCGATGGCAGAAGCATAGATGGAGTAGCCGCCCATGTTGGGCTGGAACGCTTTGTTGTCGCTGCTGATCGCGTAGGTCCGGGACTCCACCGGGTAGGGCTCATTGAAGCTGTCCTCTGAGATAACGATATAGCCGGTCACGTGCTTACCGTCTCCACGGCGCTCTGCCTCCCGGAACTTTGAGACCAGCTCGCCGTAGCTCATGTCCACCTCGGTTTCCTCTGCGCGGATGGCTCGATTCAGCGCCATGCCGTTGAGCTTACCCTCCTCATTGCAGACGATGCAGACCTCTTCCTCGAAGGGGTAAAAGGCTTCGATGTCTCCGCCGACAGCAGCCTGCATCTTCTCCAGCGAACGTCCGATCTCCGTGATACGGGCCAGCTTACCAGGTTCCAGCAAGACCACACGAATGGTATCCTCCGGCTCCTGCCTCGCGGCCTGTGCATCGAAATCGACTTCCTTGAAACCGATGCTGTCGCAGAAATAAAAGCCCGGTTCCACTGCCGGGACATCGAGACCAACGTAATCATGAGCTGTGAACTCCGTATCCTGTTCCCGGAGCATATCCTGCATTGCTGCATAGGAAGGATAATCAGTGAATCGCTCCTTGCGAAACTCGGTCTCAATGATGCCGACGAGCTTGGGCGATTCCACGACCTCCACCACGTCAGATACGGAGAGAGACCGTCCCCTGTAGTCCTCCGGGTGGTCCAGGTTGAACATGCGAAACACGTCCTCCAGGCCGGCGCAATCCACCTCGCCCTCGTAAACCTTGTCATAGATGGCGCTGTTGATCTCCTTGCTGCCCTGATACTTTTCCAGCAGCTCCAGACCTTCAAAGGCGATGCGGTCGGTGTCTCGCTCCATGTTGATCTGATAGATGTTGATCTTCATGGACTCACCTCCCACGGTCGCGGTTCGGGGCATATTTTGCCTTGAACTCCACGCCGGTGAAGTTGTCCGCATCCAGGATATAGTCGCCGGCTTTCCAGCGGTTTCTTACGATCTCCTCTGCCTCCTGTGCGGACTCGGCCTCAACGGTCACCTTCATTTTGAGGTTTTCGTTGATCGTAACATCATAGTTTTTCATCGCGCTTTTTCCTCCTTTCTGCGATGACGATTGATTCTCTGCACCAGGTACTCGTTCACATCCTTTGCATCCGGCGCTGGGCTGTCGATGACTCTGTACTTATCTCCCAGGCCGCCGATGATGCCCTGCGCGGCTCCGCGCCCGATCTCATCGTTGTCCAGATGAAGCACCAATGCTTTTGTGTTCGGATGCTCTGACAGAAACCGCTCCAAAGCCACCGGCACCACGTTCTCACGTTTCGTCGCAAACACGCCGGCGAGAGACAGCAGCGGGGCTTGCTGCCAGTTCCGTCCTGTCATTTTCAGCAAAGTAGCATAGCTCATGGCGTCGATGGCGCTCTCAAAAAGGTGAACACTCTCCGCTGCGGGATCGTCGGCCAGGAGAAAAGAAAAGTGCTTGTCGCTGCCGCTGGCCTCGCCCTTATACATTCCAATTGTTCCGCGCAGAGCGGCATAACGGGCGGTTCCGGAGCTGTCATAGCCGACGAACACGGCGTTGCGGTATCGCTTAGATTCGTAGAGCAGTCCATGAGCAATGCAGTATTCGATGATCTCCCGGTCGATTCCACGCCCCATCAGGTATTGCACGACTGCATCGTTGTTGCCGTTACGTTCCGGCAGTAGCAGGTTGCGCTCCAGAATTGGCTTTGGGGCATAAAAAACAGGCGGCTGAACTGCCGCCTTGCCGACAATGGTCTCAACCGCATCAGGAAAAGAAACGCCCTGGACTTTGATAAGATAGTCCAGAGCCGTTGTGCCTCCGATACCGCGGGAGAACCAATGCCATTTGCCGTTTGAGATTTTCAGACTGTCATGCTGTCTGGTACAGTAGGTGCCGCCGGAGAGCTTGACCAACTCATCCGGCTGATAGCTTTGCAGATACGTCAGGAGGTCCATCTGCTTGGCCTGCCGGATGGCCTCCGGCGAAACATAGGACATTCGTTTTGATCCCTCCCTTACGTTTTCTGAATGACCCTCTTGAACTTCTGAGGGCTGGCGGTGAGATACGAGTTTATGAGCTCACTTTCCGCCTTGGTCTCGGCATATGCCGTGACCGTGATGGTTTTCGTGTTCCAATTGCGGGTGTAGCTGTCCGCCGCCACATTTGTGATGTGGTGTGCGGCCAGGAAGTCCCGCAGCTCCTGCATCGCCTCCTTGTTATCGGACATGATGACATTGACATAGGTTCGGTCTTTGGACAGACGCTTGCTCACAAGCATGGCCGCACAGCAGCCGATGCCGCTGGCGACGGAGACCACCACGATGGCGAGATTGCTGTCTGAGGTCACTATGCTCTTCGTGATGCAATAGTAAATATAGTTGGACACTGCAACAGCAGCGCCAGCCAGAACACAGCGGCCTCGCTGGATCAGGATGGTCTTTGCCGTACCAAGAGCGTTGTCAAAGACCTTTGCGAAGAAGAGAAGAGCCAGGTGTAGGATAGCTGCCAAGGTCTACCTCTCCTTGCGGCGGGAACGCAGGAAGTCCTCGCGTATGATCTCATTTGCATGGCATTGAATCACGTCCCACACTTCCTCCATGTGCCCGCCCTCGTGGTTTTCCCAACGCTCGAACAGATCGGCAAGTGGCGTCTCGGATTTCAGAAGCGCCCTGCATTGCTTTTCAGACAAGTCGTGGTACTCCAGAGAGAGCAGCAGATCTTCCCGCATGACATACTTGTACGCATTGTCTAAAATGTCCTGTGGGCTCATTCCAAGAAGCTCATCATGGAAATGCTCCTGTTCCTCGAACATCCTCTCATAAAGCTGGGTGTTCAGTTCTTCCTCGGTCATTTTCATCATCCCCTTCAAAATAGAAATAGCCGGTTGTCCTGTCCACGAAGATAGGCCAACCGGCTATGTATTATGAGATTGTTATTGTGAAAGAAGAACGCTTTACTTTCACTCGTAAAAGAACTCATACTCCGGAAATGCCGCCCATTCCGGCAGGGATGTGATTAGTTCAACGATTTTGTTTTCCGCATCCATAAACGCTTGCGCTTCTTCACAATAGCCCGTCGAACCGAATGCAATCTCGTTGCAGGTCACTGTTTTTGTTCGTCCGTTTGCGGTGACTGAAATAATGATCGTCTGATTGGGCTCCGATGCCACTCTGATTTCTGCGTCTGGCGCGTTGAACGGATCATATAAGTCTGGATACTCGAAAACATCTATTTCCGAAAAAAGAATACGGTAGACCTCATTCATCTGATCTTCTGTAAGCTGAACCGTACTGGTATATTTGCTTACGTCGGTCGCATCCTTTGTCTTAACAAGCTTCCCGGTTTTGCTATCATATGAGCTTATGCCATAGCATCCCCATACGATTGAAAAAGAAAAATCATCAGGCAGTTCAAAAGTTTCAGTTACCATCTTAGCGTCGTAATCCGTAATGTTCTCAAGCTCTTTATCCAAGACCTCTGCGATCATGAACCAGCCCGCCATATCGTCCGTACCCGACTCCGGGTGATTCGTCTGCATCACATTAAGGCAAAGCGTATTCCCTTCACAGTGGACATCCCGGATGCCAAACCGCAATGAGCCGCTGCCTGCGGTCACATATGCTAGGATTACCGTATGCTCGTCGAAGAAGGCATCGTCATACTCGGATACGACTTCATTGAAGGATGGCACTTCGTTATATCCGTGGTCAAATGTCAGGATGTCCTCGAAATGTTCTCTGAACAGTTCAAGGTCTTCTTTTGTATCAAACATGAACACGGGGAGATACCACACAGTATTGATATTCCTCTTCTCCGCCTTCTCCGCATTTAGGCAGGAGGCGAGTATCCCACTGTCTTCTGTCCAGTTGGCATAAGCGACCTTATAAACTCCCGTCAAGCTGACATCATCAACCTTATTGACGAGAGCCCCGTTGTCAGCGATATGGTATGTCCAGCTGGCGTTTGTGCCGGAAATGACAAGAACGTAGGACAAGTCAGGATACTCCTCTGCTGAGTAGACCTCCCATACAACGCCTTCGATTTCTGTTTCCTCGCTGAATGTGGCCAGAACCTTTTTCGGCGTAAGCGAGCCGATACCTGCTGCGTATCTTTCATAGGTCATAGTCTTTCCGTTGAATTGGACGCGGAGTGCCGAGCCGATAAACCCAGTTTCTTCGTTGCCGAGGAGCATTTCGCGGAGTTTGTCAACATACTCCTGCCGACGCCTTGTTACCGAATTGGGGTCTTCATCCTTCATACTGATCCAATACTCTCCAAGGTAGCTTGAAATGGGGTTTTGCCACGGAATAATGATGATGTCCTCTTTCGGAATAACATAGCTGGAAAGGATCGCCTTCATCTCATCAATGCTGGCCCCCTTTAGATTCATCATTTCTTCCAGCGTTTTCTCGCGATTTGTTCCTTCCATGACGCCGCAGGAATAACTGTTCGGAGCCATCTGCCAGACATAGACCTCAAGGCCCTTGAAAGTTGAAAGGTCGTAGTATTCGGGATATTTTTCTCTCAAAACGCTTTCATCCACGGTTGCTGTCCCCCATATCTCGCCCTTCGTATAAAACCTCGCAGTCACCAGCACATCATGATCTGGCATGATAAAAGAATATCCCCAATAATCGCTGTCGTAATGCGTTTTTCCGATCTCCTGGCCGTCCACATAAACATGGATATCGGCGTCGTACAGTATTTCTGTCTTAAGTTCTACTGTGTCCCCGGAATTTGCCTCTTCCGGCGTGTCAGTGAAAGTATCAGTGAATTCGTCGCCAAACTCATATCTGATGTTGAAACTGCTTTTAGCATTATTGTCATGGCTGTTTCCAGTTGAATCAGCTTGGATACTGGTTGGTGTGGTGCCACATGCCGATAACACTGTAATCAACATCACGGCAGCGAGAACCAACCCGATGATTCTCTTATGCTTTGCTTTCTCCATAGCAGTCACCTCAACTATTTAGACGGGTAAACAACAATAAAAGTTCCTGCCCTACGTCACCATTATAGTCGGTTCGTCTGCTATTTGAAATAGAAATCGGTTAATCAGTTAGGGGCTACTCCGGCAAATGCGATTCCTTCCATCGTTGATTGTTTTCAAGAAGCTCCTCAAAAGTGACCGGCGCAAAGCCGTTAATGTCTACGCCGGCATTCAGCACTCTGTCTCTGCTGCACAGAAGCGGCCAGAAGTCCATATCTGTCTTCCGATAGATGTGCCCGTGAATCATATAGGACCGCTTCGCGTGCTTCCAACTTAGAAGTGGATAATGGCATAGGGTGATTGCCCGCTTGCCGTCGCTGGTCTCCAGCATCGTGTCCACGCTCAGGAAATACTTGTTCAGATCTACCTTGCCGGTCCAGGAGCCGTCATGGTTGCCGAGAAGCAATCGCTTCCTTCCCCGCAGCCGCTTCAGGACGCTCTCTGGGTCTTCGCAGCGGAAGAACAAATCTCCCACAATATAAACGGTGTCATTCCCGGACACACGCTCATTCCACGCGGAGATCATGACTTCATTCATTTCATCTATATCCCTGTATGGACGCTCGCACATCCAAATAACATTCTCATGTCCGAAATGGGTATCAGCAGTAAAAAAAATCATAGGACAGTGCCTCCTTCCTCCGTAATCATAGACGACAGCCTCACAGATCGCAAATGTGCAAACACGCGACTAAAGCCATCGTTTATGTATTGAGGCAGGGGTGTCCCTGCCTCGTGGTTCAGGTGTAGTTGTACCGCCAGAAATTGTATTCCTCCTGCGTGATCTCATTGCGTTCCATTCGGGCAAGCTGTTCCTGCCATTCGTCAAGCATTCCGTTCAGCTGATCGACATGAAACGGGTCCACCGTGTCAACGCAGAGAAACGTCTCGCCATAGACACGGATTGGCTTTAAGGCATAGCGGTCCTCCAATGCAAATAGGGTCTGCATGAGCTTTGCCATGTCCTCGATATCCGGGACCTCCATCGCAGCCGGTGTCACTCTGAATATGGACGCCAGAGTTGCCAGGGCTCCCGGTTTAGGTTTTCGGCTTCCATTCTCATACTGCGAAACGCGCACCTCCGCCGTCAGCGGAGAATAGCCCATCGCCATACCGAGCTCCCGCTGCGTCATCCCAATCCTCCTGCGGAAATAGCGGATGCGGTCTCCAAGGGTCATAGATTATCGCCTCCTATCGTTCCAATGCTTTTGCGCTGCGGCCATCGGGTTCATCCTCCTCACGGTCGCTGTCCAGAATCTCGTTCTCTGGTCTGTCCATGTTCAGCGAGATATTCAGTTCGTCCAGCCTTGCCGACTTGGTTCTCAGTTCTTCCTCCTGCGGGAACGGCAGCTCTACGTCGTGCTTCGCGTTTTCGAGCTGAACACGGACATTCTGAAGCTGGGCCTCCGCATTGTGCATGAGGTCCTCAAAGCTGCCGAGCATATTGTCCATACGCTGGATGTTGCCGAAAACATCGGTGCCCAGGGAGACGGTATGGCTGAGTGCTCCTTTCATGGTTAGGCGGTATTCCTTGCTGAAGGTCTCAAAATAGAGCTCCAGTTCAAAGCCCCGGTACTGTCCCAGCGGGATAGCATCGGGGCTTGCCATGTTGTGGCAGGCTTCCAGGATTGCGGAGCCCGCCGCCTTTTTCTCGGTGTAAGTCTGGCCCTCAATGACCATAGGAGAGAAGCCGTCCTCGTTGGGCTGCGTGTTTTCTTTCAGCCGGTCCATATCCGCCTTGAACCCCTCGATACGCTGCTCCAGCGTAGAGATTTGCTTGGGAAAGTCCTTGATGATTCTGTCCTCCAAGGCGTATTTCTGGCTCAGATGGTTTGCTTTCAGCAGCTTGAGCTTTGCCACGGCCACATCCAGGTCCATCTTCTCCTTGATCTCTGGATTGCCGGAGCACAGAGCCTTGATCTCCGCATAGCTGAGCGCCGTCTCGTCGATATCCTCTGCAGAGCGTACCGGGGATTTGCTGGTCATGATTTGTCCGATGAACTTCTGCTTGGATTCCACCAGCTGATAAAGGTAACTGTCGAAGGTGTTTTCCGTGACATAGGTGTAGATCTCCACCTCCGGGTTCTCGTTGCCCTGACGGATGATACGACCCTCCCGTTGCTGTAAGTCTGCGGGCCGCCAGGGGCAATCGCAATGGTGCAGGGCTATGAGCTTTTTCTGCACGTTGGTTCCTGCGCCCATCTTCTGCGTGGAGCCGATGAGTACACGAATCTGACCGCTGCGGACCTTGCCGAACAATTCCTTCTTTTTGACCTCCGTACCGGCTGAGTGGATATAGGCGATCTCCTCGGCGGGGATGCCTTTCTCGATCAGCTTGTCCCGGATGGCGTCGTATACATTGAAGTGGCCGTCCCCGTGGGGCGTAGACAGGTCGCAGAAGATCATTTGAGTGGACCGCTGTGGAATCGTGCGCTGCCATATTTCAAAGACATTCTGAGCGCAGGCGGCGACCTTGCCGGTTTCACTCTCCGGCAGCAGCTCGTTCATCAGCCGCTGATCCAGCGCCAGCTTTCTGCCGTCATTGGTGATGACCAGCATATTGTCCTCGGAGCTGTTGACCATGCCGCTGCGGACGCGCTCGGCGCGTTTGGCCAGGTCCGCCACCATCTCCTTTTGTAGTTCGGACGGTTTCAGTACGACATTGTGGTAGTTAGCTTTCGGTACAGGAAGGTTCAACATATCAGCCGTTTGGATATCCGCGCACTCTTTGAACATGGCCATCAATTCCGGAAGGTTGTAAAACTTGGCGAAGCGGGTCTTGGCACGGTAGCCGGTTCCCTCCGGAGCGAGCTCAATGGCGGTCACGGTCTCTCCAAAGGTGGACGCCCAGGAATCGAAGTGGATAAGGCCGTTCCGATGCAGCGTGTCATACTGGAGATACTTCTGCATCGTATACATCTCTACCATTGTGTTCGAGATGGGCGTGCCCGTAGCGAAGCAAACGCCGCGCCCTCCAGTGAGCTCGTCCAGATACCGGATCTTCATATACAGGTCGCTGGACTTCTGCGCCTCCGTCTGGCTGATGCCGCCGACGTTCCGCATTTTCGTGAACGCGGCCAAGTTTTTGTAGTAATGGGCCTCGTCGATGAAGAGTTTGTCGATGCCCAATTCCTCAAAGGTCACGACATCATCCTTCCGACTTTGGTCGTTCAGCCGATCCAGCTTGGCCTGCACCTGTTTCTTTGCCCGTTCCATCTGCTTGATGGAGAACTTATCGCCCCGGTTTTCTTTCAGCTCAGCGATGCCTTCCATGATTTCGTCAAGCTGCTGTTCCAGGTAGTAGGCTTGGCGCTCAATGGAAAGCGGTATCTTTTCGAGCTGGCTGTGACCGATAATCACGGCGTCATAGTCGCCGGTAGCAATGCGGGCGCAAAAGCGTTTTCGGTTTTTCGTCTCGAAGTCTTTGGCTGTTGCCACGATGATGTTGGCGCTGGGATAGAGCTGGAGATACTCCGCGCCCCACTGTTCCGTGAGGTGATTGGGGACCACGATCAGGCTCTTTTGGCAGAGGCCCAGGCGTTTTGCCTCCTGTGCGATAGCAACCATCGTGTAGGTTTTCCCAGCCCCCACAACGTGTCCGAGTAGCTCGTTCCCACCGTAAAGGCCACGGGCCACCGCGTTGAGCTGATGCTGCCGCAGCGTGATCTCCGGGTTGATGCCCACAAGGGCGAGGTGGCTGCCGTCGAACTCACGAGGACGGGTGCTGTTGAACTTCTCGTTATACCGCTTTGTCAGTCGTTCCCGCCGCGTCGGGTCTTTCCACACCCAATCGGCAAACGCCTGTTTGATGAGTTCCTGCTTTCCCTGAGCGATGGCGGTCTCTTTCTTATTCAGGACAGGCTTCTTCTTACCCTCTGCGTCCTCGATATAGTCAAAAATACGCACGTCCTTCAGGTTCAGCGTCTGCTCCATGATCTTATAGCCGTTGATGCGGTCGGTGCCATAGGTGCTGTTGGATCGGACGTTGCCCCGGTCGTAGGTCTTGCCCTCGATGTTCCATTCTCCTGTGAACTGAGAGTAGTGGATCTTGATGTTCCTCGTAGCCCACCACGGGGTATCGAAGAGCTCGAACATGAAGGTCTCATAATCCTCCGGTGGAATCCAAGTCGCACCGATACGGACGGAGATCTCCGCCGCTGTCAGATCGGCCGGCTGCACCCGTTCCAGCGCCTCCACGTTGGGCGTGAAGTCCTCCGGGTTCAGCTCTGCGCTCCTACGCGCCCACTGGAGCTTTTCCCGCACATTGCCAGAGAGATATTCATCGGCGGGCAGGTACTTCGCCGCGCTGTCATTCCCATAGCCGTACATGGGATTCAGGAAAACGACGCCTTTCAGGTCGTTATAGAGTTCCGGTTCATCCTTTCCGGTCAACTCCATCATATAGGGCATATCCACCCTGGCTTTTTCGGAGAGGGATACGGCCAGCGCCTCGGTTGCGGTGTCCACATGGGTGATGACTGTGCGCTGCTTTATAGTGCGCTTTGAGAACATATCCGCTTTGCCGATAAAATTGCCCTCATCATCCAGCACCTCCAAAGAGGACAGGAGGAAGAAAGCGTTGTCCGCGCTGAACACGGACTTGTTGGCGCGGGAGTTGATGATGCCGTACTTGGCTGTGAAATCGTCGTAGAGCTGATTGAGCTTTTCCTGCTCTGCGGCGATCATGGCGTCCGGATAGTCCTCGGTCTGGTACTCAATGAGCTGCCGCACGGAATCCCGGATGGCGATCAGGCCCTTGATGCGGTTGGCTCCGGTCACGGATACATCAACAGGTGTCATGCGGCTGTTTTCACGGTAGTACAGCTCTCCGTCCACCAGCGTATAGGAGAAGTTGCGTACAGATGGGTCTGCAGGAATGGACTTATCTTCTTCCTCGTCGGCCAGTTCGTCCACATCGTACTCCTGGATGCTGCCGGTAATGTTCTGAATGGCCTGTGAAAGCAGCTCTCCCAGCTCCTGATCCTCATAGGCAATGCAGGCGGTCTCCGGCCCAAAGGGTCCGCTGACTTCCTTCATCTCACCAAGCACCATCTCCGGATTGTTTACGAAGTATTGGTTCATGGTGATGCCGTTCTCATCGGTGGCGAGGTGGACCCAACCGGGATCAACGACCGTCAGAGTGTCCCGCTTCTGGAAGAACAGAATATCCGACGTGACCTCCGTGCCGGCAGCGCCTTTGAATGTGTCGTTGGGCAACCGAATTGCGCCCAGCAGGTCCGCCCGCTGCGCGATATACTTCCGCACGTTGGGGTTGGTTTTGTCCATGGTGCCCTTGCTGGTCACAAATGCTATGATGCCGCCCGGTCTGACTTTATCCAGCGTCTTTGCGAAGAAGTAGTCATGGACCAAGAAATTGTACTTGTCGTACTTCTTGTCCGGGAGCTTGAAGTCGCCGAAGGGTACGTTGCCGATGGCGACATCAAAAAAGCTGTCCGGGAGCTCCGTCTTCTCGAAGCCCTGAACAGCGATGGAAGAGGTCTGATATAGTTGCTGTGCGATGCGTCCGGAGATGCTGTCCAGCTCGATGCCGTAGATACGGGAATCCGACAGGCTCTCCGGTTTCATACCGAGGAAGTTGCCGACGCCGCAGCTCGGCTCCAACAGATTGCCTCGCTTGAATCCCATGTTCTCCAGCGCCTGATACATGGCGCGGATGACCACAGGCGGTGTGTAGAACGCAGTCAGCGAGGATTCTCTGGCTGAGGCATACTCCTCATCCGTCAGTACGGCCTTTAGCTCACCGTAATGGGCGTTGCCTTCTTCAAAGAACTGCGGAAGGCCGCCCCAGCCGACATATTCCGCCAGGAAGCCCTGCTCGGTGGGAAGCGCGAGCCTGTGCTCATCCTCCAGCTTTTTCAGAAGCTGGATGGCTCGGATGTTGCGGTAGAACCGATCCAGAGGCGCTCCAACACCGAGATCGTCGTTTTCAATGTGGAAGTCAAAACGGCGCTCGGATGGGATCTCCGGATACAGCAGCGTGGGCGTAACCTTGCTGCGTGGTCTTGCTGCGGGTGGCGGCGGGACAGTCTCTGTTTCAGCCGGTTTTTGGTCCTGTGGCGGTATATTTCCAGGAAGCGGATTGCCTTCCACAAAGGCGAACACATCCTGTCCGGTCTGTCTCGACAGCTCTGCGGCAAGTCTGGCCTGCCGCAGCATTTCATCCACTCGGCTCTCCTGTGTGACAGGCTGCTCCGGTTCCGGCTCAGTTTCCTGCATCCCCATTTCGATTTGCTCATCGGTGAAGGAAACCAGCTCATTGAAGTCCATATACTCCAACTCAGCGTGGATCATGTCCTCCAATGAGTCATACTCGATGCGATCTACAAGCCTGCCGTTGACATAGCGGTTGATTCGGCAATTGATGAGGTCTGCTTCGGCCTCCACCGGGATTCCTTCATCCTCGGTTTCGGTGTAGGCAAGGCCGACCTTTTCCAGATCAGTAAAGTCCGCCTCACTCTCAAACTCACGCAGGCTGTATTCGTTGATAAGCCGTTTGGCATGTGCCAGCAAGGTTTCCGGGCGCACCTGCTCGTAGTCTACGATCTCAAAGCTCTGCGGCGGCGGGTCAAGCTGGCTCAAGAAGTCCGTGGAGATGGAATTACCGTCCTTATCCCTGTAGACCACGATGGACATGGGAACGCCGTAGTGGTTCTCGTCAAGGATGTCCGGCAGGAACCGCTTCTCGTCGGTGTACTCAACGCTGTACGCGGAATATCCGTTGTGGGCGAGGTAGTCGATACGACCTATGGGCCGGGACTCCACTGGAGCTTGCGCATGGTCTGCGGGAAGCGGATAAACCTGTCCTGCATCGTCCACTACGGCAAGATCGTAACCTCTGTCATGCAGCAGGGTGATAAAGGTCTCATTGCTGTTGACAGGGATACCACACATCGGCACACGCTCCGGCAGCCCCACATTGCGTGTGGTCAGGCCAATATCCAGCGCAGCAGCCACAATTCTGGCATCCTCGCCCAAGACCTCGTAGAAGTCTCCGACCTGGTAGAACACAATAGCGCCGCCATGTGCCTCACGAACCAGATTGTAATCCTGCCATAGATCATTTCCGGGTTTCTGCTGCTCCGGCTTCTGTGCCGGCGTTGTGAACACGGGCGTATCCTGCGTCGCAGAGACCGTCATTTCCGAGGTTCGCGCAGTTTCAAGGATCTGCGCCTTGATTGCATCGGGGAGCCCGGCGTCATAGAAAGTCACGCTGCGGTCTTCCGCAATATGAGCGATGGTCTTATAGTCGCCGTTCTCGATCTCCAGCCGGTTCCAAACCGTCAGACCGTTGCCCAAGTGACCGAAACCGAGGTCGTACTGCTGCTCCGGGTCTTCGATGGTCTGGAGGTGGCGGTCGTTCATGGGGTTCTCCGACACCATGCGGTCGAAGTCCGCGCGGGAATACTCATCCTGCATCATCGGGAACCTCGCGTCTGAGAGGACCGCCTTCTCAGAGCCGAGGAATACGACCTCAAACTCCTGAGCGCCGATCCAGACGGTATCTCCGGCCTTGATGCGGTACTCTTTCTTCGGCGGAGGCGGCGGGTTAAGCTCTGCGTCAGTGGGCTCCAGGCCAAACGCCAGCGGTCCCGAAAGCTCATCCATGACAGCTTCAGCGCGGTCAACAAACGGAGATACGCCCTCGTCGATAACGACCTGCATGGCCTCCCGCATCATCGGGAGAACAAAGTCCCCGCCAGCATCACGGGCAATGGTTTTCTTTTCGCCGATGGAAAACGCGGTCGCGCAGGAGGAAATATACCAACGGTCCGGAAGCGTGTCTTCCGCACCCATGTCCCGTACATAGTCTTTGAAACCATCAACGATCTCCTTGAACTCACCGGCGATCCGGCTGCGTTCTCTGCGCACCTCCTGGCCGCGCAGATAGTTCGGATACGCTGCCTGCTCCGCGCTGTTCAGATAGCGGTCGGCAGCGATGAGCTCGCGGATACGCTTTTCCACCTTCGGCCATTTCAGAATAACGGATTGGTCTCCGTCCTTCAAGGTAATACCTTTGCCGTCGTGATCCTCCCAAATGCCGGTGCCGGGGATGGCGTCAGAGTGGCCGCCGACGCCGTATTCATTTTTCAGGAACTTGACGTTATCCTCGGCGCTTTCGCCCTTCTGGAACTGCTCGTAGATGCGGAACTTGCCCTGGGAGACGCCGCTGCCGCCTGCCAGCACATAGTCAATGGCCGCCTGCGGCAGAACGAAGGCATTGTCTTTTTCAGCCTGTGCCGCTTCGATCATGGCCATCTGCTCTCCCTCAGAGGGAAGAGGCCGCTCATCCGGGTCAAGCCACTGTTCCATCAGTATCATGCCATGAATGGTCGAGGCCACAGACTCCCAGCGCATAAAGACTTCCATCTCTCGGCTGAGATAAGCGCCGCGCCACATGGTCAGGACATCATCGTAAGCGCGATAGCCCACGCGCTGGCCGCTGGAGAGAATCCTCTCCACATAGGTGTTGTCAAAGTAGCCCTTAATGAAATTGCCGCGTTCCTTGCTGTCCTCATGGTCGGCAAAGTACGCGGCAATCGTCACTCTATGGTCTTTCAGGGCATCGCTGATACGGAGAAGCTCCTGTTTTTCAGAACTGTAATGGAAATATGGGACGTCGCTCGGCGCGTTGAAGTCGTGTCCGCTGGGCTGGAGGATCACCGCAGCTACCGTGGGTTCCTCCAGAGGCTCTTCACTCAGGCGTAGATCAGGTCGTTCAGCACGATCTCCTCGGCTCTCTGCCGGATGTTGTTCATCCGCTGCACCCACAGCATCTGCTGCGAGGCTTTCAGGCGCTCGTCCACGCCTTCCTGTTGTGCCATCCGGCTCGTGAGCTTCTCCACCATCTCGGTTGCCTGCCGGTCGGTCTCCTCCAGGTGCCGGTTGAGGGTTCCGCGCAGAAGCATCCCAGTATAGATCCCGTCGTGGTGCTTCCGCAGGAAGTCTCGCCGAAGCATCCCATACTTCCCGATCTTTGGGCTCTCGGGCACTTCGAGGTTGGGCAGCAGATAGTCGCCCTCCTGTCGATAGGTCAGTTCCATGTTCATCGCTCCTTTCGGTGGTTTCACGCACATTATCCCGTTCCCGGTCTGGATTTGCAAATGTGCGATTATGGTTTTTTTCTTCTCTTCGCAGAGCTTTTACAGTGCTCTCAATTTCCCGGAGCACCATTTCTGCGACATCGCTGGTGCCAGCGCCGAGGATGGAGATGACCTCCGGCGTGTTGAAATTGTAGAGATTCCGGAAGTCATCGGGGAAGAAGTAGTCTCTCGCGTCAATGCCACAGCGAGTCAGCAGCATAAAGCCGACGCCGGCAGCCATGGTCTCGCGCAGCCACACCTCCGTGTTCAGATCATCCAGCTCTTCGAGAAAGCTGCCCTCCTTGACCCGGTTCAGATCGCTGAGGTAGTCTGCGAGGTTGTCTTCCACCACCATGCGGGCGCTGCGCATCAGGCTCGCGGCAAAGCTCCTGCCCTGTTCCAACTCTCCGAAAGTATTGGAGAGATCCTCAACAACAGCAGTCTGGTCTCGCTGTTCCATTCTCCAAACGGAGACGGCATAGCCGGCGCGGGAATTGGTATCCGATACGTCGAACACATAGCGAAGTTTGTACTTCGCATCCTGATTGTCCACCAGCAGGGCGATACCCTTCGTGCCCTTGTTGACCCATCTGCCGAGACGGTTCCAGGTGTCGATTTCCGCGCAAGCCGTAGCGTTGGGTCGCTGGGCGTGGATGAGGAGTTGCTCCTTGAAAGTGTACTTGTAGTTGTTCGCTGCGGTCGTTAGAAACGCCATATAGCGGTTGGCATTTGAAACGATATCCGAAGCCTGCCGCGCCGCCAGCTCGGAAATGATTTGGTATTTGCTCGGCATTTGGCAAGACCTCCTATTTCAGATTGATGTTGATGCTGATTGAAGCAGGCTCATCGCTCAGGATAGAGGCATACAGCATCCCTGTCCTGGCGTTAGCAATTTTGGTCACCAGCGCATTGAGCCGACAAATCGTGGCGTTGATCTCCCGCTGGCTCTCCGCATAGTAGTAGCCGGTTTCATCGCTGCAAATGGGGTGACCATCCTGCCGCAGAGAGCTGATCTTTCTGCGCAGGGTTCTCCCATCTAAAGAAAAGAGCCGTTCAAGCTCGCGGCTGTAAACGGCGTTGTCCTTTCCGGTGTGATACTTTTTCAGATAGTTGCAGATAGCAGTCTGTTTATCCATGACTTCTCCTTTCATCGAATCTTGGCTCTTGACCGGAGTGGCGGGTATCTCTCATAATACTCTTCCACGATTGCTTCTGAACCCTCAAAGCTCCAATCTCCATGGCCGAGATTACGCAGGCTACCGGAATCAAGCAGAATCGGGCAATTAGAGATAAGTGTACCGTAGAAGTTAAGGTGGATTCCACGTCCAATCTGGAAAGGCTCACTCCAATCCGCGTCGGAGTGACTCACCTCATACATATAGAGTCCTTTAGGAACAGACTCACGGTCGATGCGGATGTCGGTAAACAACATTCTTTTCCCAAGAACATAGACCTCCTCGAATGACTGTTCCATCGCGTCAAATCGTTCCAGTTTACCTCGCCTCCAATCTCATAGGGGTGTCGTGCTGGTAAAACTTCCACCCGTACACCTTGCCGATTTCATCCCCAAGGCGGCGGGTCACGAGGTCAATATCCGCCTGAGTTGCGATGCCGCAGTAGATTTTGTCTAACAGTTCCTCACGCTGTTCATCCGTGGTGCTCTCCTTGAACACACGGTACAGATAATGGTTTGTTCCATCGTGGTGGACATCATCACAGCGGAAATCACCGTCCTTGTCCACATACCAGGTCGTGTAGTCGTTCTCGGAGTACAGGCAGTCACGGATATTGCCGCTGAGGATTTCCTTATATCCACTGTGTCGCCCGGTCCAGAGACCGAGGTCCGCGATCACCAGAATGGGCTGCGAGAGCTGGATGTTGAGGTTCATTCGCTCATCGTCCAGGTAGGCCCTGTTGATTTCCAGCATCTTGTAATAGCGTTCGTCCTCCGAAAGCTCCGGGTATTCGGCTTCCAAGTCGTCCCGCCAATCCTCATAGTCGAGGTGATAGTTGCTCCAGATGAGATGATCTCCATCCGTCATCTGGCGTCACCCCGATCCTTACGTTTCTGTTTCTGAAGCTCTCCCTGCTCGTTGTAGTTGGCAGGGTCAGCAGCCTTGGTCGCCCAGCCGCACAGGGAACCGGCTTTCATGGCGGTGGCCTGAGCCTTAGTGACGCCCTGTGCATCGTTCAGGTAATCCACGCCCTGACGTTTGGACACGCCTTTTTCGGGCACCACTCCGGCAGGCCAGTAACCCTTCTCTCCGCGTTCCACGATCCCGATCTCGTCGGTGGATTCCACATAGACAAAGCACTTCTCCGGGAGGGAGGACCGCAGAGGGATCACCTCATTGCCGAGGTGCTCCATGCGTTCGGCAAACTCACAGATGTGGTAAAGGTTGCTGCCGAAGCCGCCGCCGATCTCAACGTGGTAGTCGTCGATATACCGTGCCGTCCGGTCCAGCTTCTCGCCATCCGGCTTGATGATGCGAATCTGATCACCGTCCGGGATACGGAACAGTTCCTGGTAATGCGGATTGATGAAGCGGATGCCTCTACGAGCGTCCTCCATGTGCTGCTCCAGCCAGTCGCGGCGGTAGCAATAGCAGTAGAGGCCGTATACACCCTTGTTCGGATTGAGCCGCATGAGATAGGAGTAATCCGGGGTGTTCACCCGAAGCCCCCATTCCTGGTCGTTGCCGAAGCTGGCCTCCGTGGTGCCATAGCAGAACTTGCGAAGAGTGTCCCTGCTCTCAAGGATTGCACCCACGAGAGCCCGATTCTCCCGATTCTCCGGGTTCTCCAGCCCTTCGATTTCTGCTTCATGCAGCTTGCGGAGCCCGTTCAGCATCGGGTAAGCAATCAGAGCCGTGTACTTTTCCTCAGCATCTGGATGGTTCTTCAGAAAGTCCGGATTGGTGATGCTGTAGCCTTTGACGCCCGTTTCCAGCGTCCAGATCTGTTCAAGCGATCCGTCATCAAAGCGGAGCATATCCCCATCCTGAAGGATCCGGTTGTGCTTATCCACGTACATAGGGCCGAAGCGCAGCGCGTTGATGACCCGATCCAGTTCACGCTTGAACTCCGGCGTATTCAGATCGCCGCGGTGATCGTCCCATGAGGAGTAGAACTCCTCGCCGCTGCCGAAATCGGCGCGAAGATGTCCGATGCAGCCCGTCTGACTGATGATCTGCTGGCTCTGCGTGTAGGTGTATTTCTGTTCTTCCGGGGTCATGATTTGAATAGAGAAGTCCATAGTTTTCCTCCGTTCGTTTAGTAGTTTGATGGGCTTGCAAAAGCCGTCTTGGAAAAGCTGTCCGTAAAGCTGTGAAAGTTGTTCTCGAAGTGCGTGTCGCTCTTTAGAAGGAAGGTGCGGTAATACCAGCTATCATCCCAGCAGACGTCCACGTTGTACCAGGCTCCGTCCAGAAGTGCCTTATTCCAGGCATGGACCTCGCCGGTGGCCTTTCCCACCACCTCGTAGCTGTCGATGCCCAGGTAATACAGCATCCATTGAAAGGTTTTGGCGTAGCCGTCGCAGACGACTTTTCTGCTCTCCATGAAGCCCAGCAGATCATGCGCCTGCGGGCGGTCCTTATTGAAGTATTCTGAGTAGTCATAGGCCGCCAGAGAGCACAGGAGGTCATGGGCTTTCACAACCCGGTCATATTGGGACGATACGCTTTTAATCGGAGCCAGATATTGCGCGGTGAACTCTGTCAGTGCCTCACTGTAGCTTGTATCCTCATAGACGCGCAGCCAGTTCAGCGAATCGGAATAAGCCTGGTAAGCATCGCAGTAATGAGACATCCAGAGCTTATAGCGTCCGTTGGAATACGAGGTAAGGAAGTAGGGAGAAACATAGGAGCGATTCAGCGCCCCGATGATGGGCAGCTCCTTATCTCCGTAAAACCAGTCGTAATGCTGTTCAAACAGCTCCATATCTTCTTGTGGGCAAGCATCTGTGAACTGAACCGTGATTGTGCCGGGAAGGTATTGCAAGGCTGCGCGTATCTGCTTCTCTGCGCTCCTGTACGATTCCGCTGTCAGCGCAATGCTCTCCGGGATACTCACCTCCGGCCGCACCGGGACAGCTCTTTCCGGCACAAGGCGGTCGATCATCGCCGAGAGGAGCTGATAGAGTTCCCCATAGGTGAATACATCGTCTTCCTGCCCCAAGGGGAGCAACTCCAGACTGTCCGCGAGGTAGAACACGGCGTCGTAGCTTTCGGATTCCCATCCGAAATAGCGAGAAAGCATCACCAGGAGCTGATACTCGGTGATGCTTCCAACGCCATATAGATTGTTTCCGATGCCTTTCGTGACCCCAGCCTCATAGAGCCAGGCAACAGCCTCGGTGTATCCCTCCGGGACATCCGAAAAGGGGCATTCGTTTTCAGGCTGTGTACCGCAGATGCGGTAGAGGTAGAGCGCCGTATCCAGCCGGGTGGCGGTATCATCGGAGACCAGGTAGATGTCTGCGTCCGTGCCGCCCTCCGGTATCTCTGTGAAGCTGTTCACGATGCCGTACACATAGAGCTTTCTCCCGGCCATATCTCCGAGGGTAGAGTCGTATTTTCCGTTCCTCCAGACAGCATCCGAGAACGCCTCCTTGTCGCTCGCTGCATACGCTGGAAGAGACAAGCCGCCGACCAATATCAGAAGCGGGAGCAAGAGAGACAGAACTCGGCGGAAAAGCTTACCTCGCATCCCGGTCACGCTTTCTTTGCTTCTCCAAGCGGTTCAGGTTCTCTTTTACCCAATCGGGCATCTGGTCCTCCGGGACGATGCCTAGCACATCCCGACGCTCGAAGCGGCTTTCCTGGCCGTTGTAGATGTTGGTACAGAAGCAGGCGGAGCCCCGGCTGTTGGGGGATGCGCCGAAGCCTCCGGTGCAAAGCTGGTACTGCCGAGTGGCCCGCTGGTATTCTCTTTTCAGCACGTCCGGTCGGATGACGATTACTTTACCCTTCAACTCATCGTCATAGCTGACAGGGACAAAGCCCTCATTTGTCACCGGCCTGTCGTCGATACCCTCACGCTCCGGCTGGGCAAGCTCTTCCCGGAGCTTCTCGGTTTCCTCCCGTACACGCTCCTGAAACAGCTCTAACATCTCGGTATAGTCGCCGCTCACCATGACGCCGCTGTACTGCGCAAAGATTTCGTTCATGGTGCAGCAGGCACACATATATCGTTCGTCCACGCTGGCCTCCGGGCTTTCACCCATGACGATCTCTTTTGTCCCGATGCTGATAGCTTGGAAGATTTCATAATCTCCTGCCATTCGTTTCTCTTCAAAATCTGCCAATGTCCTTCCTCCTTCGATTTCACACATTTGTCTTTGACCGCCATCTCGGATATGCTGTGTGCAGAAGCTCAAACCACAAATCAATCTGAAATGGAGGTCACACTTTATGAAACGTAAAACTACATACTTCCTCGCAGGGGTTCTGGTCGTAGTCCTTCTTCTGGCCATGTCGGTGACGGCGCTGGCCTCGGATGGCTCCTTCACCATTACCATCCACCCGATCAGGATCATGGTGAACGGCGAGGTCTTCCAGCCCAAGGATGTCAACGGGCAGGATGTGATGGTGTTCACCGTGAACGGCACCACCTATGCGCCTCTCCGGGCGCTGGCAGAAGCCTATGGGCTTGAAGTCGGCTACGACGCCGCCACGAACACGGCCACCGTCAACAAGCCCGGACAGGCTCCGGCTCCCGCTGCTCCGGTTACAAGCTCCAATGATTTCTACTCAAAGTGGACCGTCGAGGAAAAGCCGGTCACGAACTACGGCGACGAAAAGGTTTTTACCGCCACCTACAACGGCGGACTCAGCATGAGAGACTTTAAGACCTGGTGGAAGTCCTTTGATGCCGATGAAATCGCCAGCGTCGCCGAGGAACTGGCAGCTGAAGCACAGAGCATGACTCCCGGATACAAGGTGACGATGTACTTCTCCTACGGAACGTACATGCTCGGCACTGCCTGGGCCTTCGGAGAATTTGAACAATCCAACTTCACCCCCTCCACCGTCTGGATCAGCTGACCACCGCGCAGTCGCGCCCCGCCCACGTTGAAAGTGGGCGGGGCGTTTTTCTGCCTCCGGATCACTTGCGGCGGTTTCGGATGAACAGGAACACCAGCCCACCCAGGATGATAACGACGGCACCGATGCCGATGATGCTTTTCAACTCCATGCTGATACCTCCCTTCAAAAGAAAATACGCCGACCATCTGACCGGGCTTTCAGATAATCGGCGTATGTATAACTTTTTTGATTTGAGCGTTACCTTTTGATCCTTTCCAGACATATATGAGTAGAGGCAAAACTCAGAGAAGCCTCGCGGGGGCATGGAACCCCAAATAGTAAGACCTAGCTTCCATTGGAACTGCCATAAGGCTGTGTTCCACACATGGACGAGCGATGGCCAAGCGGAGAGACGTTCATGCGCCTCTCCGTTTGCTTTTTTGTAGGGCATGTACATTGAAAGAAATGAAGGGTTGCAGTATAATAACAAGTAGACAAATCGGATTCGTGGAGGAGACTATATGGGATACTATCAGCCATGCCCGGAATTTGATGAATGCAATCGTCTCATCAATGAATACTTTGAAACCAAGCAATATGAAAGGTGCTTTCAGGGACATTTACCGCTTGCTGAGAAAGGTTATCCGCTGGCAGAGTGCCAGGTTGGCTATTTCTACTATGATGGTTTGGGCGTGAAAAAAGACGCAGAAAAAGCATTTTATTGGACAAAACGAGCAGCCGAACATGGTGATAGGGACGGACAGTTTAATCTTGCCTGCTTTTATGAAGAAGGCATTGGGACTGGAATTGACATGGAAGCGGCAAAAGCATGGTATATAAAGGCCGCTGAACAGAATCATGATTTGGCAATCAGAAAGTGCAAAGAACTGAAAATATACACAGATTGACATATTCCGGTTTGTTGAGGTAATAGTACATGGGAGACGCAGTTGCTGATGATGTCTGGGCCACAATGACCCATGAAGAGAAGAACCGCTTGCTGTATCAGAGACAAAAAGAACTTCTTGATACCTTTCTCGAAAAGAAGGCCATCTCCAAGGAACAGCACGACAAAAGCCTCCATGACTTGACAGAGAAGATGGGTATAAGCAACGCCGACTCGACTTGAGCCGGCGTTGTTGCTGCATATAGGTCATTTGTCTTTCTGCCTTACGGACAGCACATCGTAGTCCTCGAACATGAACTGCATCCTGTCGATGCGCTTTCGGGTGTGGTAGTGGCCGCAGTACCATTTCCGGTAGTCTGTGCTGGCCTCGATCTCGTCCAGCCAGTTCTCCGTGGACTTGTCCACCGTGCTTTGGTCGATGAAGCCCAGGAAGGTCTCGACCGGCTCATACTTGCGCGGGCAGGTGTGCGACAGCACGATGTCCACCTTGTGGTCCAGAGCCTCCAGCTTGTGCTCCATAGCGGCCTTAGTCTCCGAGGACGGCTGCTCGTCCGGCCACCAGCCGTAGCCCTTTTCCAGCCGATAGAACTTGTCCACGCTGTAAGCGCCGCCAATGGCGATGCAGCGGAAGCCGTCGAGCTCATATACTTCGCCGTCGATGGCAAAGAGAAGATCTGGATACTCTGGCTCATACAAAACACGGCCACCACAAAAGACGGTCTCATTATAGCTGGGGATGTTCTGCGGTCGGATCTCATGGTTGCCGTGGATACAGAGAAGACGGATGGGAAAGGCGTTGGCCTGTTTCTTCACCTTGGCGTCTCTGGAGCCGCCGTAGTAGTTGAACCCGGCGTCGCCGAGAATAATCATGGTGTCGGCTTTCGTCGTTTGCATCACATGACAGAACAGCTCGATACGATCAAAACGGCCATGCGTATCGCCCGTAATATAGACCATCCTTCATCCCTCCAATCTCAGTCTATCAGTTTCATCAGCATTTCGTCCACAGGGTCAGTGTAACGTCCCTCGGAAATCAGCCTGTTTCGCAGAGCCAGCAGGCTCACACGAATGATCCGAAGCTCGGCGGCTGTGACTTCCACGATGACTTTTCTCTCCCGTCTGAACATTTGCAAGCCCTCCCTTCAGCATCATTCTTGCATAGGGCAGAAGGGTTTGCAAATGTGCAAACGGGCTATGTAAGTGACCTGCCGCAGCAGGTCACCGGAACAAGGTTTACTTGCTCCAAGCCTCCTCCTCATCGAAGGTGGCGATGTGGGCGTTGGCAGCCTCCATGACCGCATAATACGCCCAATGGGTCTTTTCCATATCGGAGAAGGTGTTGAGATCTCGCATATGGCTGGACAGGTACGCCTTGTCCGCAGTGCGATCCAGCAGCCGGTTCACGATGGTCACGACCTCAGCGCGGGTGATCTCCTGGTCGGCACGGAAGGTGCCGTCGCCATAGCCCCGAATCCATCCGTAGATGGCAGCGTCCTTGATATACTCGGCGGCCCAATAGCCGTCAGATACATCCTCGAACTCCGCATACTGCTCCATGATGGCCGGGTTGCCGTCGCCGTAGACCTCAAAGAAGCGTACAGCCATCGCCACAAACTCAGCACGGGTGATGTCCACATCAGGGCTGAACGTGTAGGCGTTCGTGCCGTAGACCACGCCGTAGTTATTCAGATACCGCACATAGCCGGAATACCAGGCGTTTTCAGGGATGTCCTCAAACTTGGTGTTCTCCACGGGGACGATGGTATCGCCCTTCTTGTCTGCCAGCAGGCGGGCGAAGATTGCGGTCGCCTCGGCGCGGGTCATGTTGCGCTCCGGGCCGAAGGTACCATCCGGGTATCCCACGATATACGCGGCGTGCTTCTCCTGGCGGACGCTCTCCGGCACGATCAGGATGCCGTCCTCGTCGGTCTCGCCGGTCTCGGTGTCCTTATCGCCCTTCACGATGATGGCCCAGCCGGGCAGCGGATTCTGGCGATTGTCGGTCAGCAGGAGCAGAATGCGGTTGGCGGGATCAATGTCGATGCCGTCAGGCAGCACCACGGAGATATTCCGGGTCTTGCCGATGGTCACGACTGCGCCGGGGATGGGTCTGCCGTTCTCATAGTCCACGACCTTAAGGGTGATGGTATAGCGGTTTCCGTCAGCGTCGATCCAACCGATGGTCACTTTGCCATCCGGTCCGGTGATGCCGGAGGTGCCGGGGACCGTGACCTGACCGTTGGCATCCGTCTTCTCAGCGGAGTAATTGCCGTTTTTGTCGGTCACGACGATCTGCATGTCCTTCACAGGAGTCTTGTCCTTGGTCAGCAGAACCGTTACCGTGGTCTGATCCGCATAGTCGAGGATACGGCCATCGGGCAGGCGGATGGAGATGCTGCCGTCCTTGTTCAGAATCACGGTGGCGTTTGCCACAGGATTCTTCGTGTCGGTGTCGGTGACGATCACGAGATAACCGCCCACAACAGCCTCTCCCTTGGAGTCGGTGGTTGCCATGTTGTAGAGCTTCTCGATGGTCTCTGTAATGAGCGTCTCACCGCAGACAGTGCAGGCCTTGTGACGCTGGCCCTCAGTCTCGGTGGTGGGCTCCTTGTCGATGATCCAGTCGCCCTCCTTATGCCCGTTGGCCTTGGTGTAGTCGCTCTTGTAGCTGTCTCCGCAGCCGGAGCAGGTGTAGTTGGTGTAGCCCATCTCGGTGCAGGTCGGTTCCGTCACGACGGCTTCGTAGTTGTGGCCGGTGGCCTGAACCAGCACAGCACCGCAGTCAAGGCAGATCTGCGGGTGGATGCAATCGGCCTCTGGGCCGGGATTGTGACCTTCGGGAGAGACAGCCTCCAGATAGTGATAGTCGCAGCGGACGCAGCGATGGTCAATCAGTCCAGCGCCATTGCAGGAAGTGGAGATGAGCTCTCTGCCTTCGTCCCACTCATGGCCCAGCGGCTCCACATAGTCGGTCACATAGCTGTCACCGCAGCGAGAGCAGGTCCAAGTGGTAAAGCCCTGTTCCGTGCAGGTAGGCTCGGTGACAGTGGGAACGTAGTCATGGCCGAGTGCGTCGGTATAGTCGCTCTTGTAGGTCAGGCCGCAATCCTCGCAGGTGTAGGTGGTCCAGCCCATCTTCAGGCAGGTGGGGTCGGTCACGACGGCACTCACGCTATGACCGTGCGCCTTCTCAATGATGGCACCGCAGACCTCGCAGATCTGAGGATCGGTGCAGGTGGGCGGGTCACCGGGGGTGTGGCCGGTAGCGGGGATCATCTCGATGCGCTTCTCACCGCAGGCAAGGCAGACATACTCTCTCACGCCGTCGCCGGTGCAGCAGGGCTCCGCAACCACGGCACCCTCATCCCACTGATGGCCGGTGGGGTCGGTGTATTTACCCACATAGGTCTTGTTACAGCGGGAGCAGGTCCAGGTGGTGTAACCCATCTCGGTGCAGGTGGGCTCGGTCACAGTAGCCACATAGTCATGGCCCAGCGCATCGGTGTACTTGTCCGTGTAGCTGAAGCCACAGTCGGCGCAGGTGTAGGTGGTGAAGCCCATCTTCTCACAGGTCGGCTCGGTGATTTCGGCATTGAACGCATGGCCGTGTGCCTTTTCCAGCACAGCGCCGCAGGTCAGGCAGAGCTGGGGCTCCGTGCAGGTGGCGGGCTCGCCGGGGAAATGCCCGGTTGCGAGGAGGCGCTCACTGTGTTCCTTCCCGCAGACGGTACAGGTGAAGACCACCACGCCGTCGCCGGTGCAGGTGGGATTGGCGATAATCTCGCCATCATTCCAGGCATGGCCGAGCGCATCGGTATAGTCGGAGACATAGGAATCGCCGCAGCGGGAGCAGGTGTAAGTGGTATAGCCGCCCTCTGTGCAAGTGGGCGCGGTCACAACAGCCACATAGTCATGGCCGAGAGCATCGGTGTAGTCGGCCTTATAGGTGTCGGCGCACTTTCTGCAGGTGTAGGTGGTGTAACCCATGGTTTCGCAGGTCGCCGGGGTGACGGTGGCCTTGTAGCTGTGGCCGGTGGGCTTGGCCAGCACAGCGCCGCAGGTCAGGCAGAGCTGAGGCTCGGTGCAGGTCGCCTTGGGGCCGGGATTGTGTCCAGTAGCGGAGATAGCCTCCAGATAGCTGGCATCACAACGCTTGCAGCGGTACTCAATCACGCCAGCGCCGTTGCAGGTGGCGTCGGCGATCTTGGTGCCGTTGTCCCAATCGTGGCCAAGAGCATCGGTGTAATCATCCACATAGCTGTCGCCGCAGCGGGTGCAGGTGTAGGTGGTGTAGCCCTTGTCCTTACAGGTGGGCGCGGTCACGACGGCCTTGTAGTTGTGGCCCAGCGCGTCAACATAGTCGCCCTTGAAGCTCTCGCCGCAGTAAGCGCAGGTGAAGACGGAATAGCCCATCTTCTCACAGGTGGGCTCAGTCGCAGCCTCCATGAAGCTGTGGCCGTGGGCGTTCTCCAGAACCGCGCCGCAGACGGTGCAGAGCTCCGGAGTGGTGCAGGTGGCCGCAGCGCCACGCTTGTGGTCGGCGGCAGGCAGGGTCTCGCTATACTTATAGCCGCAGTCGAGGCAAGCGTACTCCTTCAGGCCCTCGCCGGTGCAGGAGGGCTTGACCTTTACTGTACCATTGTCAAAGCGATGGCCCTTGGCCTCGGTGTAGCCGCCTGCATAGGTGTCGCCGCAGCGGTCGCAGACATAGGTGGTTCTACCGCCGGTGACGCAGGTGGCCGGAGTGACATACGCCTTGTAGTTGTGGCCGAGCACGGCGGTGAGATTGATGATCTGGTGCTCGCCGCACTTGGAGCATTCCTTCACAGTGTAACCTGGCATGGTGCAGGTGGCAGCCACGTTATAGGTCTTCCAGCTATGGTCGCCCTTGGCGGTGATCGTCTCCTTGACGGTGCCGCAGTTCCGGCAGATGTCCAGGACCTTGCCGGTGTTCTCGCAGTCAGCCTCGCGGACCAGCACGGACTGCCAGGCATGGCCAATGGCGTTCACATAGTTTCTCTTCTCGACCGCACCGCAGATGGTACAGACATACCGATCATAGCCCAGCGTATCGCAGGTGGGGCGAACAGTGTCGATGAGGATAAAGTTGTGGTCGCCCTTGGAACAGTCATGTCCTTCACAATGCGGGCAATGGCCATGCTCACAGTCGCAGTCGGGATCGCCGCAGCCGCAGTTGCAGCCGGGACCGGCAGGAGGCTCCGGATCGGAGTCGTCCCTCAGCCAGACGTAAGCGACACCGTTCTCGGTCATGCTGACACCCTGGTAGGTGTAGTCGATTTGATAGTAGACCGTGTACTGGCCTTCCTCGGTATAGCTGGGGGGAGCAGTCATGGTGCAAGTCTCAGCGGTATTGCCATAGCGAATCTTCGCAGTCACGCCGGCATCGGAGAGGTCAGAGATGACAAGCGTATGCGCCTGTCCGTCCACAACGCCGTAGTAGTCGGCGACCACTGACTTAGCTGCCACGAAGCTGTAGCTGGTGTACTCGCAGTCATGGCAATGCTTTACGATGGCATACCGCTGATTGCCGAGCTGCGGGATAATGTCCACATGGAGATCATGGGGCTCCAGCGTCTCGGAATGGGTGTGGCGGGTGCCGTAGCAGAACTCGCAGTAGCTTCCGCCATCCACGATCTTCTTGTGGTAGGTGGAATCAACATATTCATAAGTCACGACATCATCCAGGTACTCCGTGAAAGCCGTGGCGCAGTCATACAGCCAGTAGACGTTCTTGGAGAAACTGTAATCATAGACGCCCATATTGGCGTTCATGGTGCCGCAGGTCTCGCAGCAAGCCTTGGTCCAGTGATACCCGGTATAAGTGGCGTTGACGCCGGGAGTACCGTCCAGGATCGTGCCAGTGCCGCTGCCGCTGGCGAGGGTGCCGTCAGAATAGCGGACGTTCCGGGTCATGGCCGTCTGGCCGTCCTTGGTGTACTCAGGAGTACGCCAGACCTGGAAGCTGGTGGGCTGCTGACATACATAACAGTGGAAAGTCTCATGGGTCACGGTGGCGTTGACGTCGAGCTCGTTGGTGCGGTTGGATGCGTTCATCCACCGCTCCGCGGGGTCGTGATAGCCGTCCTCCTGGCCGGCGAAGGCGGGAACGGCGATCAGACCCATCACGGAGATGACGACCAGCAGCATTGCGAGCAGCCGACGACAGCCATGCTTGGTTTTGGTGTTCATGCAGATACCTCCGAAATAAAATAGTATTTGGGCATAAAAAAACTCCGTGCTCATCGACACGGAGAAAACGCCGCCCTTGTTTCTTTGGGTTGGTGCTCACATGGGAATCACCTCCTTGAAGGCGTTGCGCTGTGATTCTTCTTTTTCAGCCGGTTCAGCCGGTTTCCGGGGGGAGAGTGTGAGAGGGGGAAAACCGGAAAGCTGCTTATTCCACAGATGGGCATAATACGCCCTTGGGCGTGGGCTATCGTTCCTGCTGCCTCTGTCTTTCCCGATACCTCTGGTAATACTCCAGCGCTTTGAGTACATAATCCTCGGTTTCTCTCGGCGTGACAGATGCGGGGATGAACTGACGCAGCCGATCTGCTCGAAAGCTGATTTTCTCCCGCTGATTTGGCTTTTCCTCGCACATAATGGACTCAATGACTTCTTCAGTGAGCTTTCCTTCCTTGGAGAACTGACGCATTTTAATGGCCTGTGCGAGAGATGGTGTTGCATCCTGATAGGAAATGCTTTCGAGCAGATCCTCCTGTTCCTGTTCAGACAGGTAAGACAGCTCTACGGCAGGTCGCATGGCGATACGACCTTCATCCACCATGTTGACAAGGCCGGGGATGAGTTCGGTGAGACGGATATAGCGTTGAATTTGGCTGTGGCTGTCGGGTGAAGACTCAGCCATGATTTCTCTGGTTGATCTACCATCGGACTTCTGCCCCAGTGGGGCAGAAGTTAAGTCGGAGCGTTCACCCTGTTGCCGTTTCATTGCCTCCAACCGCATCTTATACGCTTTTGCCTTTTCGCTTGGAAGAATCGTAGAGCGCTGGAGATTGGATTCGACCATCAAAACAATAGCTTCATCGCGGGTCAAGTCCCGCACGTCCGCTTTGATGGTTTCAAGACCGGCAAGCTCACATGCTTTCATCCTTCGATGCCCACTGACCATCTCATAGCGCCCGTCCTCCTTTTTTCGGAGAATGACAGGAGTGATGATGCCACGATCCTTCACGCTCTCCACAAGTTGCGTCATATCCTCGTCCATTCGTACTTGATAGGGATGGTCGGGAAACTCATCGATTTCCGAAAGAAGAATGTCATAGATTTTGGGGAGGCGATTGTCCTTGCGGCCCTGGTCATCCATGAAAAGCTCATCGTAGGCGCTCTTGAGACCGAGATCTAGCGTTTTGGCGCTGCTCATACTCCGTCACCTCCTTTACAAGCGCTTCATAGGCGGCTGCGACCTTGCCACGTCCGTCGTGAGAGAAAATGCTTTTTCCCTCGATGCTTGACTCGGCGGCACGGACTGAGAAGGGAATCTCCGTATTGAATACCCGAAGCAAATCTCCAGTCTGGCGCAAAGAAGCAATGATGGATTTGGCGTTGTTCGTCCGGTTGTCCACCATCGTCAGCAGTACGCCATCGATGCGAAGACCGGGATTAATTTGCCGCTTGACCTTAGAGATAGAGCCCATCAACAGGGAAAGTCCCTTAGTTGAAAGGTAGCTGGGCTGAGAGGGAATAATCACGCTGTCAGCGGCGGCCAGGGCGTTGATGGTCATCATGCCGAGCGAGGGCATACAGTCTATGAGAATACGGTCATATCGCTCTCTCAAAGGTTCCAGTGCCTCCCGCAGCACATACTCCCGGCTCATGACATTGGCAAGGCCAACCTCGAAGGCTGAGAGTTCGATGTTTGCGGGAAGGAGGTCTACGCCTTCCTCGTGATGAATGATGCCGTAGCCATCAGGGGGTGATCGCTCGTCTATGACCCGCTGCATGATGGTGGCGATGGTCACATCCAGTTCATCCGGGTTTTTGATGCCGAGGCTGACCGTCAGACTGGCCTGTGGGTCAGCATCTAGCAGAAGCACTTTTTCGCCGGCTCTGGCAAATCCGACGCCCAAACTGACCGTAGATACCGTTTTGCCGACGCCGCCTTTCTGGTTGGCGATGGCAGTTACTTTACATTGGTTCATTCTGTTTCCTCCTTCCTCAGAAAATGAAAATAGCCCTTCCCGGAGTTTCAAATACTCGGAGAAGGGCTATGTAATGCCGCCTCTAAGGGGCGGCGGGTATTCAGTTATTGGTCTTGTAGGTTTCACGGTAGCAGTTTTCGCAAAGCTGACCGGCTCCCTCGACATAGCATGATCTCTGCTGAATAGGATCGCTGCGCTTGTATCCGGTCTTTCCGCCGCAGAGCACACAGGGCTCGTCGCCGGCAGATTCAGTTTCCAGTAAAAGCCGCTCGCTGAAAGAAGGAGCAAAAATGTCGATCCCGTCCTCTTCCAGCACATCCTCGGCGAAGCCCTCCAGAATGATCTGCGAGAACAGGATGAAAACCTGGAGAAAGCTCTCCATAAGCATCGGCTTTTTTTCGAGCAGCTCAACGGGGAGAGTGGTCTCGGCACCCATCCAGAGATGGAAGGCGTAGAGAAAGTTGAAGGTCAGAGGAAACAGTTTCTCGCGTTCGATGAGAACCGCGAGAGTAGCATATACGCCCATCAGGGCGTCGGCGTCGCCTTCTGTAGCATCAATCACTTCGTCCCAAAACTCTTGGGCGAAACTGTGGGCGGAAACCCTGACCCGGAGTTCGTCAGGATCAAGATCCAGGGAAGGGGAGATGGTTTTCTTTTTGACTTCGATTTCTTTTGCAGTAGTGTTTTTCATAGATTGTCCTCCTTAAAACAGAAAAACCCCTCCTCGGATTGAACTGAGAAGGGGTATGTAGTGTTCGGTGTGTCCTAATGATGGAGAACAATAACTGTGTCTGAAATAGCAGGTTGAGAATAATTGAACTCGGACCGCCCACTTTTGAAATTAGCAGGATTTTTCCTCGAAAAAATCTCAAATTAGCAGGAAAGGCATTTTGATTAGCAGGATGGGGTGATTCTTGCTAATTTTCATTAGCTGGCTAATTTCGGGATATGATGGCGGTTCGATTTTATTCGCGGAATCTCGCGGCTCCAATGGATTGAACTTTTTTCATACGAAAACGCCGGAAATCTTACGAAATCCGGCGTTTTCTGGCACCCTCGGCGCGATTCGAACGCGCGGCCTTTCGCTTAGGAGGCGAACGCTCTATCCTGCTGAGCTACGAGGGCTAGTGTTAAATTGTGTTTGGACCGCCCGCTTTTTGAGCCCAAGGCGGGCGGTCGTTAGAGACTTTAGGAGGCGATCGCTCTATCCTACTGAGCTACGTGGGCAGATTATGAAATTATGGACGGTCAGGCGTGACCCAAGGGGAAAAATGTGCAAGCTCCAGCGTTACATTAGGAGGCGGCCGCTCTATCCTGCTGAGCTACGTGGGCTTATGCGATTTGCCTAAGTATTCTAATGCATGGAAAGGCAAAATGTCAATAATAATATGTGAGAACGTCTTGAAAAGTTCGTCGAAGCGGCATATACTATCGGGGTTATGAAATTCTGATAACATGGAGTGATATAAGATGCAGAACAACAAACTGCGCAACGTGGCGATCATCGCGCACGTTGACCACGGCAAGACCACGCTCGTGGACGAGATGCTCAAGCAGGGCGGCGTCTACCGTGAGAACCAGGAGGTCGTCGAGCGCGTCATGGACTCCGGCGATCTGGAGCGCGAGCGCGGCATCACCATCCTCGCCAAGAACACCGCCATCCGCTACGGCGACACCAAGATCAACATCGTCGACACCCCGGGCCACGCCGACTTCGGCGGCGAGGTGGAGCGCATTCTCAAGATGGTCAACGGCGTCATCCTGCTGGTCGACGCCGCCGAGGGCCCCATGCCCCAGACCCGCTTCGTGCTCTCCCGCGCGCTGGAGCTGGGCCACCGCGTCATCGTCGTCGTCAACAAGATCGACCGTCCCGACCAGCGCGTCTACGAGGTCGTGGACGAGGTGCTGGAGCTGCTGATGGACCTCGACGCCACCGACGACCAGCTCGACAGCCCGATGCTGTTCTGCTCCGGCAGGAACGGCACGGCGTCCACCTCGCCGGAGGTGGCGGGCGTCGACCTCAAGCCGCTGTTCGACACGATCCTCGAATACATCCCCGCGCCGGAGGCGGACGTGGACGCGCCGTTCCAGATGCTCGTGTCCTCCATCGACTACAACGAGTTCGTCGGCCGCATGGCGATCGGCCGCATCGAGCGCGGCACGCTCCGCCAGAACCAGGAGATCGCCGTGTGCAACTTCCACGATCCCGACGCCGCGCCCAAGAAGGCGAAGGCGGTCGCGCTCTACGAGTTCGAGGGGCTTGCCAAGAAGCCCGTCACCGAGTCCACCGCGGGCAACATCGTCTGCCTGAGCGGCATCGGCGACATCACCATCGGCGACACGATCTGCGCGCCCGACGCCGTCGAGCCGCTGCCCTTCGTCAAGATCAGCGCGCCGACCATGGAGATGACCTTCTCCATCAACGACTCCCCCTACGCCGGACGCGACGGCAAGTACGTCACCTCCCGCCAGCTGCGCGAGCGCCTCTACCGCGAGACGCTCAAGGACGTGAGCCTCCGCGTCACCGAGATCGAGGGCGCGATGGACGCGTTCAACGTCGCCGGCCGCGGCGAGATGTCGCTCTCCATCCTGATCGAGACCATGCGCCGCGAGGGCTACGAGTTCCAGGTCAGCCCCCCGCGCGTCCTGTATCAGGAGATCGACGGCAAGCGCTGCGAGCCGATCGAGCGTCTGGTCGTGGACGTGCCCTCCGACGCGGTGGGCTCCGTCATCGAGAAGATCCAGACCCGCAAGGGCGAGCTGCTGGACATGACGCCCGTGGGCAGCCGCATGAAGATCGAGTTCCTCGTCCCCTCGCGCGGCCTGTTCGGCTACCGCAACGAGTTCCTCACCGACACCAAGGGCGAGGGCATCATGGCGTCCGTGTTCGACAGCTACGCCCCCTACAAGGGCGACCTGTCCCGCCGCAACACCGGCTCCCTCGTCTCGTTCGAGACGGGCGAGAGCGTGACCTACGGCCTGTTCAACGCGCAGGAGCGCGGCGCGCTGTTCATCGGCGCGGGCGTGCCCGTGTACGAGGGCATGGTCGTCGGCGTCAGCCCGAAGCAGGAGGACATCAGCGTCAACGTCTGCAAGAAGAAGCAGCTGACGAATATGCGCGCCTCCGGCAGCGACGACGCGCTCCGCCTCGTGCCGCCCAAGCAGCTGAGCCTCGAGCAGTGCCTCGAGTTCCTCGCGGACGACGAGCTGCTGGAGGTCACCCCCCACGCGCTGCGCATTCGCAAGACCATTCTCAATCACGAGCAGCGCATGAAGGCGCAGCACCGCAAAGCGTAATCCCCAAAAAGAACCGCCGACGGCGGTTCTTTTTTTGCCGGAGGAAGCCTCTCGGTCAGCGAAGCAAGGCCGGAGAGGTTCTTTCGGTTTCCATCCCTCCATATACTACCTATATATAATAATGTCTACTGAATAAACCGCAGCGCGGTTTATTCGCAGGGCGAAAGCCCTGCAATTCGTCAAAATCACAGATTTTGACGAATTCAGCCATTATTACAATGCGTTGATCGAGAAAAA
>Ga0129307_1000935_pt1 | contig 37966 bp, 28 predicted proteins | sample P1105metagenome_FD_94437 | JGI IMG/M metagenome (GOLD analysis project Ga0129307, IMG submission 94437) | Capybara group fecal microbial communities from Wisconsin, USA - P1105 metagenome | ecosystem: Host-associated > Mammals > Digestive system > Large intestine > Fecal | place: USA: Wisconsin...
GATCAAAAAGCCGGTCCCGAAGGCGAAAAAGCCGCAGCCGCGCCGTCACAAGCGGAAAGTGCGCAGAAAGAGACCGGGGAAGAAGTGCCCGTGCTGCTTCTACTGCACCTGCAACCGCGGCAGCAGCTGCTCGTGCCACAACAAGAACCTGCCCGTCCATCCGGACCAGAAAACACTTGATGCGCTGGAATCGAAAGCAAATCCGCACATGCCCGCGGCTGCAAAGTCGCCGGAAACGCCCGCATTGAATCCTGCGGCTGCGCCGGCCCCGCAGCCGACACCGGCCCCCGAGCAAGCTCCGCAAACGCCGGCGCCTGCGGGGGATGCGGCGGCGAAGAGCTGATACTAATGCGCGATTAAAACGCTAATCGCGCGGCCGCGCTAAAGTCGAGCGCGGCAGTCGGCGCCTTATGGCGCCACGCTGTCTCATGCCTTTTTCGACGCACCTGACAGCGCTACAAAACGGCTCAAAGAACGTGAGCCGTTTTAATGAAAAACAGTATAAAAAATGCTCCGCTGGACCGTTTTGTCCGGCGGAGCATTTTTTGCGCATGCACTTCGGCCGCGTGGTATAATGATATCAGGAAAGGAGCGTGACGCGTATGCTGAATGAGAATGCTACTGCCGCGATGTTTGACATACCGCAGCCGCCGTGCCCTAACACCGTGAACATGGACATGATGACAAGCCAGCAGGTCATCGCAGATTTGGAAGCCGGGTGTCATGACTGGGAGTCTGGGCGCGCCCGCCCCGCAGAAGAGGTCTTCGCTGAACTTGAAGCACGTCTTGGTTTATGAAAATCTACGCTATCAAGATCACAGACCACGCCGCACAGCAGCTCGAGAATATTGTCCGTTATATCGCCCTGGATCTGAACTCTCCTGAAACAGCAGCCAGACTGTACCGCCGCATCAGGAGCAGGATCGAATCGCTTTCTCGCCTGCCGCAGAGGCACAGGACGTTTTTCAAGATGTACCGTCGAATCAGAGTCGATCATTACAGCATCGTCTATACCATCGTGAACGATGTCGTCGTAATCGACAGCATCCTCTACGGTTCGATGGACGTAAAATCGCATGTTTATTGATTTGCTCCGAGCACATGTCCTTTCTCGCTCTCGATTTCGCAGACACAGCATAAATCTATTTCACCATGACACAAAACAGCCCGTGCCTCATCACCGAAATGGCCGATGAGGTACGGGCTGTTCGTCTTATTGATAAGGATCTGTTCTCGCCGGCGGCGTTACAGGATATCGATATACTCTCCGGCGAGGGCTTTGTTCATGCTGCGGACGGCGCAGAACTTGCCGCACATGCTGCATGTTTCGCTGTGGTCGTCTTCGGGGGAGCGGTCGGCGCGGATGGCTTTGGCCGTCTCGGGGTCGATGGCTTCCTTCCACTGAGCTTCCCAGTCCAGCTTGCGGCGTGCGTCGGCCATGCGGTCGTCCTGTTCGCGGGCACCGGGGATGCCTTTGGCGATGTCGGCCGCGTGAGCAGCGATGCGGCTGGCGATGATGCCCTGCTTGACGTCATCCACGTTGGGCAGGGCCAGGTGCTCGGCCGGGGTGACGTAGCAGAGGAACGCCGCGCCGCTGGCGGCAGCGATGGCTCCGCCGATGGCCGAGGTGATATGATCGTAGCCGGGGGCGATGTCGGTGACGAGGGGGCCGAGGACGTAGAACGGCGCGCCCTTGCAGATGGTCTGCTGCACTTTCATGTTGGCGGCGATCTGATCCAGCGGCACATGTCCCGGGCCTTCGACCATGACCTGTACGTCACGCGCCCAGGCGCGCTGCGTCAGTTCGCCGAGGCGGACCAGCTCGTCGATCTGGCAGATGTCGGTGGCGTCGGCCAGGCAGCCGGGACGGCAGGCGTCGCCCAAAGAGATGGTCACGTCGTGCTCGCGGCAGATCTCGAGGATCTCGTCAAAGTGCGAGTAGAACGGGTTTTCCTCGCCGGTCATGCTCATCCAGGCGAAGACGAGGCTGCCGCCGCGGCTCACGATGTTCATCTTGCGCTTGTTGGCTCGGATCTGCTCAATGGTCTTGCGGGTGATGCCGCAGTGGAGCGTGACGAAATCGACGCCGTCCTCAGCATGCAGCCGCACTACGTCGACAAAGTCCTGCGCGGTGAGGGTGCTGAGGTCGCGCTGATAGTGGATGACGCTGTCGTACACGGGCACGGTGCCGATCATCGCGGGGCATTCTCCGCACAGCTTGCGGCGGAAGGGCTGGGTGTTGCCGTGGCTGGACAGGTCCATGATGGCTTCGGCGCCCATGTTGACGGCGCTCATCACTTTTTTCATCTCGATGTCGTAATCCTTGCAGTCGCGGCTGACGCCCAGGTTGACGTTGATCTTGGTGCGCAGCATGCTGCCCACGCCGTTGGGATCAAGGCCCTTGTGGCCAGGGTTGGCAGGGATGACGGCCTTTCCTTCGGCCATCCAGCCCATCAGCTCCTGAACGGTGCGGCGCTCCTTGTGCGCGACGATCTCCATTTCCGGCGTGACGATGCCGCGTCTGGCGGCTTCCATCTGCGTGTGATAACTGCGTTCCATGTGCATGACTCCCCTTCTCTGATTTTCCGGGGCCGCCGAACGAAAAAGGAGCGCCTCCCGCGTGAGAAGCGCTCCTGAAAAACTCGTGCGAATTTCTGCGTTCCCTACGCGGGCATTACCCCAACAGGTTCGGCGGGTCGGAGCCTCAGCTCCCTCTCAGCCCGCTTGCGCGCGAGCTCCCCGTTTGTTTCACGGCCAAAGTGTACCACCTGCGCCCCCGGTTGGCAAGGGAGGAATGCAGCTCAGCGGTACGCATGCGTCAGCCGGGCACTCCTTGACAGATGATAGCCTTTAAATTATCATAGGTGTGCAAGAGGTGAAGGCATGAACAAGATCGTCTTTTTCAGAAACGCAAAGGGACAAGAGCCTGTAAAGGAACTTCTTCTCTCCTTAAAGTCGAAAGCGGCAGGCAGCAAGGACGCCCGCATCAACTTTGAAAAGATCATGGACTATCTTGATTATTTGGAATCCGACGGACTGGCGATCGGCGAGCCCTACATCAAGCATCTGGAGGGCGAGATCTGGGAGCTTCGTCCATTGAGGAACAGGATTCTCTTTGTCGCTCTTTTTGACGATACGTTTTATCTTCTCCATCACTTTGTGAAAAAGACACAGAAGACGCCGCGAAGTGAAATAGAGAAAGCAAAACGGGAATTGGCATATCTGCTCAGCTCTCTTGAGGAGGCGAACGAATAAATGAACCAGAACGCGATCGGCAGCACCTGGGAAGATTTCAAGCGTGAGCATTGCACGCCCGAAGAGATCGCAGCAAGCAATCTGCGCGTTGCGCTGATGCGGGAACTGGCGTCCGTGCGCAAGCAAAAGGGTTTTTCGCAAAGAAGCCTTGGGGCGGCCACAGGAATCAGCCAGCCAGTCATCGCAAAACTCGAAAAAGGCATCACCTCCCCGCAGGTGGATACGATCTCAAAACTTCTTTACGCGCTTGGCATGAAGCTGGCTATCGTGCCGCTCGATCATCCCGACGCGCTCAGCTCCGGCCGGGCTGGCGCCTGCGACTGACCTGCACCGCAATCGTCCGCGACTTCAAAAATCCCCCGCCACGGCAGCGAAGCCGGAGGCGGGGGATTTTTTATAAACGGATTTCTTTGTGTCTTAGGAATAGGATGTCTGCTTTGATTTTTAGGCCTTCGGATGGCTCTTGCCGTAATCCAGCGCCAGGGCGCTCATCAGCTTGACGCCCAGCTCGATCACCGCGTCGTCGACGCGGAAGCCGGCGCTGTGATGAGGCGCGCCCGTGCCCATGCCGAGATTGATGTAGGCAGCGGGGACTTTCTCGCCGTAATAACTGAAGTCCTCGGACCCCATCGCGAATTCGCGCTCGACGAGGCGGTCGCCCAGGCCTTCGGCCTTCGTCACGTCGAGCACCCACTGGGTGAGGTCGTCGTCGTTGACGGTGACAGGATAGACCATCTGGTAGTTGAGGTCGGCCGTGCAGTTCCACGCCGCGGCCGTGCCCTTGACGATGCGCTCAAAGCGGCCGGGCATGGCCGCGCGTTCGTCCATGTTGGAGCAGCGCACCGTGCCGCACATCGTGCAGGTCTCGGGGATGACGTTGCGGGCCTCGCCGGCCTTGATGGCGCCGATGCCGACGACGGTGGGATAGAGCGCGTTCGTCTCCTGCGGCACGATGGCCGTCAGCGCCTGGACGAGCGCGGCGGCGCAGAGCATGGGATTGACGGAGCTGTGCGGACGCGAGCCGTGGCCGCCCTTGCCGTGGATGACGATGTCCCAGGTGTCGGCGGAGGCCATGAAGGGCCCCTTCTTCCAGCCGATGGTACCGGCTTCCTGCATACTCTGCACGTGCTCGCCGATGATCGCGTCGACGCCTTCAAGCGCGCCGTCAGCGACGACTGCGGGCGCGCCGCTGCCGGGACCGGCCTCTTCCGCGGGCTGGAAAAGCAGCCGCACAGAGCCGCAGATCTCGTCCTGATGCTCCTTGAGCACCTGAGCTACGCCGGTGAGCACAGCGGTGTGCGCGTCGTGTCCGCAGGCGTGCATGACGCCGTCGGTCTGCGAGCAGTAGGGCAGGTCCTTCTGTTCCGTCACAGGCAGAGCGTCGATGTCAGCGCGCACCATCAGCACGGGGCCGGGCTTAGCGCCCTTGATCTCGGCAATGAGGCCGCACTGCGTGCCTTTAAAGCCCATCTTGATGACGGGCACGCCCAGTTCGGCCAGCTTGGCGGCGACTTTTTTCGTCGTCTCCACTTCGCACCAGGGAAGCTCCGGGTGCAGATGCAGCTCGTGGCGAAGCTCTGTCGCCATCTCAGATGCGCGCTTGACGCTGTCGTTCATGTCCATTTCAAAAACTCCTTTCACTTAATCCATGCGCCGCCGGAAAAGCCGGCGGCTTTAAAATTGGCATACCGCACAGGCTGTATCATACTCCATTTTCGGAAAAAAGACGAATCCGTCGCAAAACCGGCCCTTCACGTTCGCGCTCTGGCCCAAGGTTTTGCCTTCTTTCAGGCCTCAGTTTTTTGAATTTCGCCTTTAGAAGAACTTGACCAGGAAGCCCGCCAGGAACACCGACGCGATCGTCACCGTGGTGAAGCCGGCGATCAGCATCTTCGGCAGGATGTGCGAAAGCACGAACTCGCGCTCCGCCTCGCTCTCGCCCAGCTGCGCGGCGACTTCTTCGCTGATGATGAGCGTGCCGGGGAAGCCGATCATGCACGTTGCCGACAGAGCAGCCGACAGACACCAGCTGTATTTGAAGATCTTGCTCAGCACCACCGAGGCGACCATGATGCCGACGATCGTCGCGGCGAAGACGATGAACAGAGGGCCGAGCAGATCGAGCACCATCTTCGGCGTCGCGTCCTTGAGGCGGACGAAAATGGGGATCATGATCACGAACATCACCATGCCGTTGGCGTTGCCCAGCTGGAGCACATTCGTCTCAAGGAAGCCCAGCTCGTGCGCGACGATCGAGAGGAACAGCGCCATCACGAACGGATGCACCGCGTTGTTCAGCAGCCCCGCGAGCTTGATGCTGATCCAGCTGACGATCAGCGCCTTGCACAGATACAGCCAGGGATTCTGCCATCTCTTGGGCATCGGCGGGATCAGACGCTTTTTCACAGCCGCGCCCTCGCCCTTCGTATCCGTCGCGCGCTCGCCCGCCGCGAAACGGGCCTTGAGCTTCTTGCCCTCATGCAGCAGACAGTTGGAAGCCAGCGGTATGCCGAAGAACCCCTGCACCGTCAGCAGCATGATGACGAACACGCCGATCGCCGTCAGCCCCTTCGCCTTGGCAGCCTCAGTCATGATCAGACCCGCGACCACGCCGCCGGAGACAGGCCCCGTCGCCGCCACGGCGAAATCCCAGCTGATGAACGGCGAAGCGATCAGCAGGATCGCCCCCGCGCCGGCGCACATGCCGAGGAACGATACCGCCACCGTCTTCCACTCTTCCTTCAGCTTGGCCGCGTCCATCATGCTGCCCATCTGCACCATCAGCAGCGTGATGAACGTCATCGTCGCCGGCATCAGCTTCGTGTCGTCAAAGATCGTACGGGGCAGCCCGTTCCAGAACAGAACCAGGAAAATGCACGAGCAGATAAACATCATCGACACGCGGGCGCGCGTCTTCATCGAAATAATATTGGCAACCGCAAAAACAAGACCGAGAACGGTCAACGCACTGAGCTGATCCATAATACAACTTCCACCTTTCAGAAAACGAGAGATTTTATCATCGCACAGGCGGCTCCCTCCGGAATGGAGCGCCCGTAAGCGGCTCATTGATGGTGTGATGCTGCGCCGATAAAGGAGTACGAAAAAGGACCGGCCTCCGCATGGGGACCGGTCCTTGAAAATATTTCAGCCACGACGCGCTAAACGTCGGACCTCAAGGGGATTCCCACGCATGTGCAGACGCCGTAATAATAAAAGTAGAACTGCTGAGAAGAACGAACGTTCATGGCGCGGGAAGCTCCTTTCTTTTTCAAAATAATTCGTGAACAACCACGATACGAACGATTTTACTCCTGCGCGAAGAAATGTCAAGACGCTTTCGAAAATTTCTAGATGAACTTGACCAGGAACCCAGCCAGGAACACCGAAGTGATCGTCACGGTGACGAAGCCCGCGATCAGCATCTTCGGCATGATCTCGCCGAGGATGAACTCCCGTTCCTCCTCGCTCTCGGCCAGCTGCGTCGCCACCTCGTTCGAGACGATGAAGGTGCCGGGGAAGCCCATCATGCACGTCACGCTCAGCGCCGTCGTCAGCGCCCAGCTGTAGCCGAACAGCCTGCTCAGCGGCCATGACAGTCCGAAGATGCCCAGCAGCGTGGCGGCAAAGACGACCAGCAGCGGCTTGATGAGCCCCGCGACCATCTCCGGCGTCGCCTTCGCCAGCCCCATGAAGATCGGCACCAGCAGCAGATACATGAACATGCCGTTGGCGTTGGCCTTGTCCAGCACATTCGTCTCGATAAAGCCCAGCTCGTGGAAGACGATGCCGAACAGCAGCGTCATCACGAACGGATGGACCGACGCCCACGACGGCACCAGCCCGTTGAACCACTTCGCCGCCTGAGCCGCCAGCCACGCCACAAGAAACGCCTTGAACAGATACACATAGCTCGTCTGCCACCTCTTGGGCAGCGGCGGGAACAGACGCTTCTTCGGCGCCTGCTGCTGACCGGCCGAACCGTGAGCGCGCTCGCCCGCGGCAAACCGCGCCTTCAGCCGCTTGCCCTCATGCAGCAGACAGTTTGAAGCCGTCGGCGTGCCGAAAAAGCCCTGCGACGTGAGCAGCAGCGCCACGAACACCGTTATTTCAGTCATGCCCCTGGCGTCGGCCGCCTGCTGCATGATGAGCGCCGCCACCACGCCGCCGGAGATCGGGCCGCTGGCGGCAACCGCCTGAGGCCAGCCGATGAATTTCGACGCCAGACAGAGGATGCCCGCCGCGCCCGCGCACATGCCCAGAAACGCCACGCACACCGTCTTCCACTCCTGCTTCATCTTCGAAGCGTCCATCATGCTGCCCATCTGCACCATCAGCACCCCGATCACATAGCCCGACAGCGGTACCAGCTTTGTGTCGGCAAAGATCGTGCGCGGCAGCCCGTTCCAGAACGCCAGCAGCAGCGTGCTCGAGCAGATGAACATCATCGACACGCGCGCCTTCAGCTTCTGCGCCAGCAGATTGGCAAACGCAAAGATCCCTGCCAGCACCGTGATCGCCGTTAACTGTTCCATAAAAAAACACCCCTTGAAACGATATTTGCCATCGGGCAAGCCCGAGAACAGCCGATAAAAAAAGACCGGCTTTCCGCGCGGAAAACCGGTCCCCGAAATTGTACTGCCACGGCGCGCCAGGCGTCGGGCCTTTTTCAGGAAAGTTCCCACGCATTCGTGACGCCGGTAATAATAATGAAGCTGAAGCTGCCAAAACAAGACGCCATCGCCGGGAACTCCTTTCTGAACAAGTATTAAGCCGATCCGTGAAGTTTTCACGGTACAAAGTATTTTACATGAATCGTCGAAATTGTCAACAATTTGCACTGCAAAAAATCGCCGTTCGCTCACGCCCTCACGGCCACAAATTTCTCAGCCGTCAGTTCCGTGTCGCCCCTGTCGAAGCGGTAGCACACGAGCGGGCCGCCTTTGCCGGCGCTGTAGTCGAGGCAGGCGGCCAGGGGGGATTTGGGGACCTGGGGCGAATCGGGATTCAGCCAGTAGTGGCCGAAGAACACGGGCTTGCGCACGGGCCATGACTGCGTCAGCGGCTCGAGCACGGCCGAGCGGGCTTCGACGCCGCCGTCGCGCATGGTCCAGACCTGTTCGCCGGGGGCATTTTGCCGCCACCAGCACACGCGCGCCTTGCTGCGGGGGTTGCCGTCTTTGTCGATAAATGGATCGGCCACGGTCAGCTCGGGGCCTTTGCACAGCTCTTTCACCGCGTCGCACACGGGCGTGCCTTTGCGGGCGGAGTCGGGGTACAGCTCATCCGGCAGCACGCCGGGGCGCTCCATCATCGGCGAGAGAAACGCGATCGCCCGCTCGCTCCAGCAGGCGTGGACGATGCACACGTCGTCAAGCTCCAGCCACAGGGGCAGGGTCTTGAACCACGCGACCAGCTCGGCATGGAGGGGCGTGCGGTAGCCGACTTCGCGCAGAAAGGCGCCGTGCTGGCGGCGGTTCTTGTCGGTGAAGTTCTTGCGCAAAAACTCGCCGGGGCAGCCGGGCTTCGGCGTGAAAAAGCACACGGCGTTGTACTCGTGATTGCCCATGACGCACCGGGCCGCGCCATTGTCGACCATCGAGCGGACGATGCTCACGGTACGCACCGACTCGGGACCGCGGTCGATGAGGTCGCCGCAGAACAGCGCCGTGCGGTCGGGATGCTGCCAGGCGCCGTTTTTGCGCTGATAGCCCAAAGTTTGCAGCAGCTGTTCGAGCACGGCTGCCTGTCCGTGGATGTCGCCGATCACGTCATAGCCGGGCATGGCGTTCGCTCCCCCTTCAATTCAAATTCAAAGCCGGCACGAAGGCACTAAGAAAAAACTGAGATAAAGATGTTGACTCAAACACTACCACATTTTTCATGCCCGGTCAAAAAAAGAAAGCCCCCAAATGATGAGGGCTTTCCTTTGTGTCAGCTTTGAATTAAAAACCGCCTGACGCTAGGGCAGGATGCCGGTGGGCAGGTGCAGGGGCGCGCCCGGGCCGACGGGCCAGCCGGCGAAGAACCACACCACGGCAAGGATGATCCACGCCACCTGGGCGATGAAGATCGTCGGGATGCAGTTGGCGATGAACGTGCCCAGCTTCATGTCCTTGTCGTACTTCTCGTTGACGAGGGCAAGGCACATGTACAGGTAGGGGCTGACCGGCGACAGCGCGTTGGTGGGCGAATCGCCGATGCGGTACAGCAGCTGGATCCACGCGGGGTGGTAGTTCATCAGCATGAGCATGGGCACCAGCACGGGGCCGAGGAACGTCCACTTGGCCGAGCCGGAGGTCATGAACAGGTTGATGAAGATGACCAGGATGATGATGCCGATGAACATCGGCACGCCGGTGAAGTTGACCGCCTTGAGGAAGTCGGCGCCGGCGATGGCCAGCAGCACGCCCAGATTGGTCCAGCCGAACAGGGCCGTGAACTGACCGGCCGTGAAGCAGAAGGCGATGAACGACGCCATGCTGCCCATGGCCTTGGTGAAGATCTTCGACACGTCGCGCTCGCTCTTGATCGCGCCCACCGTGCGGCCGTAGACGATGCCGCAGATGAGGAACATGAACAGGATCAGCGGGATCAGGCCCTTGAGGAACAGACTGCCGATCACGCCGCCCGTCTTCGGGTTGGCCAGAGGACCGGTGTAGATGCCGACCACGATGATCGCCACATAGACCAGCAGCGCCACGCCCGCCTTGCGCAGACCCTTGCGCTCAAGGTCGGTCAGAGGCTTGGTCGTGTCGACCAGCATTTCGCCGTGATAGGGGCCGACGCGCTTTTCGATCAGGTGGTTGGTGCACCAGCCGACGACCAGCGTGATCAACCACGTCGAGGCGAACATGAAGTACCAGTTGCAGGCGCTGTCGACCTCGAACTTGGCCTCAGGTCCCAGCAGGACCTTGATCGACGTGTTGGTGATGCCCGCCAGCAGCGAGTCGGTGCCGGCGATGAAGAGGTTGGCCGAGAAGCCCAGGTTGGCGCTGAGCCAGCCGCAGAACATGCCCACGATCGGGCTGCGGCCCGCGCCCATGAACGCCAGCGCGCCCAGAGGGGGAACGAGCACCGAGCACGTATCCGACGCCAGGTTTCCGCAGGTGCCGATCAGCGCGATCACGTACGGCAGTATCGTGCCGTTGACGCCGCCGGTGGATTTGCGCAGCAGCGCATCGACCAGACCGACCTGCTCGCACAGGTTGATGCCCACCGTCATCGTCAGCACCAGACCGAGCGACGCGAAGCCCGAGAAGTTCTTGACAAAGCTCGTCAGCAGCCAGTTCAGACCTTCCTGACTGAAGAAATTGCGGACCGTGACCACCTTGCCCGTAGCCGGATTGGTCAGCGCCAGGCCGCACAGACTGGCGATCCACGAGATCACCGCGATGATGATGAACAGGTACATGAACAGCATGACCGGGCTGGGCAGCTTGTTGCACGTCCGCTCGATGCTGCCGAGGAACCGTTCGGTCATCGACACCTTGTTGACTTTCTCCTCCATTGACAGCCCCTCGCTTTGACTGAAAAAATTTTCGGACTCCCCTCTCCCGAAAGAAGCCCCGTTCTCGCCCTCAGGCGATCAACGACTTTATAAAATATATTTTTTCTGTGACGTAAGCATTATAGCTGAATGAGCTTTTCTTGTCCATCTTTTTTTGCACGGAATCTCAATTTTGCAAAAAAACGCAGGCCGCCCGAAAGCAGCCTGCGTTTTCTGTTTTTGATATGGCGGAGAGGAAGAGATTCGAACTCCCGGAGCTTGCGCTCAATAGTTTTCAAGACTACCGCCTTAGACCACTCGGCCACCTCTCCGCATCAGGATTATTATACCAACGATTCGCGGCGTGTCAAATCGTACAATACGGAAAATACATCAATAGTCTTTAAAAGGACATAAAGAAGATAGCACAGCTCATGCAGACAAACAGCATTCACGAAAGAAGGGGGTTTATGAGCGTAGAGCCCCCACTTACGTGTATTGTCACTCTCTTTTACTTCGTTTTGACGACCGTCTCACAGTCCAAATATCCACATTATAATCATTTTTATCGCTGAAATGAACTTCTATGCTATAATCGCAGATAAAGAGAATGTGACGCTTGGAGTGCGCGACCGTATCCGCACTGTCTTGAGCACCGCGTTTGAGGCCATTATCAATCCCATTAGGGCCGCCGCAAGGAGAAAAAGGATGACCGATCTTGCCGCACTATCCGCGCTGAAAAACGAACTCAATGCCCGCCGCCCGCTCACTCGCGGCGAGTTGGAACGACTACGCGAGCAGTTTACAATCGAATACACATACGATTCCAACGCCATCGAGGGCAATTCTTTGACCCTTCGTGAGACAGCTCTTGTTCTGTCAGGCGTCACCATCGGAGAAAAGCCCCTGCGTGACCATCTGGACGCCATCGGGCACCGTGACGCGTTCCAGTACATCGAGAGCTTGATTCATGACGGCGTTCCCCTGACAGAACGAACCATCAAAGAGATTCATTCTCTGGTACTCATGAACCGCCCCGAGGATAAAGGCCGCTATCGCCGCGTTCCTGTCGTCATTTCCGGCGCATCCTTCACCCCGCCCGATCCGCTTTTTATTCCTGAGCAGATCGTCACACTGCTGAATGATTTCGACAGTTCAGCCGCTCACCCCATCGAGGCCGCCGCCCTGTTCCACCTGCGTTTTGAACGCATTCACCCCTTCATTGACGGCAACGGACGAACCGGACGCTTGCTCCTCAATTTCCAGCTCATGAAAAGCGGATACCCGCCAATCGACGTGAAGTACCAGGACCGCCGTCGATATTATGACGCACTGGATATCTTTGATCGAGAAGGCAACGCCGCGCCGATAATCGGTCTTATCGCCGATTATGTAGAGGAGCGTCTGCTCGACTTTCTGAGCCTGACAGAATCCAGGAAATAACGCTGACGCAGAGATATTATACTGTTTTTCGTTAAAACAGCTAACGTCTTTTTAAGCGTTTTTTAGCGCCGAAGGCACGTCGAAAAACGCATGAGAACGGCGTGGCGCCATCAGGCACCGACCGCCGCGCCCGTTTTTTGACATGGCCGCGCGATGAGCTCTTTAATTGCGTATAAGTATCAAACGCCCCACCACGTTACCAGAAACACAAGCCGCCTGGCCTGCTGGATATCCAGCAAACCAGGCGGCTTGTTGCGCTTTTCAACTATTTTTCGTTAAAACAGCTAACGTTGTTCTAGCTATTTTATAGAAAACAAGGGAGACACTGATTAAATGGTCCCGATGAAACGTCAAGAGATTTTGTCGTCTGGCAAGGTGAAGCGAAGAGGCACAGCAGCGCCGTGTTAATGAGCATCGAAGCAGCCAGGCGGCAAAAGTCCTGGGGCGCGGGCGAATTAATCTACGTTTCCATAGTACAAGTCGATGTGATGCCGATTTTGCGCGGTCTCATAATGAACTTTTTAATCGCAATGGAGTCTTAATTTTCAACAGAACAGAATAGTTACAGATACAGCGACACGGCGCACCAGGCCAGCAGCAGGGCCATCACGCAGTTGACGGTGCGCTCGTGACGGCGCAGCGCACGGCTGAAGACCGCGCCGAACGCGGCCCAGCAGTTGATCGAGATGAAGGCGAACGTCGCCATCGCCGCGCCGAAGGCCAGCAGAAACAGCGGCGACGTGCTGTACGGCACCGCATAGACCGACATCGTCGTGATCGCGAAGATGATCACCTTGACGTTGACGAACTGGAGCAGCAGCCCCGACAAAAACGTGTTGTCGCGCGCAGGCTCGTCGGCGTCGCCCGACGGCGCGCTCGAAAACGTCTTCCAGGCCATCCAGAGGATGTAGGCCGCCCCGAGCGCCAGCATATACGGCTGCACGGCGGGGATCACATCGAGCAGAAAAGCGGAAAACAGCGCCGCCAGCGACTGGATGACGAAAAAGCCGAAGTAGATGCCCAGGCGGTAGCGCAGCGACGCGCCGAAGCCGTACCGCCCCGCGTTCGACATCGACGAGATGTTGTTCGGCCCCGGCGTGAACACCGTCGCCAGCACATATCCAAAAAACGGCAGAAGGTTATTCATAATTAGGAATTAATAATTAGTAATTAGTAATTGAGAAATGCCGTAATCATTGCCCGGCACGAATGCTTTTTGGGTTTTCATTACTCATGACTCATTACTAATGACTCATTGCATTTACAGGTCGATGCGCGCGCCCAGCGAGATGATGTGAGCGTCGCAGCCGCGCGAACGGGCGTTCTCACCCTTTTCGCCGGCATTATAGATCCACTTGTCGCTGACGTACATATACCCGTAGCCGATCGAGTACTCGACGTTCTTATTGCGGTACGAGGCACCGACCGTGTAGGTGCGACGCGTGCCCGTTGGGACCATGAAATCGTTGTACTGCGGATCGTGGGCCGATTCGGTGTCGTACACGAAACCGGCACGAATCGTCCACTTCGCGTTCAGCTTGTGCTCGATGCCGAACTGATAGCGCCAGCCGTTGCGCCAGTGCTTGTACTCAGTCATCGCGTACTCGCTCAGTCCGCCGAACATCATCTGATACGCCGCGGGGACCTTGACGTTGACCGTCAGATGATCGTAGGCGCTCCACATCGTCTTGATGGCATTGAACTCCATGCGCGTGCGGTCGTCGAACTTCCAGCCGATGCCGAACGTGAAGCTCTCCGGCATATGCTCCACGCCATGCGCAGTCGTGGGGATCACGCCGTAAGGCGAGTGCAGGTTGAGGTCTCCTTCAAGATCCACCTTCACTTCCGAGCGATAGAGGAACGCGAGCGACAGCTTGTCGCTCGCCTGCCAGTCAAGTCCCACGCCCCAGCCAAAACCGAAATCGTCGCCCTTAAGATCGATCCCCATCTCGGTGCCAAGATTCACACTCTTGTCCATTTTCAGCTGCGCGTACATCACCTCGGCCGTCAGCCCGAGATGCAGATTTTTCGCCAGCTTGTACGACACCGCCGGAGAGATCGACATCACCGCATATTCGGCGCTGCGGCTGCTGAAACGGCCGTACCAGCCCGGGTCATAGGTGCAACGCAAGCCGAAGCGCGCAAACGCGCCAATACCGAACGTCCAGCGGTCGTTCAGCTTCTTGGCATAAAACAACTTCGGCACATAGGCTGGGTTGTTCTTGTTGTGCTCAGAGTGCTGGAACGAGCCGTCGCTGTTGTAAAAGTCGGCCCAGCCGCGCGGAGCGATGTAGGTCACGGCGCCGGAGATCTGTCCCCTGCCGTTGTCCTTCAGACGCCACAGGCCCGCCGGGTTGTAGGCCACCAGCGACGCTTCGTCGCTGAACATCATCGCGCCGGCCATGCCGACGCCGCGGGCGCTGTTTTCGTACACGGCAAAGCCGTCGGCCAGAGCCGGCGATGCCATCAGGGCCGCCGAAAGCGCGAGCGCCGCGGCAGCAGTCTTCTTCACGTTCATGAAAGATCCCCCTGTTTGGTCAGTTAGTTTTTGGTGATGTCCGAAATGACTTTTTTATCAGAATCAGGACCGTCCAGCGATAGGCCGATCGTGATCTCGGGTTTGGCCTCGAAATGTTCGAGGAGATCGTCGAGCGTTCGTCGTTCCATGTAGTCGCGGATTGCCGCGGTGAGCTCGTCGACGAGCGCGCCGATCAGGCAGGGCTTGTCCCTGCACCCTTCAAAGCCGCAGCCGCTCTGCGTGAACGGGCCGCCGAGCAGCTCGACGAGCTCGCGCATGTTGATGTCGCGCGGGGCCTTGGCCATTTTGTAGCCGCCGCCGGGGCCGTGCACAGGAGCAAGGATGCCGCTGCGAGCCAGTTTTTGCAGCACTTTGGCCAGATGACCTTCGGAAGCGCCCATCTCGTCGGCGATCGTGCGCGCCGAGAGCACGCTTTCGGGTGCCCTGGCCAGCGCCACGAGCGCGTGGAGCCCCAGCAGGAGCGGTTCGGGAAGATCGACGATTGGATTCATGTTCTGCCTCCATCATTAAAGGGAAAAACGGATATTTTATTCCGCTTTTGCCGCCAAAAAAAGAAAAGCGGATATGCGATTCCACTTTTCGCTGTGCCTAGTTTATTCCTGTTTGCCATTTTTGACAAGAGCGCCTTGAAAAGCGGCGCGGTTTTCTTTCAGAGATATTTCAGAAAATCGACGTATATGCACGGTATTTTTTGTAAAAGTCATCGAATATCAAAGGCTCTGCCGAAATTTTACTGTCATATCGCGAAAAATTATTGAGATTATTTCTCATTTTTGCAGTTTCCAGCGTTTCGCTCCCCCAAAAAAAAACGCGAACGCCCTGCCCGAAAGGGGACGGAGCGTTCGCGTTTTTATTATGTGTCTGATCCCGCAGCTACTGCTTGGCAGGAGCCGGAGCGGGCGCTGCCTCGGGCTTGGGGGCGTCTTTCACGGCCTCAAGCTTTTTCGTCAGCTCGGCGATCTTCGCCTCGGCGTGGGCCGCAGCCTTTTTCGCGGCGTCGGCTTCGGCCTTCACGGCTTCGGCGGCCTTCTTCGCAGCGTCAGCATCCGCAGCGCGGGCGGACTTTTCGGCTTCAAGCTGCTTGGTCAGGTCGGCAGCCTTGGCGTCGGCTTCGGTCTTCGCGGCATCGGCGGCCTTCTTCGCGGCGTCGGCATCGGCGGCGCGGGCGGACTTTTCGGCTTCAAGCTGCTTGGTCAGGTCAGCGGCTTTGGTGTCGGCTTCGGCCTTCGCGGCCTCAGCGGCCTTCTTCGCAGCGTCAGCATCCGCAGCGCGGGCGGACTTTTCGGCTTCAAGCTGCTTGGTCAGGTCGGCAGCCTTGGCGTCGGCTTCGGCCTTCGCGGCGTCGGCAGCTTTCTTCGCGGCGTCGGCATCAGCAGCGCGGGCGGACTTTTCGGCTTCAAGCTGCTTGGTCAGCTCAGCGGCTTTGGCGTCGGCTTCGGTCTTCGCGGCCTCAGCGGCCTTCTTCGCAGCCTCGGCATCCGCGGTGCGGGTTGCCTTCTCGGCTTCAAGCTGCTTGGTCAGGTCGGCGACCTTGGCGTCGGCTTCGGCCTTCGCGGCCTCAGCGTCAGCGGCGCGGGCGGACTTTTCGGCTTCAAGCTGCTTGGTCAGGTCAGCGGACTTGGCGTCGGCTTCGGCCTTTGCAGCTTCGGCGGCCTTCTTCGCGGCGTCAGCGTCCGCGGCGCGGGCGGCCTTTTCGGCTTCAAGCTGCTTGCTCAGGTCGGCAGCCTTGGCATCGGCTTCGGCCTTCGCGGCGTCGGCGGCCTTCTTCGCGGCGTCAGCATCAGCGGCGCGGGCGGACTTTTCGGCTTCAAGCTGCTTGGTCAGGTCAGCTGCCTTGGCATCGGTTTCGGACTTGGCGGTCTCAGCGGCCTTCTTGGCAGCCTCGGCATCAGCGTCGCGGGCGGACTTTTCGGCTTCAAGCTGCTTGGTCAGGTCAGCAGCTTTCGCGTCGGCTTCGGCCTTCGCGGTCTCAGCGGCCTTCTTCGCTGCGTCAGCGTCCGCGGCACGGGCGGACTTTTCGGCTTCAAGCTGCTTGGTCAGGTCGGCAGCCTTGGCATCGGCTTCGCTCTTCGCGGCTTCGGCGGCCTTCTTCGCAGCCTCGGCATCGGCGGCGCGGGCGGTCTTTTCGGCTTCAAGCTGCTTGGTCAGGTCGGCCAGCTTCGCTTCGGTCTCGGCGAGGGCCTTTTCCTTGGCGCTGCGGAGCGCGAACTCGTCGTTCAGCTTCTTCTCAAAGCCGGTCTTGACCTCGTTCACTTCGCTCTCGCGCGCGGCTTTCGCGGCCGTCAGGCTGGCCGCGGCGGCTTTCAGCGCAGGGATCTTGGCGGCTTCGCCCTCTCCGGCGTAGTCGAGGACGCTCTTGCCGGCCTTGTCGGTCAGGTCGGCGCGCGCGCCGGCGTTCATCAGCTCGCGCACGGCGGCGGCGTTCTTGCGGGCCGCGTACATCAGGGCGGTGCGGCCCTCGGGGTCGACGGCGTTGACGTCAGCGCCCGCACCGATGAGCGCCTTGACCACGCGCTCGTCGGCCGTGTCCTTCGCAGCCCACATCAGCGGCGTCAGGCCGTCGACGGTGAGGTTGGCGTCGTTGCCGGCCTTCAGCAGAGCGTTCAGCCGCGCGAGCGAACCGGTGCGGCACACCTGGGCAAAGCGTGCGGGCGAAACGGGCTTCACAGCGCCGCGGCCCTTCATCGCGGCCGCCACATCGGCATCGTTCTTCAGCGCCGAGCGGGACAGGTAGGCGCCGGCATTGCGGCGGGAACGGTCGACAGCGGCGGGGTTGGCGCCGGCATCAAGCAAGGCCATGACGACGTCTTTCGTGTTTTTGCCTTCGAGCGCGAGCATCAGCGGCGAACGGCCGTCGCCGGCAGGCGCGTTGACGTTCGCTCCGGCGTCGATCAGCGCGTTCACGATGTCGGCGTTATGATTGCGCGCAGCGGCGTAGGACAGGGCGCTCCAGCCGCGGCGGCGCTCGCGGTCCTTCTGCTGGATCGCCGCGCCGGCGGCCAGCAGCGTGCGGACGATCTCAGGATCGTCGCTGAACTCGGCAGCGTACATCAGCGGCGTGCGGCCGGTCTTGTCGGCAGCGTTCACCTTCGCGCCCGCTGCGATCAGCTGCTGGAGCTTTTCGACGGAAGCCGTCTTGCCGGCGGCCGAAGCGGCGCGCATCAGCGGCGTCACGCCGTCGACGGCACGCTCGGCCGAAAGGGCCGTATCCTTCAGCGCCAGCGCCACTTCGGAAGCCGAGCCGGTGCGGCACAGCTCGATAAACTCCTTCTGCGTCATCGCCCCCGCCGCGGAAGCGGCAAGGCACAGCGCGGCGGCCAGCGCCGCGGCGTGCAGTTTTTTCATGTTCATTGACAGCACCTCGTTCTTTCTCTAAAAATATGGTACTTCTTCGTTTATTATACCGTGAAAAGAAATTTTTGTCTGTTTTTTTGCCGAAAAACTTTTGCCTCTGGCATTTTTACGTAGAAATACGATAGAATAAGACCGACTCTTCTTATGCATTTCTGAGGTGAACAACGTGAAAGTACTGATCGCTATGGATTCATTCAAGGGCAATCTCAGCGGGCTGGAAGCCTCGCAGGCGGTCTCCGCCGGCGTGCTGCGCGCCTGTCCCTGGGCCGAAGTGAAGATCGTGCCCGTTGCCGACGGCGGCGAGGGCACTGTCGACGCCTTCGTCCGCTCGCTGCGAGGCACCACCGTGACCGGCACCGTCCGCGGGCCGCTGGGCGATCCCGTCGAAGCCGCGTGGGGCCTGCTGCCCGACGGCGGCGCCATCATCGAACTGGCCGCCGCGTCCGGCCTGCCCCTCGTGCCGCTGGAGCTGAGAAACCCGCTTCTGACCAGCTCGTTCGGCACCGGCGAGCAGATCAGAGCCGCGCTCGACGCCGGCGCGCGCTTCATCGTCCTCGGCCTCGGCGGCAGCGCCACCAATGACGGCGGCATGGGCGTGATGGAGGCGCTGGGCGCCCGTTTCCTCGACGAAAACGGAGCGGCGCTGCCCTCGTGCGGCGCGTCGCTTGAGCGCGTCAGCCGCATCGACATGACAGGGCTCGATCCCCGCGCGCGCGAAGCCGAGTTCCTGATCGCCTGCGACGTACAGAACCCGCTCTGCGGCGAAAATGGCGCCGCCGCCGTCTACGCCCCGCAGAAAGGCGCCTCGCCCGAGATGGTGGCGCAGCTCGACGCCGGACTGCTCCACTTTGCGCAGGTCATCGAGAGAGCTACGGGCCGGAGCGTCCTCGACATGCCCGGCGGCGGCGCTGCCGGTGGCGCGGGCGCCGGACTGACGGCGCTGCTTGGCGCCAAGCTGACGCGCGGCATCGACGTGCTCGCCCAGGTCGTCGGGCTCGACGCCGAGGTCCGCGACGCCGACGTGATCTTCACCGGCGAAGGGCGCATCGATCATCAGACCGTCCAGGGCAAAGTGATCAGCGGACTGGCCGCCCGCGCCAGAGCTGCCGAAGTGCCGCTCATCGCCATCGTCGGCTGCATCCGCGGCCACATCGGCCCGCTCATGAGCATGGGACTGACGGCCGTCTTCCCCACCGCCTCCGGTCCCTGCACCACCGCCCAGTCGTTTCAGCACTCCCGCGAAGACCTGGAGCGCACCGCGTCGCAGATCATGCGCGTCATGCGCGGCACCCTGCGCCACCAGGCCGCCAAGCGCCGGCGGTATCGTGCCGAGGGGTAACTTTAAATTCAAAGCCGACACGAAGGCACAAAGACACGAAGAAAAGAGAAAGCGTAAAAAAACCGGACACCGTCGCGACGTTTGCGGCGATGTCCGTTTTTTTGTGTGCGCTGTTCAGGGGAAAGAGCGCTGTGACAGATTAAACAGCGTCTCGTTATATGTACTTTAAGAATTCGAATCCTGCGCCCAATAAACTTCTTCACCGTCCACGATGGTGGCAACGAGGCGGGCCTGCCCCACCTTCTCCAGATCGTCATGCAGGAAATCGCAGTCAAAGACAGCCATGTTGGCGATCTTGCCAAACTCAATAGAGCCCATGCGATGCTCCTGATGCCACTGACGGGCAACGTTGATGGTCATGGCGCGCAGCGACTGCTCGCGGGTGACAGCTTCCTTGATATTGTGCGGCTTGTCGGCTCCGCCGAGCACTTCCTTGGGATACGAGCGTTTTTCCGCCGTGTATATGCTGTACTGAACGTTCATCAGCGGCGAAACCGGATAGTCGGAATGGAAGACCACATTGGCGCCCGCATCAAAGAAAGACTTGATGGGATACGAGTTCTCTGCCAGTTCCTTGCCGACATACGAGACTTCCAGATCGTACACGCCGGTGACCTCCGGCGTCCACAACGGCGGAACTGCCGGTATGGAACCTGTTGCCGCCATGCGGCGGATGTCCTCTTCGGTCACGAAGTGCAGATGGGCCAGCACGTTGCGCTGATCCCTGCTGCCGGTGATCTTCTCCGCATCTTCGATGCAGCCCAGCATGAAATGAGTGGCGCCGCCGCCCTCGGAGTGGACATGGACGGAGAGCCCTTCCTTATTGGCCTCAGTAATCAGCTCGACCATCTTGTCGTGATCGTTGAAACGCTCCACCCCGTGATAGCCCGGCTGATCCGCGTAATCCTGATTCTGCCAGCCCGTGTGCGCTTCGGTCACGCCGTCCAGGAACGCTTTGGCGCCGACGATGTGGAAATACTCGCCGCTCAGCTCGGCGCGCTGCGCGGCGATCCGGGCGATCTCCGTCTTCGGGCTTTCGACATTGTCGAGCACATACATATAGGCATACGTGCGCAGCTTCAGCTTGCCTTCCTGCTCCAGCTCATGATAAGCCCTGGGCGCGTCCGGGTGGACGATCTCCGCGCCGGCATCGCTGACGGCGGTAAAGCCGCTGCTCAGGGCAAACTCCTGCCACGCGAGCAGATATTCCTTGATTTCTTCTACAGACGAGGGGAGCTTCGGCACAAGCTCGAACACGGGACCTTCGCAGATATAGCCGTCAGGTTCGCCATTGGCATCCACATGCACCTGCTCATAGCCGCATTTCTTCGCGTAGGCCGCGTCGATGCCCGCCCACTCCAGCGCCTTGGTATTGAGAAGCATGGAGTGTCCGCCGTTGGTTTGCATGATGAGCGGCTTATCGGCGCAGATCTCGTCAAGATACGCCTTGCTGACGTACTCCTCGTTTTCCACCCACCCTGCCGCCAGGTAGAACGTGCGCTGCGGGTTCTTGGCAATGAATTCCCTGATGATCTCGCGGTACTGCGCATAGTCCGTCAAGCCGACCGGCATCAGGTTCGCCTGCCCGATGGCGCGGTAGCCGGCTAAATGGCCGTGACAGTGGGATTCGAGGAATCCGGGATAGATGAAGTTCTCGCCGTAATCAAGCACCGCGGCGTCCGCATCGGCAAGTTCTGCGGCTCTCTTCGCATCGCCGATATAGGCAAATACACCGTCTTTGACAAGTGCTGCGCGGGCAGTCGGTCTCTTTTCGTCCATGGTGATGAAGTTGCCGAGAATAATTGCCTGCTTCATAAAATATATCCTCCTGTCCTGTATTGGCAGGGCATGGGCGTCTCCCCCTCGCCTGCGATACGAATACGAAATGAAAATGCTCACCGCACGGTCATGCCCCAAGCGGGCACGGCCGCGCGATTAGCTTTTTAATCGCGAAACAGTATTAGGGCCTTTGTGCCGGCTTTGGATTTTGCAGTTCCGCGATCTCCTCCGCGCTCAGGCCGAAGCGGGCGAAAACGGCTTCGCTGTCGGCGCCCGCTTCGGGTGCGGGCGTGCGCACGCTCGGCGGCGTTTCGCTCAGCCTGATGTGCGGCCCCGTCACGGTGAAGCGTCCGCCGCCCGGCGCGGGCACGGCGGGGAACATGCCGCGGTCTTCCGCCAGGTGCGGATCAGCGCTCATCTGCTCGGTGTTCAGTACAGGCGCGCAGGAGATGCCCGCTTCGTCAAGCCGCGCGCAGATTTCCGCGCAGGTCAGACCGCGCGTCCACTGTCCGATCAGCGCCGCCAGCTCGTCCTGATTTTTCAGACGGTCGGCGATGTGGCGGTATCGCGGCGATTCGGCCAGCTCGGGCCGTCCCATCACGCGCGCCAGGCTGGCCCAGCTGGCGTCGCCCGACGTGCCGAAGACGACCGTGCCGTCCCTGGCCGGGAACGAATCATAAGGATAGGTCGACGTGTCGCGGTTGCCGATCTGCTCGGGATTTTTGCCGGTGGCGAAGTACAGCAGGCTGATCGACGACATGGCGGCGACGAGCGAATCGAGCAGCGCCACGTCCACCACCTGCCCCCGCCCGGTGCGCTCACGGGCCAGCAGCGCAGCGAGGATGCCCAGGGCGCACGACAGAGCGCCGGTCATGTCGCTGACAGAAGCGGCACTGCGCGTGGGAGGCTGTCCGGGAAATCCCGTGGCCGCCATCAGACCGCTCCTGGCCTGCATGACAAGATCGTAGCCGGCTTTGCGGCTGCTGCGTCCCGTCTGGCCGAAGCCCGACAGCCGCGCGAAGACCAGCCGCGGATTGACGGCCGAAAGCGCCTCCCAGCCCAGCCCCAGCTTCTCCATCACGCCGGGACGGAAGTTTTCCAGCACCACGTCGGCCTGCGAAGCCATCTTCAAAAACGCCGCCCGCGCCTTTTCGCTTTTCAGGTCGAGCGTGACGCTGCGCTTGTTGCGGTTCAGCGTCAGGTGGAACGCGCTCACGCCGTTCACGAACGGCTCCAGAGCGCGCTCGCTGGCCCCGCCGGGGCGCTCGATCTTGATCACCTCCGCGCCCAGATCGGCCAGCACCATCGCGCAGTACGGCCCGGCAACGAGGTGCGTCAAATCAAGGACGACGATCCCGTCAAGCGCGCCGCTCATGGCCGCACCTCCTGCGCCGGCATGAACTCGCGCCACCACGGTGCAAACGCGCGCTCCGGCTCGTCAAGGTGCACGGCTTCGCCGATCACGGGCGTGAGCAGTCTCACGCCCGTGCCGGAAAGGGCGGAGGCGAGGCGCTCAAACGGCTCGTACCAGGGATGGCGGGCCAGCGCGAACTTGCCGCTGTGCACGGGCAGAAGGCTTTTCGCGTGCCACAGCTCGGCCGCGGCGCGGGCGGTCTGCTCGGGGAACATGTGGATGTGCCGCCAGTCGTCGTTGTACTGGCCGTTTTCGGCGATGACGAGGTCAAAGGGACCGAACTTCTCCCCGATTTCCTTCACATGCTTCGCCCAGCCGCTGTCGCCGGTGTAGTACACGCGCCTCTGCGGCGTGATGAAGGCGAACGACGCGCACAGCGTCTGATCGCGCTTGAAGAGACGCTGCGCATAGTGCTGCGCGGGCAGCAGGTGCACGGTCAGCCCGTCGAAGCCGAACGCGTCGTGCCAGTCGCCCTCGTGAATGATCTTCGGGTCGAAGCCCCACATCTCGAAGTACTCGCCCAGGCCGAGGCCGCAGACGACATTCCTGATCTTCGGCCGCAGCGCGGAGAGCGTTTTATAGTCGAGATGATCCCAGTGCTCGTGCGAGATGACGAGCACGTCGATCTCGGGCAGGTCGTCAGGGGCATACACGTCGGTGCCGGGAAAGGCCCTGCCGATGAACGGCACGGGCGAGGCATAGCCGCAGAAGACGGGATCGGCAAGGATGTTCTTTCCGTTCAGCTTCAGGAAGAAGCTGGAGTGTCCCATCCAGACAAGCGCGTCGCGATTTGCCGGCAGCGCTTTGAGGTCCGTCTTTTTCGACGGCAGCGGCCGCGAAGGCGTCAGGTCGGGATACTCGGCGGTGAAGAACTTCCACCACGCTTTCAGCAGGCCGTCATGACTCTGAGCCGTGATGATCTCCGCCGGCTCGACGCGGGAAAACGCCCCGCCGTTCCAGTTTGGCGACGCCGTGATCCGTGCCAGGCGCTGCGGCGACATGGGCCGGCCGAACGGCGAAGAGCGCAGCCACAGCCAAAGCGCGCCGCCGGCGGTCAGCAGCAGGATCAGGACGCACAGAAAAAACTTTTTCACTCGGACTCCTCCATTTTTTCGTGATGCAGAAATGCAGCAAAACTCACGTTGCTTCATCAGGGCCGGTCACGCTCCGCCCGCCGCATCTGGCATTTGGGGCAGAAGACAGACGACCGGCCGCCGATGACAGCGCGCTCCAGCTTCGTTCCGCACACCTGGCACGCTTCGCCGGCATGGCCGTAGACGCGCAGAAACGGCGTGTTGCGGTATTCGCGTCCGCGCGTGCGCAGATATTCCTCCGGCGACGCGCGCGTTTGTTCCACATGGAACGACATCAGCTCCCGCGTCGTCTGCGCCAGGCGCTTCCATTCAGGCGCCGTCAGCGACCGGGCGGGTCTCTGAGGATGGATGCGCGCGGCAAAGAGGATCTCGTCGGAATAGATGTTGCCGATGCCGCACACGGCCGTCTGATCGAGCAGACAGGTTTTGACGGCCCGGGACGAACGGCCCAGACGCTCCTTCAGCCACGCGCCCGTGACGCAGGGATCGAACGGCTCGGCTCCCAGGCGGTCCATGCCCGTGAAGTCGTCGACCTCGCCCGCATCGATCAGCCACAGACGGCCGAAGCGCCGCACGTCGGCAAAGCGCAGCTGCATCCCGCCGCTGAGGTCGAGCACGGCGCGCGTGTGAGGCTCTGCCGGAAAGTCGGGCGGGCAGGCCATCAGCACGCCCGTCATGCGCAGATGGACGACGAGCTCGCCGCGGTCAAGGCAGAAGCGCAGGAACTTGCCGCGCCGCGCCAGCGACGTGATCGTCCGCCCGCAGACGGCGCGCACAAACAGCTCCGGCCCGGGATGGCCGCAGACGGAAGCGTCAGCCAGCTGCGCGCGTTCGATCGCGCGTCCGCACACGCGCGGGGCGATCGCGCCGCGGACCATCTCCACCTCGGGCAGCTCAGGCATGGTCGGTCCTCCACCGAGACGCTTCCAGCCGGTAGGTGGGGTGCATCAGGCCGGTGGGCGCGTAGAACTCGTCATGAGTATGCACAAATCCCAGCTTGAGCAGCAGCGCCCGCGAGCCCTCGTTGCGCGGATTGTGCCCGGCTGTCAGCGCGGGCGCGCCGAGCGTTTCAAAGGCATATCGGATGACGCGAGAGGCCGCTTCGAAGCCGATCCCCTGCCGCCAGAAGGCCGGCCGGAGGTGAAAGCCCAGCTCGAAGACGCATCCGCCTGCACTGCCGGGTCTCAGGCCGCAGCAGCCGGCCAGCTCGCCGGTGCCGAGCATGAAGACGGGCCAGTACTGCACGCCGAACTTTTCGCCGTTTGTGATTTCCAGCTTCAGCCTGGAAGCGATCTCCTCCGGCGTGAAGACGCCGGAAGCGCAGATCAGCCGCGTCACCTCAGGATCGCCCCAGAGGCAGCGTGCCAGCTGCTCGTCGGCGTCCGTCCAGAGCGAAAAGCCCAGCCGCTCCGTCGTCATGAAGAAGCGCCGCATCAGCATCCCTCCGTTCGCAAATGTCGTCCCTCATTATACCCCGGCGGTAAAATTTTGTGCCGCTGTTATCTTGATATTTTTCCGGAACGACGTATGATACAGTTTTGACGTGATGAGGGCAAACTCGCCATTGATTTTGCCCCTTTAAAACGTTTATAATAGACGAAGTTCAGACAACCCTGACCGAACGATAACGATCCCGGACTGGAGGGGAAAGATTTTGGATTTCAACTTTGACAAGGCGCAGTGTCAGAACCTGCGCAAATCGCTGCGTTTCGAGTGGCTGGAGACGAACGGCCTGGGCGACTACGCCTCGAGCTCGATCGTCGGCTGCAACACGCGCAAGTACCACGGACTGTTCGTCGGCAATCTCGACAAGCCCGCCGGCCGCTACGTGCTGCTGTCGGCGCTGGAGGAAGAAGTCGTCGAGAACGGAGCCAAATTCCCGATCTCGAGCCGCCAGCATCCCGGCAATTTCTACCCACACGGACACGAATATCTGCGCAGCGTCACCATCGGCGCCTGGCCGCGCTTCCGCTACCGCGTGGGCGACATCATCCTCACGCGCGAGATCCTCATGCCGCGCGGCCGCCACTGCACGCTCATCCGCTATTCCGCCGAGCAGCGCGGCTCCACGCGTCCCGATCTGAAGCTGATCGTGCGTCCGCTGCTGGCCTACCGCAATTTCCATCAGCTGACGAAGGCCAACATGGACCTGCGCGTCAAGACCTGGCCCGCCCCAAGCGGCTTCAAGATCGCGCCCTATGAGGGCATGCCCGAGCTGTACATGCAGACGGATGCGGCGTTCGCGTTCTATCCGTCGCCCGACTGGTACTACAACGTCGAGTACCTGATGGAGCACGAGCGCGGATTTTCGTTCACCGAAGACCTGTTCATGCCCGGCGAGTTCGAGCTCTCGCTCTCGCCCGACAAGCCCGCCATCCTCTGCGTCTCCCCCGACGCGCCCTGCAACGCCGACGGCCTCGCCCGCCTCTGGGATGACGAGGCAAAGCGCCGCCTCGCCAGGGAGAGCAGCGCCCAGAACATCGCCGGACACCTGGCGCGCGAGGGCGAGAAGTTCCTCTTCTGCGACTCGCGCAACGGCCGGAGCGTGATGGCCGGCTTCCCCTGGTTCGACGCCTGGGGCCGCGACACGATGATCGCGCTGCCCGGCCTGACCTTCTGCGCCGACCGCGCGCAGGACGGCGTCGACATCCTCAACCAGACGGCGCAGAACATGAAGGGCGGCATCGTCCCCAACGTCTACGCCGCCGACGGCGAGAGCCACAGCTACAACTCGGCCGACGCCTCGCTGTGGTACGTGTGGGCGGTGCAGCAGATGGTGAAGCTGCTCCCCACGGGCCTCGGCATGACGAAGGAGCACTGCTGGCAGGCGGTGCGCGACATCATCGCCGCCTACTCCACCGGCAGGGCGCCCGGCACGCGCATGGACGACGCCGGCCTGCTCTTCACAGGCAGTCCCGACACGCAGCTGACGTGGATGGACGCCACGGTGAACGGACGTCCCGTCACGCCCCGCTGGGGCTGTGCCGTGGAGCTCAACGCGCTGTGGTACAACGCGCTCTGCTTTGAAAACAAGCTGGCGACGACGTTCGGCGGCAACCCCATGTGGGACAAAGCGCTGATCGCCGGGCTCAAAAAAGAATTCATCAGGCGCTTCTGGGACGACCGCCGCGGCTATCTGGCCGACGTCTGGCGTCCCGAAGGCGCCGACTGGAGCTTCCGCCCCAACCAGATCTTCGCCGCGTCGCTGCCCGAGCCGCTGCTCGAGCGTCCCGAGGCGGCCGAGATGGTCGGGCGGGTGCGCACCGCGCTGCTCACTCCCTACGGCCTGCGCACGCTCTCTCCGGCCGATCCGGCCTATCGCTCGCGCTACGAAGGCAGCCCCGAGGAGCGCGATTCCGCGTATCATCAGGGCACGGTCTGGCCGTGGCTGCTCGGCGCCTACACCGACGCGGTGATGTACAGCATGTGGGATCACGACATCGCTTCGCGTCACATCCTCGACACGATCACGCCGCTTTTGGGCAGACATCTTCGCGACTACGGCGTCGGCTCGATCCCCGAGATCTTCGACGCCGCGCCGCCCACCCGTCCTAACGGCACGCCGTTCCAGGCGTGGAGCGTGGCCGAAGTGCTGCGCGCCCTCAGGACGATCCAGCTGGCCGCTCCCGGCGAATATCGCCGCTGGGAAGCCAAATTGAAGGAGGAGGCGATGTAAATGCGCGTTCTCATGCTGGGCTGGGAGTTTCCTCCCAACCAGAGCGGCGGTCTCGGCACCGCCTGTTACGGGATCACACGGGCCCTGCTCCGCAAGGGGACCGATGTTCTGTTCGTCCTGCCTTCCACGACGCTGAGCGAACATCCTGAATCGCACGTCAAGCTGCGCTCTGCCTCGGGCACCCTTGTGCCCGAACTCGCCCCGCGCGAGGAGGAGCTGCGGCGCGACTTTCAAAGCGGCCGCGGCGTGCCTCAGCCGCCCATGGGGCGCATGCGCCTGCACGAGCATCTGCGCACGCTTTCTCCTGCCAGCGCTGAGCACGGCGGCCGCACGATCGAGGAGCTGCACTACTTCACCTCACGCATGGTGATGCGCGGCATCCGCTCGTCGCTGCGTCCGTACACGACGCCCGAGAGCTATGAAGAATATCTGACGCAGTTCCTCTCGCGCCGTTCTTCGCACGACGAGCCGGCTTCCGAAGGCCTGCCGCCGCTTGAGCAGCTGGAGCGCTTCAAAAACGCGCTCGCTGCCTCAGCCCTGGCCCAGAGCGGCCCCGGCAAAGCGGCCGCTCCCGCGGGCGAGACGGTGTGGAACGAGATCAAGCTGCACGGCGGCTACGGCAAAGACCTGATGAGCGAGGTCTACCGCTTCAGCATCGCGGCCGCGCAGATCGCGATGGAAGAGGACTTCGACGTGATCCACGTCCACGACTGGATGACCTATCCGGCCGGCATCCTCATCAAGCAGCTCACCGGCAAGCCGCTGGTGGCACACATCCACGCGCTCGAGCACGACCGCAGCGGCGAGGGCGTCAATCCCGAGATCGCCCACATCGAGTGGGCCGGCATGACCGCCGCCGACACCGTCGTGGCCGTGAGCTACTACACGAAGAACGAAGTGATGCGCCAGTACGCCATCCCCGAGGACAAGATCCAGGTAGTGCACAACGCCGTCAACCGCGACGAGTCGCAGCATCAGTATCACCTCAGCGTGCCGCCGCACAAGGAAAAGCGCGTGCTGTTCATGGGCCGCATCACGTACCAGAAGGGCCCCGACTACTTCGTCGAGGCGGCTAGGCTGGTGCACGAGCGCATGCCCGACGTGCACTTCGTCATGGCCGGCAGCGGCGACATGTTCTACCGCATGGTGCGGCGCGTCGCGCAGCTGCGGATGGGCACGGTGTTCCACTTCCCCGGCTTCCAGAAGGGGACGGACATCGAGCGCATGTACGCCAGCTGCGACCTCTACGTGATGCCCAGCGTCTCCGAGCCGTTCGGCATCGCACCGCTGGAGGCGATGATCTGCGACACGCCGGTCATCCTCTCGCGCCAGTCGGGCGTTTCGGAAGTGGTGCACAACGCGCTCAAGGTCGATTTCTGGGACATCCACGAGATGGCCAACAAGATCTGCGCCGTGCTCGCCTACCCCAAGCTGGCCGAGGCAATGGTCAGGAACAGCCGCGAGGACCTGCGCCGCATCCGCTGGTCCACGGCCGCCGCGCGTCTCAACGATATTTACCGTGACTGTCTGAACAGGAGATGACGTAAAAATGCCTTCGATCTGTTTTTATTTCCAGGTCCATCAGCCGTATCGTCTGCGTCACTACAGCTTCTTCGACATCGGCCAGGACCATTTCTACGAGGACGTGGAGGCCAACCGCACGATCCTCGATAAAGTCGCCCGCAAGTGCTATCTGCCCATGAACGCCCTGCTGCTGAAGATGATCAAGCGGTGGGAAGGGCGCTTCAAGGTGTCGTTTTCCATCTCCGGCGTGGCGATGGATCAGTTCGCCGAGTATCAGCCGGAGATCATCGACAGCTTCCGTGCGCTGGCCGACACGGGCTGCGCTGAGCTGATCTCCGAGACCTACGCGCACTCGCTGGCGGCGCTGTTCGATCCCGCCGAGTTCCGCGCCCAGGTGAAGATGCACGACGATCTGCTGATGAAGCACTTCGGCGTGACGCCGCATGTGTTCCGCAACACGGAGCTGATCTACCGCAACGACATCGCCCAGATGGTGGAGGACATGGGCTATGACGCGATCCTCACCGAGGGCGCCGACCACATCCTCGGCTGGCGCAGTCCCAACTTCATGTACTCGCCGCAGAGCTGCAACCGCCTCAAGCTGATGCTCAAGAACTACCGTCTGTCGGACGACATCGCCTTCCGCTTCTCCAACCGCGGCTGGGAAGAGTGGCCGCTCACCACGGAGAAGTTCGCGAACTGGGCGCACGCGGTCAACGGCAACGGCGAGCTGATCAACCTGTTCATGGACTACGAGACGTTCGGCGAGCATCAGTGGGCCGAGACGGGCATCTTCGACTTCATGGAGGCGCTGCCGGCGGCCATCTTTACCAGTCCCGACATGGATTTCGTCACGCCTTCGGAGGCCGCTAAGCGCTACTCGCCGGTCGCCAAGGTGGACGTGCCCAACGCCATCTCGTGGGCCGACGTCGAGCGCGACCTCACCGCCTGGCTGGGCAACGACATGGAGCGCGACGCGATCGAGGCCTGCTACGCGCTCAAGGACAAGGTGATGGCCACGGGCGACGAGGGCGTGATCCGCACCTGGAGGCGCCTCCAGACGTCAGACCATTTCTACTACATGTGCACCAAGTGGTTCTCCGACGGCGACGTGCACAAGTACTTCAATCCCTACGGCACGCCGTACGACGCGTACATCAACTATATGAACGTGCTCTCCGACTTTGGCATGTCGCTGAGCTGATGAGCCTTTCGGCTTGATTTTTTCGCCAATCTTATTATTTTCAGGAGTTCTGCATGACAGAAAACGCGACTAGAAAGGGTCCCGCGGCGCTGTTCGAGGTTTCGTGGGAAGTGTGCAACAAGGTCGGCGGCATCTATACCGTCGTCAGCAGCAAGGCTCAGGAAGCGGTGAAGCGCTTCGGCGACAATTATTTCCTGATCGGACCGCTGCGCGATGTCAATCCCGGCTTTGTCGAAGGACAGCCGGGCGACGCGGACAGCGCTCAGTGCGAGCTGTTCCGCCGCGCGGCCGCCGTCCACGGCCTGAAGTGCCGCTTCGGCCGCTGGGCCATCCCCGGCTCGCCGAAGGTGATCCTCATCGACTGGAAGGGCCGCTACAACCAGAATCAGCTGCTCTACGACCTGTGGCACGACTACGGCGTCGATTCGCTGCGCGGCGCATGGGACTACATCGAGCCGGTCATGTTCAGCACCGTCTGCGGCGAGGCCATCGCCACGTTCGCCGGACTGCTGACCGACGCCAGCGAGACGGAGCTTTCCGTCGCCGCGCACTTCCACGAGTGGATGTGCGGCGCGGGCCTGCTCTACCTCAAGAAGCACGCCCCGAAGATCGCCACGGTGTTCACCACGCACGCCACGGTGCTGGGCCGTTCGATGGCCGGCAACGGGCGCGACATCTACTCGCAGATGGATCAGATCAATCCCGCGCAGGAGGCCGCCAACTACGGCGTCGTCGCCAAGCACTCGATGGAGGCGGCCGCCGCGCGCGAGTGCGACTGCTTCACTACCGTCAGCAATCTGACGGCGCACGAGGCCGCCTCCTATCTGGGCGTGCGTCCCGATCTGGTCACGCTCAACGGTCTGTCGCTGAACGCCATCCCGGATTACAGCGCCGAGCGCAGCGCCGCCATCAGCGCCCGCGCGCGCATCCTCACGGCCGTCTCGCGCCTGCTCAGACGCGACCTTCCCGCCGACACGCGGCTGCTGCTCATCTCCGGACGCTACGAGTATCACAACAAGGGCGTCGATCTGTTCCTCGACGCGTTGGCCGAGCTCAACCGCTCGCGTCCGGCCGATCAGCCGCCCGTTCTGGCGCTCTTCGCCGTCATGGGCGGTCACAACGGCGTCAGCTCCGCGGCCGCCTCGGGTGATCCTTCTCAGAAGCCGCCCGTCGGTCCCAACTGGATCGCCACGCATTCCATCTTCGACCTCGCGCACGATCCCATCGTCTCGCGCTGCCTGGAGCTCGGCCTCGACAACCGTCCGGAAAACCCGGTGCAGGTCGTCTTCAACCCCGCGCAGCTGGACGGCAACGACGGATTTTTCAACATGACCTATGACGAGGTGCTCTCCGCCTGCGACTGCGGCGTGTTCCCCTCGTGGTACGAGCCCTGGGGCTACACGCCTCAGGAGGCGGCGGCGTTCGCCGTGCCCACCGTCACCAGCGATCTGGCCGGCTTCGGCCAGTGGGTGCGCGAGCAGGACGAGTGCATCGGCACCGCCGTCATCGAGCGCGCGCATGTGCCGTATGAGGCCAGCGTGCGTCAGCTGGCGCGCGAGCTGAGCCTGATCACGGAGCTGACGGACGAGCAGCTGCTCGAGCGCCGCGCCGCGGTGCGCGCCCTGGCGACGGAAAGCGACTGGACCAAGTTCTACGCCGCCTATGACGAAGCCTATGCGCTCGCCAGCCGCTTCCGCACCGAGCGCATCACCAGCCGTCCGATGGCCAAGATGGACGACGCAACGCTGACGAGCATCTACTCCGGCACGCCGTCGGCCACGCCGCTGCTGCACGGCTTCACCAGCACGGCCAAGCTGCCCGAGCCGCTCTCACGCCTGGCGGAATTCGCGCGCAACATGTGGTGGACGTGGCATCCCGAGTACGAGCCTCTGTTCTCCACGGTCGATCCGGCCGCCTGGGAGCAGAACGGTCATTCCGCCGTGGCGCTGCTTGAGAAGACGGATCACAGCCGCTTCGTCGAACTGGCGCAGGACGAGGGCTATCTGGCGCTGTACCGCCGCGCGCTGGCCGAGTTCGACGCGGAGATGAACGCGCCGTTCGACGATTCCGTGTCCGACCTCGACGCCAAGCACCCGATCGCCTACTTCTCGACCGAGTACGGCATCCACGAGAGCCTGCCCATCTACTCCGGCGGCCTCGGCGTGCTCTCCGGCGACCACCTCAAGAGCGCCAGCGACCTGCGCATGCCGCTCGTCGCCGTGGGCCTGCTCTACCGCTGCGGCTACTTCGTGCAGCAGATCTCGCACGACGGCCGCCAGCAGGCACTTTACCCAAGCAACGATTTCCGCATGCTGCCGCTGCGCCGCGTGCGCAACCAGAGCACGGGCGAGCATCTGTACGTGTCGCTCGACCTTCCCGGCCGCACGCTCTACGCCCGCGTCTGGGAGGTGAAGGTGGGCCGCATCTCGCTCTACCTGCTCGACACCGACACGCCCAAGAACACGGAGGAAGACCGCCGCGTCACCGATCGCCTCTACGTCGCCGACCGCGACACCCGCATCCGTCAGGAGATCCTGCTCGGCATGGGCGGTCCCAAGGCGCTGGCCGCGCTCGGTCTGCATCCGCGCGCCTATCACATGAACGAAGGGCACTCCGCGTTCATGATCCTTGAGCGCATCCACCATCTCTGCCTCACCCGCGGCCTCAGCTTCGAGGCGGCGCGCGAGGTGGTGCGCGGAGACAGTGTGTTTACCACGCACACGCCGGTCGACGCGGGCAACGAGAGATTTTCCGAAAACCTCATGCACCGCTATTTCGACAGCTGGACGGAAAGCCTGGGGCTGAAGTGGGACGACCTGCGCGCCCTCGGCTGCCGCGACGGCGGCACCGATTTCGAGATGACGCTGCTGGCGCTCAACCATGCCGTGCGCAGCAACGGCGTCAGCCGCCTGCACGGCAGCGTGTCGCGCGCCATGTGGCAGTTCAACTGGAAGGGCGTGCCCACCGAGGAGATCCCCATCGGACACGTCACCAACGGCGTGCACCTGGCCAGCTTCACCGGCCCGTCCATCGCGCGTCTGCTGAACGGCTCCGTCGGCAAGGACTGGAAGTATCTGCCCGCATCGGCGCCGCAGTGGGCCGCCGTCGAAGAGCTGCCCGACGATCAGGTGTGGGCTGCCAAGCAGGAGCAGAAGAAGGCCCTCTTCGACCTGCTCCGCGCCACCTCGCCGAAGAGCTTCCAGCAGGCTTCCGCCGAGTGGAAGCAGACGCCGCTTGTCATCGGCTTCGCGCGCCGCTTCGCGCCCTACAAGCGCGCCACGCTCGTGATGGCCGACATGCAGCGCCTGCTGCGCATCCTCTCCGACAGCGAGCGTCCCGTCATCCTCGTCTTCTCCGGCAAGGCGCACCCCGCCGACACGCAGGGCGGCGACCTCATCCAGCAGGTCGTGCGCGCCTCACGGAACGAACTGGCCGGAAAGCTCTTCTTCATCCCCAACTACAACCTCGACACCGCCCGCACCATGGTGCAGGGCTGCGACGTGTGGCTGAACAATCCCCGCCGCCCCTACGAGGCCAGCGGCACCAGCGGGCAGAAAGCCGCGCCCAACGGCACGCTCAACCTCAGCATCTCCGACGGCTGGTGGTGCGAGGGCGACAACGGCCGCAACGGCTGGACGATCGGCCCGCGCGTCACCTCCATCCACGATCTGCCCTCCGAACAGAGCGACTACGCCGACGCCGATTCGCTGTATTCGCTGCTTGAGGACGAAGTGGCGCCGATGTTCTTCAGCCGCGGCGACGACGGACTGCCTCACGAGTGGATCGCCCGCATGAAAAACAGCATCGCCACGCTGGCGCCCGAGTACAACAGCGCCCGCATGGTGCGCGACTACTTCGCCGGCAGCTACCGTCCGGCCGCGGAGCGCCACCTGGCCCTGCGCGCCGAAAACCGCCTGCTGCCCCGCGCCATCGCGACGTGGAAAAAGGACGCCGGCGCCCGCTTCGCCGGCACGCACATCGAGCAGATCCGCATCAGCGGCCTGGTCCAGAACTCGGTGCCCTGCACCGACACGCTGACGGTGAGCGCCACCGTCGTGCCCGGCGCGATGAAGCCCGAAGAGCTGCTCGTCCAGTTCGTTGCCGGCCGCAGCGACACGCGCGACTTCACCGAAAAGCCCGACGTAGCCGACATGACCTGCACGGGCGCCGACGAGCGCGGACACCTGACTTACACCGTCACCTACACGCCGTCGCACAACGGTCACTACCTCTACGGCGTGCGCGTCATGCCCTGGCGCGACGGCCTGGATAACCCGCTTGACAGCGGCATGATCCAGTGGGGCTAGAAAAGCAATGAGTAATTAGGAATGAGGAATGAGTAATTAAAAACCCGAGCGCTGAAGTGTGTTTTTCAGCGCTCGGGTTTATTTTGTGGAGCAGGAAGATAACGAAACGAAAAAACAGTATGAGTGGCTTTATCCAGGAAAGCGTAATAAAGGAAGCCTTCCGCCGGTCACCGCTCCCCGCGAGGTGCAGCTACTTTGTGGGATCGGCCGGCTGCTCGGCCAGCTCCTGAGGAAGCTTTCCCCATTCACCCTCGCACACGCGGGAGAGCATCTTTTTTACAAAATCCGGCAGATCATAGTTCATGTCCGCATCCAGCCAGTTCACGAACACCCCCGACAGCAGACTGTGATAAAAACGCTCCACCAATTCGCGATCCGTCTGCGCCGCCGCGTCGTCCTTCAGCGCCTCTGTCACGAACCGACGCACGATGAGCTTCAGCACACGGTCCATCCCCTGGCGGAACTCCTCGTACCGCGACATGTGATACAGACGCCGCAGCTCCTTCTTGTGCTTCTCGCACTCCCGCGCCAGCGGCATCACCAGGTCGGCCAGATCTTTGAACGGCCCGTGCTCCTTGCTCATGCGCTCAAACCAGTCCGTGGCCGTTTGCTCCCACAGCGCCTGCAAATCGCTGAAATGGTAATAAAACGTGTTGCGGCTCAGCTCGCAGCGCTCGCACAGCTTCAGCACCGTGATCTCGTCATAGGGCATCTCGTCCAGCAACTCCCAGAACCGCCTGATGATCTCTCTCTGCGTCAATGTAGAAGCCATTGTTCGTACCTCCGTATTGGATTTGTGATTCTCTTCGCCGCGCCCCTTCCGCATCCGCGGACAGAGATACGGCATTGCTCTGTTTTAAGACAAACACGTCTTTTGTCACAACAGATTAAAGTGCAATTTTTGCGGAGCCGCGCGCGCCGGCCCCGCTGAAAAACATCAATATTTGACACTTCATCTCTAATGCACATTTTACAAACAAACAGGCACTTTTCAACTGACAGTATGAATATTATGTAATAATTCAGTGCATTTTATTCTGTATGTTATTATATGATACTTTCATATCATGGTCTGTGAGCCAGCGGTACCGTATCACGCACTAATAGGAAAACAAGCTCCGCCGCCAGCTCGTATGATATAATGAAATCAATCAGGGAGGTGCGAACAATGTACGATTCCACGAACAAAGACATCCTGACGATCGAGCAGATCAAAAGCGTCGTCAAGCCCCTGGCGGAAAAATACCAGGTGGAAGCCATTTACCTGTTCGGTTCCTACGCCCGGGGCGAGGCGCATGAAGACAGCGATCTGGATTTTCTCGTCTTCGGCGGAACCCGCTTCAAGCTGACGCGAATCCTGGCGCTGCAGGAAGAACTCTACGAGAAGTTCCAAAAAAGGGTCGATGCCTTTGAAATCAGGGAAGTGAACGTCGGCACCCCATTTTATAACACAGTCATGAAAGAGAAGGTCCTCGTCGCATGAAATATTCAGACCGTCAGCGCCTGCAAAAAATATACGATTATGCAACGCAGCTGCAAACGACTGTCAAAGAACTGCACATCACAGAAAAGGAGCTCCTCACGACCGTTCACCTGCAATGGCTTGTTACGACGCCATTGTATAACATGGGAGAACATGCGTCTCATCTTTCGCCGGAATTCAAAGCCTGCCATAGCGAAATCGAGTGGACGCTCATCGCCGGGCTCAGGCATCATCTCGTGCATGACTATGACGGCACGAACTGGCTCACGATCACAGAAATCAATTTTGACGATCTCCCTGTTTTAATCGAACAACTGGAAAAGCTGAAATCTAAAAACTTCCAAGACAACTCAATCACGGAATAGGACCATCCCCGCCCAATCATCACAATTCGGCGGGGATGGTTTTTACATTGGGATTGAAAAGCAAATTCAAAGCCACCACGAAGACACGAAGGGGTACGAAGAAAGGCAGACGTTGAGGAAAACAGTGAAGCGGGAGCATAAAAAACCGGACGGAGCCGTGAGGCTCCGTCCGGAGATAGTACAAATGTTCGATTAGCTGACTTCGATTAGAAGCTCAGGAACGTACGGAAGCGGACGACCTTGTCCTCAGCCTCGGAGTTGACAGCACCGCCAAGCAGCTGGCCGTCGTACTTGGTGTAGTCGACCATGAACTGAAGGTTGGGGCTGTACTTGTAGTGGATACCAAACTGCAGTTCCTTAGCCTTGCCGCCGATCTTAGCACCAGGATAGTTCGGGAAGCCGCCCATCGCAGCCGCGCTCACATCATCCTGATCGTACTGAGCCCAACGCTCATAGGTCGCGAACTTCTTGCCCCAGTTCTGGATCGCGCTGACCTTGATGAACTTGGTATCAGCAGCCATCATAGCGCCGTTCTTGTTGTAGGTGTCGGGGCCAGCCATCCAGCCGGAGCCGTTCTGGACGTAGAAGCCGCCGTCGTACTTGCCGTACTCAGCGCGCAGGCTGGTGAACTTGAGCAGATCCTGGTTGACATCAAGAACAATCTTCCACGCCTTGGGGTCATCGCCCATATAGTCAAAGACGTTCTTATTGAAGGCTTTGCCATAGCCAAGGTCGTCAATGCTTTCCTTCCAGTAGGCGCCGGTCAGGCTCAGACCCTTAACGGGCGTGAAGCCAAGCGCAAACCAGTAAGCCTTGAGATGGGCATCAGCAGCAGTGCGCTTCAGATTGTACCAGTTGCCGTAGTAACCGGTCTTGGCGAAATCCTTTTCGCCTTCCTTCTCATCAGCGCCAACGCCGTTAAACATCACGAAGTTCGCGCTCAGGAAGAACTTCTCAGAACCAAAGCGCAGGCGAGCGCCATAGAGCTCGTTGCCACTGGTTGCATCATAAACCTTATTACCCCAGTCACTGCCAACAATACCGGTCAGCTCGAAGCCGCCGCGCTTATAGCTCAGCTCAGCGCCGCGAAGCGTACCGTCAAGGAAGTTAGCGTCGTCGTCCCAATAGTGGTTGCTCTGGTACAGATTGTCGGGACCTTCCCAGTCGACATAGAAGTTACCGGCACGGAACTGAAGTCCCTGAGCGCCGAGGAAGTCCTTCGCCGTGACCCAGTAACGGTCGAACTGGCCGCCGTGCCAACGAGCTTCGAACGCAACGTTGTTGCTCAGTTCTCTCTTCAGGAACAGACGAGCGCGGTTGAACGTAAAGCCATGTCCGCTCTTGCCAAGTGCTTTGATGCCGTGCGTCTCAGCTGCATTAAAACCATAGGCGGCTTCTTTGCCTTCACCGCGCTTGTGGCTGTTGTAGTCAAAGCGCATCTGGCCCCAGATGCTCCAGCCGCCGACGCCCTTCTCCAGCTTGCTCAGACGGCCGTCGAAACCGTCGACCTTCACGCCAAGAGCCTCAAGCTCGGGAGCGAACTCGACGATAAGAGCCTTCAGCTTGTCGGCATCAGCACCGCCCACGCCGTTGGCCATCATGCGGGCCACCATCTGGGCGATCTCGTAGCGGGTCATGGCGCGGTTGCCCTTGAACGTGCCGTTCGGATAGCCTTCAAGGATGCCCTTGGCGGCCATCTGC
>Ga0129307_1000937_pt1 | contig 37895 bp, 33 predicted proteins | sample P1105metagenome_FD_94437 | JGI IMG/M metagenome (GOLD analysis project Ga0129307, IMG submission 94437) | Capybara group fecal microbial communities from Wisconsin, USA - P1105 metagenome | ecosystem: Host-associated > Mammals > Digestive system > Large intestine > Fecal | place: USA: Wisconsin...
ACATCCGGCTTCCTTCAGATCCCACCTCACGATGGGCACCCTTGCCTTCGGCTGTATCCTTCCCACTACCGGGCGGATTCGGGACTTTCACCCGTTAGAAACGTGCGCCGCCGGGCGCACCACGGCAAAAGACGCCGGCCCCTGACAGGGTCCGGCGTCTTTCTGTATCATGCGGGCGGTATCACCCGCTTCCCGGCACGCTTCTCCGCGCGTGATCACTCGCTCCTCAGCGCGTCGATCGGGTTCAGCTTCGCCGCGCGCCGCGCAGGCATGTAGCCGAAGACAAGTCCGATGAACACCGAGACCGAGAAGGACACAATGATGGCTTCGGGGGTCGGCGGCGCGTTGAACTCCATGACGCTCGAGATGAGCCCGCAGATCCCGCTGCCGATCCCGATCCCGATCAGCCCTCCGGTCACGCTGGTCACGATCGCCTCGAGCACGAACTGCTGCAGGATGACGCCCGGCCGCGCGCCGAGCGCCTTTCTTATGCCGATCTCCCGCGTGCGCTCCGTGACGGACACGAGCATGATGTTCATGACGCCGACGCCGGCAACCAGCAGAGAGATCCCCGCGATGCCGCCCAGCATCAGGCTCATCTGGGCGATTACGGAGTTCAGGCTGTCCAGCATGGCGCTCATCGCGGTGACCGTGTAAAACCGTTCGTTCCTGTAGATCCCCTCAAGGAATTCCTTAAGAAGGTCCGTCGCGGTCTGCGTCGTCTCCGAGTCCGTATCCACCGTCGCGAAGGTATAGCTTGACGGGATCCCGGATCTCGAGAGCCTGACCGCGGTCGAGTACGGCATATAGAGGAAATCGTCCGTCCCGCCGTCTTCCATGCTGGTCTTGCTCTGGCGCTCCACGACGCCGATCACCGTGTAGCCGTAGCCGTTCACGCTGACCTTCTCACCGAGCGCGTTCTCCGCGGACCCGAAAAGCTCTGTCGCGGGGTAATATCCGAGCACCGCGACCTTCTGCCGGCTGGAGATATCGGAATAGCTTAAGAACCTTCCGGCCGTCAGTTCCTTGTCCACCATGTCGATGTACTCCTCGCTCACGCCCGTCACGGCGGTGCTCTCCATGGCATCCCCGCCGTGCTTCACCGTCGCGCTCACCGTGACGTTCGGCGTCATCTGCGAGAAGATATCGCCGTGCTCCTCATAAAAATCATACATCTGGTCGACCGTGGCGTAACGGCTCGACATGTTCACGAGGCGCACCGAGATCTGGTTCGTGCCGAGGGAGGCGAAGCTTGCCGCCATATAGCCCATGTACCCGTTCACGAGGCTCACGAGGATGATGACCGACGCCACGCCGATGATGATCCCGAGCATGGTAAGGAACGACCGCACCTTGTTGCTCCATATGCTTTTAATGGCCAGTTTGAATGATTGCAGCATAGTCAGACGAATCTCCGTCGTAGTTGATCTTCCCGTCCATGATCCGGACGACCCGCTTTGCCTGCACGGCGATCGAGTTGTCATGCGTGACCATGATGATGGTGTTCCCTTCCTCGTTCAGCTCCCTGAAGAAATCCAGGATCTGACGGCTGGTCTTTGAATCCAGCGCGCCGGTCGGCTCGTCCGCGAGGAGCAGGGAAGGATTCCCCGCCAGCGCGCGCGCGATGGAGACGCGCTGCTGCTGTCCGCCGGAAAGCTGGTTCGGCATGCTGTTCCACTTCTCCTTCAGGCCGACCCGTTCGAGCTGGAGCATGGCCCGCTTCCTCCGCTCTGCGCCCGAAACGCGCGCGTAAAGGAGCGGCAGCTCCACGTTCTCGAGGATCGTAAGCCTCGGCAGGAGGTTGTACTGCTGGAAGACGAAGCCGATCATGCGGTTCCGGATGTCGGCGAGCTCGTTCTCCGTCATCTCCCCCACGTCCTCCCCGCCGAGAAAGTACCGGCCGCTGGTCGGGACGTCAAGGGCGCCGATGATATTCATGATCGTCGATTTGCCCGATCCGGACTTACCCACGATCGACACGAACTCGCCCATCCTCACGGTGAGGCTGATGCCGTCGTTCGCCCGCACCTCTTCCTCTCCCATGCGGTAGATCTTGCAGATATCCCGCATGTCGATCAGGATCTCGCCCTTCTTAAGGCGGACTGTCTTGACTGCCATAACGCTCCTTTACCTTCCTCCGCCGGAGCCGCCGCCCGGACCGCCTCCGCCGCGGTTTCCTCCGCCGGAGCCGCCGCCCGGGCCGCCTCCACCGTTTCCATTCATGCCGCCCATGCCGCCCATGCCGCCCATCGGCATGTTCCAGGTGGTCGTGGAGCTTTCGGAGACATAGACCTCATCCCCTTCGGAAAGGTCTCCCGAGAGGATCTCGACGTAGTCCTCGCTCACCAGGCCTGTCGTGACCTTCACCGCCCGGAAGCCCGCGGGCACCGAGCCCTCAGCCTCCGTGACGGTATCGTCCTTCACGTACACGCGGTTCCCGCGCATCAGGGAATCCGCCGGGACCAGGACCGTATCCTCGGAGCTGTCGATCACGATCTCCGCGTCTACGTTCATGCCCGGCAGGAGCTTCTCTGTGGAATCCATGGTGACCTGGACCGGATAGGTCGACACACCGTTCGAGACCGAGCTTTCAAGGCTGATGTTCGTGACCTTCCCGCTGAACCTGTCGTCCGGGAAGGCCTCCGCCGTGACCTCGACCGTCTGCCCGACCCTGATGTCGGAAATGTCCGTCTCATCGATCGGCATGTCGAAGACGTAGGCGCTCATGTCATAGATCGTCGCAAGCTGGGTGCTGCTCGACTGCCCGGAATTCGAGCCGATCTTGTCGCCGGCCTTGTAGTTCTTCCGGATCACCTGGCCGTCGATCGGCGCGGTGATCGTATAGTTGCCGATGTTCTCGGTGGTCGAGTCGACCTTCTGCTGCGCGCTGTCTACCGAGGATGACTGCGCGTCCACCTTGTCGGAAAAATCGTTCAGGATGTCACGGACGGACTTCGACGCGATGCTGAAGACCGGCGCGCCCGGCCCGATATAGTCGCCCACATGCACGAGGACGTTCACGCAGTCGACACTGGCGTCAAGATCCGCGGACATGGTCGTCGTGTAGTTCGCCTCGAAGGTACCCTCCTCGACGCAGTCAAAGCCGTTGATATTGCAGCTGACCGGCGTCTCGGTCGTGAGCCCCCCGGGGTTCTGGACGTCGACTGTCACGTAGCGTACCAGCCGTCCCCCGCTCAGCACGATCTCCTGGTCCCCGACCGCCGCGACCGTCCCCTGGACCTGCTCAAGCGTATCGGAAAGCGTAAGCGTCGCAGGGCTCCCCACCGGGATCAGCGGCGCCTCGCCGGACAGGAAGGGGATCCGGACCGACATGGTCGTCTCGTCCGTCAGCTCCACGAGCGCGGTCCCGTTCCCGATCTTCTGCCCGTCCACGATATGGATCTTCGTAATGTAGCCGGCCTGGGTCGCGGTATATACGCCGTTCCCGTATTTTGCCCTCGCCTCGGCGTAGTCCTCCTCCGCGCGGGACAGGCTCTTCTTCGCGCGCGTCAGGGAATTCTCGACGTTCGTGAGCTCGGACTCCATGGACGAGGCGTCCACCTGGTAGAGGACCTGTCCCTTCGTCACCTGGTCCCCTTCGGCAAAATCTGCAGTCAGAATGGTACCCGTGACAAGCGCCGTGATGGAATAGGTATCCTTCGGGGCGATGGTCCCGGTCGACGAGATCTTCTCCGTGATGTCCCCGCGCCGGACAGCCGCCGTCTTGACATCACTCTTTTTCGCCTCCTGCTCGCTCAGGTTCTTCCGGTACCTCGCGTAGGCGCCGCCCCCGCCGAGGACCGAAAGCGCCAGCGCGGCGATCACCGCCGTCCGTATCTTCTGCCTGGTCCCGCGGCTCAGCTTTTTCCTTGCAGGGGCGCTTTCCTGCGCTTCTGCCGCCGGCGCTCCGCCTGTGTTTTCCTGCGCTTCTGCCGCCGGCGCTCCGCCTGTGTTTTCCTGCGCTTCCGCAGCTGCAGGCCCTTCACCTGCATTTTCCCGTGTCCCTGCAGCCTCCGGGGCTCCGGTCCTCTCCGCGGTGCTTCCCGTCTCTGCGGGAGCTTCTTCTTTCAGGTTCTTCTCCTCTGCCATGACTCTTCCTTATCTTTGTTCCGCAAACAGCATGCGTCCGTCAGGGTTCACAGAAATCGACCACCGTACAGGTGCTCTCGCCGTCGCTGTCCGGCCTGCTTACCGTGTAGATCAGCGCAACCTGGTCCCCGACCTTCAGGTCCCCGTAGATCGAGAACGCGAACTGCATCTCGGAGGAGCTCAGGGCATAGCTTGAGCCGTCGTCGAGCTCGACGGAGCTCGGCGTGATGGTGCTGGAGGACTGGTAATAGATGTGCGTGATCTCGCCCTTCACGACGCGCCGGTCCGCGTCGCTGTCCTCGTCCGCGCTGTAGGCCCAGACCGTATGGGTCGGGCTTGAATAATAAAGGACCAGGTAGCTTCCCGCGGCAGCCCGCAGGGCATCCTTCGAGGACTCGACACCGTTCAGGAAAACGTTCGCGTCGTCCACGTCAAAGGGAATGGCTGCCCAGAGCTCCGTGGTATCCTCCACGAGCTTCGGCCCGACCACCGTGTTGTCCGCCATATCGAGCGCGTTCACTTCCCCGTCGGAGGAGAGCGACGCGTCGAGGACCGCGGCGTAGCTCCCGCCGCTCTTCTTCTCCGCCTTCATAAGATTATAGAAAAGGTTCACGCAGTCCGCCCTTGTGATGAGCGTCGCGGGATCGCTGTAGCCGATATTCTCGTTCAGGTCCATGTGGGCGTACTGCGCCATGCGGCGGTTGTACTGGTCGCCCTCGAAGTCTGACGCCTCGTAGCCTAACAGATACAGAAGCCCCTTCGCCGCCTCGTTCAGCGTGACGTACTGGTCCGGCCGGAAATTCCCGCCGAGAAAGCCGGTCATCCAGCCGTGCTCCGCGCAGATGCGGATCGCGGCAGCGTACTCGTCCCCGGACTTTACGTCCGCGAAGACCGAGACGTTGCTCGTATCCGTCAGGATGCTCCGGTACGAGCTCGCGCGTACCAGCATACGCGCGAACTGCGCGCGGGTGACGTTCTGGTTCATGTCCCCGGTGACCGTCATGATCCCCGAAAGGCCCACGACCTTCTTCCTGTAAGTGAAATTGATCTCCGTGTTCGCGAACGCCTGCACGGGAAACATGCCGGCAGCCGCCGCGGCTGCCGTTACGGCCAGCAGGGATCTCGTTATTCCTCTTCTCATCCTGTATACCTCCGGATCCTCCCGGCAGAAGCCGGGCCGCAGGCGGGCGTCAGCATTCCGCCGCGCCCGTCCGTGATTCTGGTATTTTCTGCATATCGGGCATCATACCATCGCTCTCTTAAATTTGCCTTAAAGCGGCAGGGATCTCCCGCTTCCAAAGGCGGCGGGGGTATTCTCGCCAGACAGTGATAATAAAAGAAAGCGCACGCATACGGGAGGCCCCGTATGCGTGCGCTTTCTTTTCTGTGGCAGATCTTTACTTATTGTAGTTTACGATGGTACCGAAATCCGGCTTCAGAGCGGCGCCGCCGATCAGGCCGCCGTCGATATCCGGCTGCGCAAGCAGCTCCGCGCAGTTCTTCGCGTTCATGGAGCCGCCGTACTGGATGCGGATCGCCTCCGCGGTCGCCTGGTCGTAAAGGCCGCAGATGGTCGCGCGGATGCCTGCGCAGACCTCTTCAGCCTGCTCAGTCGTAGCGGTCTTGCCGGTGCCGATCGCCCAGATCGGCTCGTAAGCGATGACCGTCTTCGCGGCCTGCTCAGCGGACACGCCCTGGAACGCGATCTTGATCTGCATGTTGATCCAGTCCATGGTGATGCCGGACTCTCTCTGCTCGAGGGACTCGCCGCAGCAGACGATCGGGTTGAAGCCGTGCTCAAGGAGCTTCAGGAGCTTCTTGTTGATGTCCTGGTCGGTCTCGCCGAAGTAGCCTCTTCTCTCGGAGTGGCCGATGATGACGTACTCGACGCCTGCATCCTTCAGCATCGCGGGAGAGATCTCGCCGGTGAAGGCACCTTTCTCCTCAAAATAGACGTTCTCCGCGCCGAGGTGCACGTTGGTGCCCTCGATGGCCTGCTTCACGGGGATGATGTCGATCGCCGGAACACAGTAGACGACGTCGACCTCGGGATTCTGGACCAGCGGCTTCAGGGTCTCGCAGAGCGCAACGGCCTCAGACGGGGTCATGTTCATCTTCCAGTTGCCGGCAATGATCTTCTTTCTCATTGGAATCACTCTCCTATCTTGTGTGGGGTTTGTTGAATGGTGATTATATAGTAAAGTTACAGATCGCTCCGCGCTTCGGATCTTAACTTTACGCGTTGTCCGCTGCTGCGACGCCCGGGAGCTCCTTTCCCTCGAGGAATTCAAGGGAAGCGCCGCCGCCGGTGGAGATGTGGCTCATCTTGTCGCCGAAGCCGAGCTGGTTGACTGCAGCCGCGGAATCGCCGCCGCCGATGATCGTGGTAGCCTCGGTCTCCGCAAGAGCCTTCGCGACAGCGATGGTGCCCTTCGCGAGGGTCGGGTTCTCGAACACGCCCATCGGTCCGTTCCAGACGACGGTCTTCGCGGTCTTCACAGCGTCCGCGTAGAGTTCTGCCGTCTTCGGTCCGATATCAAGGCCCTGCATGTCGTCCGGGATCGCGTCGGAGCTGACGACGCTCACCTCGATCGGTCCGTCGATCGGATCCGGGAAGGACGCTGCGATGGTGGTGTCGACCGGGAGCAGGAGCTTCTTGCCGAGCTTCGCCGCCTTCTCCATCATCTCCTTGCAGTAATCGATCTTGGAATCGTCGACCAGGGACTGGCCGATGCCCTTGCCCTGTGCCTTCAGGAAGGTGTACGCCATGCCGCCGCCGATGATCAGGGTGTCGCACTTCTCAAGGAGGTTGTTGATGACGTTCAGCTTGTCAGCGACCTTAGCGCCGCCAAGGATCGCGACGAACGGACGGACCGGGTTCTCGACTGCGTTGCCGAGGAAGTCGATCTCCTTCTGCATAAGGTAGCCGACCGCGTTCGTGCCGCCCTTCGCGGTGATGAACTTCGTCACGCCCTCGACGGAAGCGTGTGCCCTGTGGGAGGAACCGAACGCGTCGCAGACGTAATCGTCAGCGAGGTCAGCGAGCTCCTTGGAGAACTCTTCGCCGTTCTTGGTCTCTTCCTTGCCGCGGAAACGGGTGTTCTGGAGCAGGACGACATCGCCCTCCTTCATCGCCGCGACCGCTGCCGTGGCAGCCTCGCCAGTAACGTTGTAATCGGAAACGAAGACGACTTCCTTGCCGAGCTTCTCGGAAAGGCGCTTCGCGACCGGTGCCAGGGACTCGCCCTCGTTCGGGCCGTTCTTTACTTTTCCGAGGTGGGAGCAGAGGATCACCTTCGCGCCCTCGCCGATCAGCTTGTTGATGGTGGGCAGCGCAGCGACGATACGGGTCTCGTCGGTGATCTCGCCGTTCTTTAACGGTACGTTGAAATCGCAGCGGACCAGCACTCTCCTGCCGCGGATGTCCTTCAGATCTTCAACAGTCTTCTTATTAAGCATTGGGATCATCTCCTTATCAATAATAAACGGGTCCGGCCCTAAGGCCGGACCCGCCATGAGTCACTTAAATCCTTGTATCAGAAGAACTTACGCTCAGTCCTGAAGGCTGTCATCAAGCTCTGCGAAGTACTTGATGGTGCGGACCATCTGGCTGGTGTAGGAGTTCTCGTTGTCATACCAGGAAACGACCTGGACTTCCCATAAGCCGTCAGCGATCTTGCAGCACAGGGTCTGGGTCGCATCGAACAGGGAGCCGTACTTCATGCCGACGATATCGGAAGAAACGATCTCATCCTCGTTGTAGCCGAAGGACTCGGTAGCCTCTGCCTTCATTGCAGCGTTGATCTCTTCCTTGGTGACGTTGTCCTTCGCGATGACTGCGGTAAGGAGCGTGGTGGAGCCGGTGGTTACCGGGATACGCTGGGCAGCGCCGATGAGCTTGCCGTTAAGCTCCGGGATAACAAGGCCGATCGCCTTGGCTGCGCCGGTGCTGTTCGGGACGATGTTGGCAGCGCCTGCGCGGGACCTTCTGAGGTCGCCCTTTCTCTGCGGGCCGTCAAGGATCATCTGGTCGCCGGTGTAAGCGTGAACGGTGCACATGATACCGGACTGGATCGGTGCGTAGTCGTTCAGGGCCTTTGCCATCGGTGCAAGGCAGTTGGTGGTGCAGGAAGCTGCGGAAATGACGGTATCTTCCTTGGTCAGGGTCTTGTGGTTGACGTTGTAGACGATGGTCGGAAGGTCATTGCCTGCCGGAGCGGAGATGACGACCTTCTTTGCGCCTGCCTGGATATGTGCGGAAGCCTTCTCCTTGGAGGTGTAAAAGCCGGTGCACTCAAGAACAACGTCGACACCGATCTCGCCCCACGGAAGGTTCTTCGCGTCAGCTTCCTTGTAGATGGTGATCTTCTTGCCGTCGACGACAATGTTGTCCTCGCCGTACTCGACAGTGTGCTTGCCCTCGCCGTACTTGCCGGCGAAGCCGCCCTGTGCGGTGTCGTACTTAAGAAGGTGAGCAAGCATCTTCGGCTGGGTCAGATCGTTGATAGCGACGACCTCATAACCCTCTGCCTCGAACATCTGCCTGAATGCAAGGCGGCCGATACGTCCAAAACCGTTAATAGCTACTTTTACCATGGTTTTATCCTCCTGAAAGCTTTGATCTTTAATGTTAAATAATAATCAGACCATGTAATATTTTACTGGATTGCATGTCAAAATGCAAGACGGTCCTTATGAAACGGGCGATAAAGTCTCTGCCCCTCTTCCGATACGCCCCGCCGGTTTGACTTTCCGCGTGAAACCGATTAGAGTGAAATCATACCGGACCCGAAAGGAGCCATGACCATGTTATGTGACTGCCACCTTCACACGGAGTTTTCCGGCGACAGCGACGCCCCGGTCCGCGCCCAGGCGGACCGCGCCCTTTCGCTCGGCATGCGCGCCGTCTGCTTCACCGACCACGACGACTTTGACGCGTGGAGCCCGGACGGAAAGCAGGAATTCATCCTCGACTGGGACGCCTATTTCCGGACGATGCCCCTGATCCGCCGGGAGTACGAGGGCCGCTTAAAGATCCTGACAGGCGTGGAGCTTGGCCTCCAGCTTCATATCGCCGGCTACCTGGAAGAGCGCATGAAGCAGTACGGGGACCTGATCGACTACCGCATCGGTTCAAGCCACTTCGTCGACGGCATCGACCTCTACTATCCGGACTACTTCCGGCTGAGTCCCTTCACGGACCCGGATGAGCTTGAGCGTGAGCGCTACCGCCATTACTTCGAGGCGACGCTCGCGCGCCTTGAGGCCTATGACTGCTACGAGGCCGTGGGCCACCTCGACTACGTGATCCGCTACGGCCCGAACCGGAACCGGAAATTCACGTACCGGGACTACGCGGACGCGATCGACCCCATCCTCGAGGTCCTCGTCCGGAAGGACAAGGCGCTCGAGGTGAACACCGGCGGCTTTAAATACGGGCTCGGCCACCCGAACCCGCACGAGGACATCATCCGCCGCTTTAAGGAGCTTGGCGGCCGCCTCGTCACCGTCGGGAGCGACGCGCACGCGCCGGAGCACGTCGGCTTCGAGTTCGCGCGCACGGCGGAGCTCCTGAAAAGCTGCGGCTTCCGCGAGTACGCGGTCTTCGAGAAACGGAAGCCGGTCCTTTTGCCGGTGGACTGAACCGGGATACCGGGCTTCCGGCACAGGCTCGGCTCTCACCAGACCGGCACGGGCTCAGCTCTCACGGCACCGGCACAGGCACGCGGTCAAGCTCCGCGCGGACCAGCGCGTCGCCCTCGTAGCAGAGCTTCAGCGAGAAGAACGGCTGTTCCTCAAGAAGATATTTAAGGAAGATCCGGTCGCCCTCCCAGAGGTTCAGCGACGGGACCTCCCCGACCGGCACCCAGCGCATGACGCCCTCGTCGTTTTCGTGGATCGTCCCCGAAAAGCGGTCCGAGGTGAAGAGGTGCATGTACTCCGTGCCCATTTTGCTCTTGTCGGAAACGAAGGTGATGATCCCCCGGTAGCGCCAGCTGTCCAGCGTAAGCCCGGTCTCCTCGAGGACCTCGCGGCACAGGCAGTCCTCCGGGCTCTCGCCCTCCTCGAACTTGCCGCCGATCCCGACCCATTTGCCTTCGTTGAGATCGTCCTTCTTCTTTACGCGGTGCAGCATGAGATACTGCCCGTCTTTTTCAAGATAACAAAGCGTCGTCTGAAACATCTGTTTTTCCTTTCTCCCTTAAGGAGGTCCTGTTTTGCCCCTGCATCTTACCCAGCACCTTAAGAATGAGCTCCACCTGACGCCGCAGCTCCTCCAGTCAATGAAGGTCCTGCAGATGAATACCGACGAGCTGATCAGCTATCTTAAGGAGGCTGTCAACGAAAACCCGGTGCTTGAATACGCGGACGATGCCGCCCTGCCGGCGGAATTCGCCGCCCTCAGGGAACGCTTCTCCTGGATCGACACCTCCCCGGTCCACGCGACCTTCCGGCACGAGGACGCGGAGCGGCCCGAATACGGGCGCGAGGACCTGAGGACCGAGACGCTCACCGCGTTCCTTCTGGACCAGCTCGGCCGCCTCACGCTCACGAAGCCCGCCGCTGCCGCCGCGGAATACCTCGCGCGGCTCATCGACGACGACGGGTACATCGACCAGGAAGACATCGACGCGACGGTCGCCATGGGCGTTCCGGAGGAGCTCGCGGAGGAGGCGCTCTCCGTCCTTCAGTCGCTGGACCCGCCGGGCGTCGCGGCCCGGACGCTCTCCGAATGCCTGCTGCTCCAGCTTTCCCGGCGCGGCATCAGGGACGCCGCCGCCGAGGCCATCGTCCGCAGCTGCCTCCCGGAGCTCGGGAAGAAGCAGTACGCCGCGATCGCGCGGAAGCTCTCCCTCACGGAGGCGGAGATCCGCGCCGCGGAGAAGACGATCGTCTCGCTCGACCCGAAGCCGGGCAGCGCCTTCGAGACGCAGGAGACCGCGGTCTACGTGCGCCCCGACATCTACGTGGTGGAGGACGGCGGCGTCCTGACCGCGATCGTAAACGAATACTGCCTCCCGCAGCTCGGGATCAGCTCCTACTACGAGAGCCTCGCGAAGGAGGCGGACGATGAGACCCGGAAGTGGCTGAAGGAGCGCGTGCACGGCGCGAAGGAGCTGATCGACAGCCTGGGGCGGAGAAAAAGCACGATCTCCCGCTGCGCGGACGCGCTCGTCTCGGTCCAGCAGGACTTCTTCCTTGAGAAAAGCCCCGACCCGGTGCCTATGCGCCTTTCGGACCTCGCGGACCTCCTCGGGATCCATCCGACGACTGTCCACCGCGCGCTGCGCGACAAGTACCTGCAGTGCCGCCAGGGCGTCTACCCCTTAAGCTTCTTCTTCAGCCGCTCCGTAAGCGGGCACTCGCGCATCGCGGTGAAACGCCAGCTCGCGATCCTCATCCGGGACGAGGACCCGGAAAAGCCCCTGAGCGACCGGAAGCTTTCCGAGCTCCTGTCGGGCGGCGGCGTGACGGTCGCGGTGCGCACCGTCGCGAAGTACCGCGCGGAGCTGGGGATCGCCGGCTCCTTCGCCCGGAAGCAGATGAAATAACGGCCCGGTCCCGGGCCTGTTCTGTGAAACACGGACCCGGCCCCCCATGAAACAAAACTTGACCCTGTCCTGTCCGGATCTTACCACATCCGGCCTGGACAGGGTCCTTTATTTCAGAAGAAATGCGCGCGCGGCGCGCAGGTCCCGCGGGCGGGACTTGAACTGTCTTTATACGGCGCCGGCGCTCAGAGCCCGGGGCCCTGGGAAAGCCGCAGCGTGAACCGCTCTCCGTTCATCACCTGCCGCCCGACGTATACCGGCTCGCTGCCGTTCACGTAGGCGGTGCTCTTCACGAGCATGAGGACCGTCCCTTCCGGGACCTCCAGGAGCTCCCCTTCCTTCTTCGTCGCGCGGCAGAGCTCGATCTCCTTGTCGGAGCGCGTCAGCTCGACCTGACCCTTCTCCTTCAGGAACGCGAACAGGGAATTGTCGTCGAAGCGTTCCCCGAGAAGGTACGCGTACTGCAGGGGAAACACGCAGCGTTCGATCACGACGGGCTTCCCGTCCGCGTACCGCAGCCGCTCGATCAGGACCCCCTGGCTCCCGGGCTTCTGCCCCAGCTTCGCAGCGGTCTTCCGGTCCATCCGGACCAGGGAGTTCTCCAGCATGCGTCCCCCGGGGACGATCCCCTGGCTTAAACAGTCCTGGGAAAAGCTGTACAGGGCGCTTCCGTTCCTTAGCACCTTGCTCTTTTTTACAAACGTTCCTTTTCCCTGCTTCTTTTCGAGCAGGCCGCGTTTGCAGAGATCGGCGACCGCGTTCCGGATCGTGATGATACTCACGCCGAACTGCTTTGCCAGCTCGCTTTCCGACGGCAGGCGGTCCCCCGCTTCAAGCTCGCCGTAGGCGATCCTCTGCTCCAGGATCTCTCTGATCTGGAGATAAAGCGGCGTTACGGCTTTCGCGTCAGGCATGGTCTGTCTGTCCCCGTTCATCTTGTCCCCGTCCGTTCTTCTTTTTTTTTATTGCCTTGCGAACATCCCCCGCTTCCGGAAGCAGCAGGGGTGTTCATTTTTCCGCGGCAAGGTCATCCATCAGCGCGAGAAGGAGCTTCACGCACGGCTCTGCGGAAGCGATCTCGCTCCGCTCGTTCGGGCTGTGGTCAAACTGTCCCTGCGGGCCCATGCCGTCGAGGCAGCGCGGGCAGACGTTGCAGAGATGGTTCGCGTCCGAAAGGCCTCCGCGGTCCTTGTCCTCGAACGGGATCCCCTCCCGCGCGGCGACGGCCCTGACCCTTTCGATATACTTCCAGCCCTCTTCCGTCTGGTTCCATGCGGTCATGACCCGTTTTTTGACGATCTCCGTCTTCACGCCCGGAACGAAGGGCTCCCCGTTCACCAGGCTGTCCACGTATGCCTCGATCCGCTGCTGCTCCTTCGGATCCTTGTAGCGCATCTCCACGGAGATCTTCGCGTAGTCCGCGACGACGTTCGTAGCGATGCCCCCGTTCGCGATCCCCACGTTGGCGGTGGTATCCTTCTCACGGTCGGCGAGTTCCATCAGCGCGACGATGTAATGGCCCATCTCCTTCACGGCGGACGCGACGTCAAGCTCGAACATGAACCCCGCGTGTCCTGCCTTTCCGTGGAATTCGATCTCGTAATTGAGACTTCCCTTTCTCTGGAAGCAGTGGCAGTACCCGTTCTTTCCGGAGGATTCCATCACATATATATGTTCCGCGCGCGCGCCGATCCTGTCAAGAAGATCTTTTGAATAAACGCTGCCGATCTCCTCATCAGGATTATAGCACATGCAGATGTTCAGCTTCTCCATGGCTTCCGGGCTCAGGTTCTTCGCCACCTGGAACATGGCGAGGTCGCCGTCCTTCATATCGCCTACGCCCGGGCCGTAGCAGTAGGTGCCGTCCTGCGTGAACGGCCGCTCCGCGCACGTCCCGGCCGGGAAGACCGTGTCCATATGGCCGACGAACATCGCGTCGTAGTGGTCCGCCGGGCGGTTGCTGATCTCAAGAAGGTTGCCGGTCTCCGGCCCGAGATCGTGCCGCTTTACGGTCCATCCGATCTCCCGGTACCACTGCTCAAGGTAGTCGGCGACCTTGTTGATGCCCTCCGGATCATGCGAGCCGCAGTCGATGTTCACGAGGGTCTCCATCTGCTTCAGGTATTCTTCAAGATCAAACATAGACGTTCCTCTCAGTCATAAGCCTTCTCAAAAAGGTAATAGGCAGGCCTGCGGTTGTCCGCCTCGCGGGCCATGACGCCGAAGGGGCAGAGGACGAAGCGGCCGCTGGTCCGGATGCCTTCCTGCTCCGCCCTTTCCCCGAACTTATCGGGCCTGAAGGAAGGGTCGAGGACAGTAAACATTCCGTCGTGCGCGGCTGTCAGGACCATGAAATGACCCACATGCGTGAAGATCCCCTCGTAGCCCTCCCGGTCGCCTCCGACGTTCACGATGACACGCCCTCCGCGCTTCAGGCAGCGCGCAGCCTGTTCGGTGCTTGAAGTGGTCCGGTACTTAAGCCCGTACCGCTCCGCGACATAAGGCCCAAGGATCTTCATGTCCGTGCCGAGGCCGCGGTTCGCCCCGGACTTATAGGAAAGATCCCTGCATTTTTTAATGCTCAGCTTATCCATGGTCAGCTGGTCTACGACCATGCACATCGAGCAGATCCCGCAGCCCGCCTTGCTGATCGTATGTTCAAACTTCTCACGGTTTTCCGGATGGTCCGTGTCCGTGACGTAGGGGATCTCCGGATGCTCGAGCTGGTTGATGTACAGCATATGTTTTACCTCATTTCACCTGGTGGCAGGCAACAAAGTGGTTCGGCGAGACCTCCGTGAGCTTCGGCTCCTCCGCCCGGCAGCGGTCGTCCGCGTAGTCGCAGCGGGCCGCGAACCTGCAGCAGGGCTTCGGGTCGATCGGGGACGTGATCTCTCCCTTGATCAGGATCCGCTGTCTCCGGTTGTGGAGGCTCGGGATCGGGATCGCCGAGAGCAGCGCCTTGGTGTACGGATGGAGCGGGTTCTCGAAGAGCTCCTCCGAGGGCGCCTTCTCGACGAACTGGCCGAGGTACATGACCGCGATCTCATCCGAGAAATGGTTGACGACCGACAGGTCGTGGGTGATGAAAATGTAGGTCAGCCCGAGCTGCTCCTGGATCTCCTTCATGAGGTTCAGGATCTGCGCCTGGATCGAAACGTCCAGCGCCGAGACCGGCTCGTCGCAGACGATGAACTTCGGATTCATGGCAAGCGCCCTCGCGATGCCGATGCGCTGCCTGCGCCCGCCGTCCAGCTCGTGCGGATAGGTGTTGACCAGACGCTCGTCAAGGCCTACGACCTTCATAAGCTCCAGGACGCGCGCGAAGCGGTCGTCATTGTCCGGGAACAGGCCCGCAAGCTCCAGCGGCTCCTCGATCGCCTGGCTGACCGTTTTTCTCGGGTCCAGGGACGAGAAGGGATCCTGGAAGATCAGCTGCATGTCCCTTCTCAGCTCGCGCATGCGGTTCTTGTCAGCCTTCGTGATATCCTCCCCCTCGAACCGGATCTCTCCGCTCGTGGGCTCGACCAGGCGCAGGATCGACCGCCCGCAGGTGGTCTTGCCGCACCCCGACTCTCCGACCAGCCCGAGCGTCTTTCCGCGCTCAAGGGTAAAGCTGATATCGTCCACGGCATGCAGGACGCCGCGCGGGGTCTTGAAATATTTCTTCAGATTTTTGACTTCAAGCAGGACATCTCCCATCTGTCAGCCCTCCTGTTCAGTATACTTCAGCTGGTCTTCCGACGTCTCGTCGTAAAGATGGCAGTATACATAGTGTGTGTCGTTGATCTGCCGCTTTTCCGGGAACGACTTCGAGCATTTCTCCATGCAGTATTCGCAGCGCGGATGGAACGGGCAGCCGGACGGCAGGTTGACAGGGTCTGGCGTCGAGCCCTTGATCGGCTTCAGCTTGCTTCTGCGGTCGTCGATGTTCGGCAGGGAATCGAAAAGCCCCTGCGTATACGGATGGCGCTTATGGTCGAAGACGTCCTCGAGCGTACCGTGCTCGACGATATGTCCGGCGTACATGACCGATACCTCGTCGCACACCTCCGCCACGATGCCGAAATCGTGCGTGATCATAAGCATCGCCGTATTGAATTTTTTCTTCAGGCCGCGCATGAGCTCCAGCACCTGCGCCTGGATCGTGACGTCCAGCGCCGTAGTCGGCTCGTCCGCCAGAAGGAGCTTCGGATTGCAGGCCAGCGCCATCGCGATCAGGACCCTCTGCTTCATGCCTCCGGAAAACTGGTGCGGATACTCGACGGAACGGTCTCCCGGAATGCCGACGGTCTCCAGCATCTCCTTCGCCCTCTGCAGCGCTTCCCTGTCGGACAGCTTTTCATGGATCTTCACGACCTCCGCGATCTGGTCGCCGACGGTCATGACCGGGTTCAGCGAAGACATGGGGTCCTGGAAGATCATCGATACCGTATTGCCCCTGATCTTGCGGAGCTCCTGCTCCGGAAGGGTCAGGACGTTCCGCCCGTTGAGCATCACCGTGCCCTGCGGGACCCTGGACTGCTGCTTCGGGAGAAGCCCCAGGACCGACAGCGCGGTCGTGGTCTTGCCGGCGCCGGTCTCCCCGACCAGGCCGAGCGTTTTCCCCTCCTCGATATCCAGGTCTATGGTGTTGACGGCGTGGACGACATCCTTGTCCGAGGTATACTGAATCACCAGGTCCCTGATCTCAAGAATCTTATCTGCCATACAGAGCCTCCTTAATGCTTCAGTCTCGGATCGAGCGCGTCGCGAAGACCGTCTCCGAGCAGGTTCAGTGAAAAGATCGAAAGGAAGATCGCCATGCCGGGCGCGATGACCAGGTAGGCGTGCTCGCGCATGTTCTGGCGGCCGGAGGACAGCATGTTGCCCCATTCCGGAGCCGGCGGCTGGACGCCGAGGCCGAGGAAGCTCAGCGAGGAGATCGCAAGGATCGCGCTCGCGAAGATCAGCGTGACCTGGACGATGATCGGCGCGAGGCAGTTCGCGAGAACGTGCCGCACGATGATCACCGAGTTCGTAGCCCCGATCGCCCTTGCCGCCTCGACGTAGTCAGTATCCCTGACCGTCAGAACTGCGGACCGCACGATACGCGCGAACCGGGGCACGCGCGAAAGCCCGATCGCTACGATCATATTGACGATGTTGGTCCCGAACGCCGCGACGATCGCGATCGCCAGAAGGATCTCGGGAAGGCAGAGCATCACGTCCATGATGCGCATGATGATCTCGTCGAACTTTCCTCCGAAATATCCGGCGACCGCGCCCAGGAGCCCGCCCACCAGAAGGGAGAACGCCGTCGCGACGAAGCCGATCCAGAGGGACGTGCGCCCGCCGAAGATCACGCGCGCGAACACGTCGCGGCCCATCTCATCCGTGCCGAACAGATGCTTTGCGCTCGGTCCCTGGAGCCGCTCCGGGACATTCATCTTCAGCGCGTCGATCTGATAGTTCGCGAACAGGTCCGCGAACACGCAGGTGAACAGGATGGCGGCGAAGATGATGATGCCGACGATCGCCAGCCGGTTCGCCAGGAACCTTCCGAGGATCTCCTGCGCCGGTGTCTTTTTCTTGTATTTTTTCAGGATCTCTTTTCTTGTGACCCTCTTAACGACTGTATCAGTCATCCCGTCCTCCTTACTTTGTCTTGCTGTACTGCGACTTGATCCGCGGATCCACAAACGCGAAGATGATATCCACGAGCAGGTTGCAGAGGCCGATGCACAGCGCCATCAGCACCAGGCATCCGAGGATGATGGGCGTATCACGCTGGTTGATGCCGTTGATCAGGACGCGGCCCATGCCCGGATAGGCAAAGACCGTTTCCGTCAGGACAGATCCGCCGAGCTGCGTGCCGATATTCAGGCCGACGACCGTGATGACCGGCAGGAGCGCGTTTCCGAGGGCGTGCTTGTTGATGACGTCCTTCTCATCGACGCCCTTGGCCCTCGCGGTGCGCACGTAGTCCTGGTTCAGCTCCTCAAGCATGGAGGACCTGGTCGTTCTCATGGTTCCGGCCAGGAAGGACGACGCCAGCGTGACCGAGGGAAGGATCAGCCCCTTCAGGCTTACGTCGCCGACGGAAGGCAGCACGTTCAGCCTGACCGAGAAAAGAAGGATCAGCATGAGTCCCAGCCAGAAGGTGGGAAGCGCGATGCCGATCATGCCGAGCGCCGCAGTGATGTTGGAGAACAGCGAGTTCGGCTTGACCGCGGTCTGGATGCCGATCGGCAGCGCGACCGCCGTGCAGATGAACATGGAGATGAACACCAGGATCAGCGTGTTCGGGAACGCCGCGCCGATCTGCTTCAGCACCGGCTGCTTCGTGATATAGGAATTGCCGAAATCGCCGCGGACCAGGCCGAAGATATAGGTGAAGAATTTCACGACGAACGGATCGTTCAGGTGCATCTCCTCCCTGAGCTGCGCCGCCGCCTCCGGTGTGTAGTTCGTTCCGAGGATCGTGGCCACCGCGTCTCCGGGCGTCAGGTCCAGGATCAGGTAGATGATGAAGACGACGCCGATGATGACCGGGATCAGTGCCACGAGACGCTTGAGCACATATTTGTACATAAATACCTCCCTGGGGGTGCAGGCCCGTCCTGCCAAACGGGCTGCCACACTAAGGATAATGCAGACAATGTTCCCCATGTGTCCGCAAAAAACCTGAATGTGACAGCCCTGTTAGGTGTCATTTAAACGGAGATGTCAGGTCTCCCATGATACGGCCTGCAGATGTAGATCGCATCAATAATGCAGCTGGTTCAGCAGGATGATGGACTCGCCGTCCTGATGGACGCCCTGCAGATCCGCGCGTGCAAGCACGAAGGAATCCGGGATGTAGATCGGGCACCACGGCGCCTTGTCGGCAAGGATCTTCACGCACTCCTGGTACGCTTCCTCACGGACCTTCGCGTCGTAGGTGTTCTGTGCCTTCGCGAACAGCTCGTCAAGCTCGGGGTTGGTGTACTTCGAGAAGTTCATGCCGCCGATCGCCGCCTCCGTGAACAGTCTCGGAAGGACAAGCGCGCAGTCGGACATCGCGCCCCACTGGGCTGCCATGAACGGGATCTGGTCGTTCGCGCTCATATCAAGGCGGACGCTGGAATCATAGGTCTCGATGTTCGCCTTGATGCCGACGTCGGCAAGATACTGCTGGCTCGCCTCGCAGACGCGCTTTCCAAGGTCGTTGAAGGCAAGGATCTTGGTCTCAAAGCCGTCCGGATAGCCTGCCTCCTTAAGAAGCTCCTTCGCCTTTTCCGGATCATAGGTATAGCCTGCGGGATTGTCCACCCAGCCGTTGGTCGTCGGCGGGATGGTGGAGCCGGTAACGGTTCCGAAGCCGTCGGCAACGATCGTCATGATGGCTTCACGGTCGATCGCGTAGCAGACCGCAAGACGGACCTTCTCGTTGTCGAACGGAGCCAGCCTTGTGTTCATGCAGAGGTACTGGGTGACCGTACCGGTCTTCTGGTAAAGCGTGACGTTCGGGTCAGAGGAGACCGTGTTGTAGTCCGCCGTGGAGAAGTTGAAGCTGACGTCCGCCTCGCCGGTCTGGACCTGGATGGTACGGCTGCTCGCCTCCGGAACGACCTTGAACGTAAGCTTTTCGTTCTTCGCCTCGGTCTCTCCGCCGTTGTCCCAGTAGTCGGGGTTCTTTTCGATGACCGTCTCGGATCCGAGCGTACGGGAGCTCAGGATGTACGGGCCGGAGCATACCGGGTGATCCCAGTCAGCAGACTCGCCTGCCTCTGCGTATTCCTTCGGGATGATGCCGGTGCCTGCGTGGGAAAGCGCAAGGCGGATATACGGGACCGGGCCGTCCGTGTTGCACTTGATCGTGTAATCGTCCTCTCCCTTTTCGAAGGAGATGATACCCTTCATCAGCGTGGAGAAGGTCGGGCTCTGTCTCGCGCGCTCAAGGCTCGCGACGACGTCCTCGGCGTTCAGGTCGGAACCGTCGGAGAACTTCACGCCCTCGGGGATCTTGAAGTCGACCTCATTGTCGGAGACCTCGATCATCTCCTGCGCGAGAAGCGGAACAGGCTGTGAATCGTCATGCGTATCATAAAGGCGGGTGTACATCATCTTGGTGGTTGCCATGGTCACCATCGCGGACGAACCGGCCGGGTCAAAGGTCTCAAGATCTTCCGGCATGGCAATGATGATATCCGTCTTGCCTGCGCCCGCGCTTTCGGCTGCGGCCTGGGTCTCTCCCGCCGCGGCAGGAGCTGCAGTTTCGGCTGCAGCCTGGGATCCGGCTGCGGTGGTGGAAGCAGTGCTTCCGCTTCCTCCGCATGCGGCAAGTGCTCCGCCTGCAAGTGCTGCCGTCAGAAGCAGGCTCAGGTATCGGCGACTTTTCTTCATAATAGATTCCTCCCTTTTCATTTGTTCAGCGCGCACTATGCTGCGCTTTTACCAAATACATTATCAATCATATTATAAAGTTTGTAAAATATTTTATTGTAAAATCCGGAAGATTTTTCCGATCAGTACTCCACCTTCCACATATACCGGCGGTAGTCGAGGGAGTGTCCGGTCGCCTCGGCGAGCTGCGCGACGTAGTAGCGCTCGACCGGGATCATGATGACGCCGTTGAAGAATTCCGCGACGTCCGCGTCGATCTTCCCGCCGTTCAGCTCTTTAATATCGATCACGATGTAGTTTTCCGCGTAGGTCTTAAGGAACTTCAGGCAGCGCTCGTCCATTGCGCGCGTGCGTCCCTCGCTCATGAACAGGACCATGGGAAGCTCCTTGTCCGTAGTCTCGAACGGGCCGTGGAAGTATTCCCCGGTGTGCAGGCAGACCGCGTGCTTCCACTGCATCTCCATGAAATGGCAGATGCACATGGAATATGCCGCGCCCATGTTCGGGCCGGAAGCAAGAACGTAAAGCACCGGCTCGTCCTTGACCTTTTCCGCCCATGCCTTCGCCGCGGGAAGCACGTCTCTCTTCGCGTCCGCGATGATCTCATCGACCTTTTCGAACGCCTCGCATGCCTTGTCGTACTTCTCCCAGTTCTCGAACTCGTGCAGGATCTCAACGCCGATGCGGAGGGAGTTTGAGCCGTTTGACTCGCTGTAGACCTGGTTGTCGCCGTTCGAGTACGTCACGACGTACTTTCCGACCTCCGCCATGCCGGTCTCCATGCTTCCGGTCATCGCGATCGCGTACGCTCCGGCCGCGTTCGCGGTCCTGACCGCCTCGACGGTCTCCGGCGTCGCCTTCAGGGAGCAGATGACGGCGATGCAGCGGTCGTCAAGCTCCTTCGGCGTCGCGTAGTTGAACTCGTTGCTCGTGTAGGTCGTCGCGCCGAAGGTCTTCGCCTCGCTCTGCAGGAGATAAAGCCCCGGATAGATCGCTGCCTTGGAGCCGCCGCACGCGACAAAATAAACATGCTTAAGTCCGCCGTTCGCGATGATCTTTCCGCTGATCTCTGTAATGATATTCTTTACCTGGTCCTTCATAATCTGATCCTCCGTTTTTATTATTTGTATTATATGTATTGTTTCCCCTCCCCGAACGCGCCGTAGACAAGGCAGGTCCCGGAAGAAAATTCAGCCGCTTTTTCCAGTGCTTTCCTTAACAGTGCAGGCCGTGACGACGGATCCCTCTCCGCCGCGTCCCGGTCCTCAAGCCACGAAAGAAGGAAGGCCGTCGCGAAGGAATCCCCGGCGCCAAGCGTGTCGACCGCTTCGACCAGCTTCGGCGGCTGCTCGTAGAAATCCCTTCCGTCATAAAGGAGCGCTCCCTTGCTTCCGCGCGTCGCGATGCTGATCCCGACGCCCATCGCGGAAAGCTTCCTGAGGGTGTCCTCCGTAACCTCCGCGCCCGCGCTGCCGGCGGAGAAAAACGCGAAATCGATGTACGGGGCTACACGCTCCACCCGCTCCGGGTCCGTCCACTGTCCGGAAAAGTCGTAGGACACGCTGATCCCCGTCTCCTTAAGGCGCGGGAGCTGCCCGTCCATATAGCTGTTGTTCGACACGTGGCAGTGGCGGAAGCCGCGGATATACGCAAGGTCTTCATCATCCAGCACGATCGGGTGTTCCCTCAGCACGCCGCCCTTGTTGCTTCCGAGGAAGACTCTGTCCCCGTCCACGAGCGTGACCCTGGCACAGCCGTTCTCCCCCTCGTACTGGCGGCAGCGGCTCCGGTCGATCCCGTGCCTGTCGAGCGTATTCATTACATGCTCCGCCACCTCGTCCGTGCCGAACACGCCGATATAGGCGGCCTCCGCACCAAGCATGGTCGCGTAGACCGTATAATTCAGCACCTGGCCCCCGGGGTACATGGTCCCCTGGTGTTCATACTTGTCGCAGACATTGTCTCCTATTCCTATGACCCGCATGGTTCCTCCTTTTCTCAGGCCCTCCGGCACCCTGTCCGGATCATTACCGGCCCTAAGTCATAATATAATGTTATATAATGATTTAGTCAAGTTTCATTATTGCACAATATTTATCGTCGTTTTGCCCAATCATTCAGAAAATGTGTTGACTCCTCCTGCGCACCACTTATAATATCATTATATTATGTTATATAATGTTTAAGTCTGGCCGGCCTATACCCCGGTACACCCGGGGCACGCCGCAGAAGGAGGTGCCATGATCAAAGCTGCTGCTGTCGGATTTACCTGTATCGATGTCTACTTAAACGGCATCCACTACGCAACGGGCAACGGGATCGACGTCCTGTTCCATCTCAAGGACCGGCGGGACGACCTCGAATGCTCCGTCGTGACTGCCGTCGGGGACGATGACTACGGCCGGCTCATGCTCGATACCTGCGGGGCGCGCGGATTCAATACGGAGCATGTGCGCGTGGTCCCCGGAGGGACCACGGCCTTCGTGGAGATGCGCATGAACGGGCGGGACCGCGTCCACCACCGCACCGAGCGCGGCGTGATCACGGACTACACGCTGAGCCCGGAGGACCTGGCCTTCGTCCAGGAACAGGACCTGATCCATACGGACCTCTCCTGGCAGGTCACCAGGCATCTCCCCGCCATCCGCGAAAAGGGAACAAAGGTCTATTTTGACTTTTCAAAGCGCTGGCAGCACCCCGAGGTGGACGAGATCCTGAAAAACATCAACTACGGGATCTTTTCCTTTGAAAAACGGACGCCCGAGGTCGATGCCCTGCTCGTCCGCGGCTGTTCGCTCGGCGCGGAGATCCTGATCGCCACCTTCGGGGAACAGGGGAGCATCGCCTTCGACGGGACCCGCATGTACGAGCAGCCTGCCGTTCCCTGCGCGCATCTTGAAAACACCTGCGGCGCGGGTGATTCCTTCGGCGCCGGCTTCCTCGACGGACTTCTTTCCGGCAAGGATATCCAGACCTGCTTGCAGATGGGCGCGGAGCTCGCGTCCAGGGTCGTCGGAGTCTTCAAGCCGTATTTCTGAGCATCCGCCTGTTTAATAAGGAGAAAAAGCATGATCATCGATATCCACGCGCATCCCGTCATCTACGGCGCCATCTGCGCCGACCGCGGGCGTGTTGCCTTCCGGCAGCAGAATTTCGGCCTGTACAAATCAGGCCCGACGCCTATGGACCATATTTTCAACGTGCTCGACCACGCGGGCGTCGACAGGACGGTCCTTCTCGCGGAGGATTATTCCTTTGACATGAAGGAGCCCATCGTCACGAACGAGGAGGTCCGCTCCCTGGTGGACCTCGCCCCGGACCGCTTTATCGGCTTCGCGAGCGTAGATCCCCGGAACGCCGGGGCCGCGGACAGCCTCCGGTATGCCTTCGGGACGCTCGGCCTTTCGGGCCTCAAGCTGAACCTTTCCCACCTCCATATGTACCCGACGGACGAGCGCCTGAAGGAGCTCTACAGGATCTGTGAGGAGGCCGGAAAACCGGTCATGTTCCACGCGGGCATGAGCTGGGAGCCGGATTCCCCCTCCCGCTGGTCCCGCCCCATCCTGTTCGAGGACGTGGCCGTCGACTATCCGGAGCTCCGCTTCTGCCTTGCCCATCTCGGCTGGCCCTGGATCGACGAGACCATGATGATGGTCCTGAAATACCGTCACGTATACACTGACACCGCAACTGTTTTCATGGGCTCCCCGAAGGATTACTACCGGCAGGTCTTCATGGACGGCATGGACCGCGGCTGGTTCGAGAACAGCCTTTCCCGTAAGATCATGTACGGCTCGAACTACCCGCGCTTCCGTCAGGAACGCGTAAAGGACGGGCTCCTGGCCCTCCCCGTGCGGGACGATGTCAAAAAGGCCGTCCTGGGAGAGAACGCGCAGGTATTCCTCGGATGGAAGGAGGACCGCTATGACTAAGCTCACGACGATCGAGCTCCGGAGCACGGAGGAGTTCCAGATGATAAAGATCACGGACCAGGTCCGGAAGGCAGTGGAGGAAAGCGGCGTCCGGAACGGCGTCGTGTTCATCATCTCCGCGCACACGACGACCTCCATTATGATCAACGAAAGCCTTCCGTGCGTGGAAAAGGACATTGAGATCATGCTGGACCGCCTGGTCCCCGCGGACGGCGATTACGTGCACACCCGCATGCTGCACAGCTACGGGACCTGCAGCGGCAACGCGCCCGGACACCTGAAGTCGATGCTCTGCGGAAACCACATGGTCCTTCCCGTGCAGGACGGGAAGCTGGTCAGCGGCGCCGCGCAGGATATCTATTTCGTCGAATTCGACGGCCTCAAGGTCCGCCGCTGCTTCATCCAGGTCATGGGTGAATGAACGCTGCGGGTAAAAACGGATATCCGCGGTCTGCTGCGAATGCTGCGGATAAAAACGGACATCCGCGGTCCGATGCGGTTCAGGTTTTGCCGGGGCATAATTTACGCATATTGTAATTTCTGTTATAATTAGTCCCGGTATCTTTGTTGGCTTATATCTTTCAGACGACAGGGGGACTTGCTGGCCATGGGCTCAAAGGAATACATTCTGGTACAGGATATCGGAGCATATTCATGCACAGCGGCGCTGTTCACCGCTGACGGATCGCTTGTAAAGAAGAACCGGATCACCTACACGCCGAGCAGGGAGGACGATATGATCTGGCAGTCGCCGCATCTCTGGTGGCGGTCGTTCTGCTGCAACTGCAAAACGCTTCTTTCCGGCATAGACCCCGCGGACGTGAAGGTCGTTTCCGTCTGCGCGCAGATGATGGCGTGCCTGCCGGTCAGCTTCCAGGGCTATCCGCTCTACGACTGCATCCTGTGGGGGGACCGGCGGTCCATTCCCCAGGTAAACGAGATCTCGGAAAAGGTCGGGGCCGAGGAGATCTACCAGATCACCGGCATCAGCCTCAGCTATTCCTTTTCCCTTTCAAAGGTCCTGTGGCTGAAGCAGAACCACCCGGAGATCTATGAGAAGACCTGCAAGCTTCTGCAGTGCAAGGACTATATCAACTATCTCCTGACCGGCCGCATGGTGACCGACGAAACAGACGCCGGCTTCACACAGATGTATGACGTGTTCCGGCACTGCTGGTCCGACCGGATCCTGAACGCGCTGGATCTCGATATCGATAAGCTTCCCGAGGTGCTTCCCTTCGGAAGCCCGCTCGGTACCCTGACGAAGGCCGCTGCCGAAGCGACCGGGCTCAGCGCCTCGACCCTGGTCATCCAGGGCCCTGCCGACGGACGCTCACCTTCCTTCGCTGCAGGACTCCGCGACCCGGGAGACGCCTACATCAACCTGAGCGCGATCGCCTGGCTCTCCGAGGTGACGGCAAACCGGAAGCTGGACCCCACCCACTCCGTCACGAAGACCAATTTCATTTCGAAGGATCTTTACCTGAACGGTGGGACCATACTCTCCGCGTTTCTCTGCCTTGACTGGTACTTCCAGACGTTCCGCGCGGATTCCCTGTCCTCCGGCTCTATGACGGAGGCGGACCGCTACATCACCAAGATGATGCAGAAGGCCGTCCCCGGGAGCCACGGGCTCCTGTTCATGCCGTCGCTCCGCGGCGCCCGCTCCCCGTGGTGGAACTATAACGCCAAGGGCGGCTTTATCGGGCTCACGGACATGCACACGGAAACGGATTTCATCAGCAGCATCATGGAGGGCGTGGCCTTCCAGCTGGGACTCATCAAATACCGCGCGGAGCAGCTGGAGCCCTTTACCCGGCTGTCGCTGATGGGCATCGGCGCGCTCGGCTCCTGGCAGCAGATCCTTTCTGACGTCATGGAAATGGAGATCGAATGTCCGAGCTTCGAGACCACCCCGAACCTGGTCGGTACGGCGGTCGTCGCCGGGGTCGCCTCCGGATACCTCGGCGGCTACGAAGAGTGCTGGCGCTTCCGGACAGGCTCGCGCATTACCGAACCGCGGGAGAAAAGCGCCGCGATCTACCGCGAGCTCCTTCCGGCGTTCGAGGACTGCTACAATGCCCTGATGGACATCAACCAGCACCTCGCCGAGCTCAAACTCCATCCCTGACCCATAACCCATACCCTGCATTCTAAAAGAGGGGCTGTCTCATTAAGGAGAATGCAGACAATGTTCCCCAGGTGTCCGGCTCTGCAGCACAGACGTCCGGATCCAGGCGGATATGATCTTATCCGACTGGAACGGACGGATGTAAGCTGCAGATGTCCGAACACGGGGGAACTTGTCTGCAAAACAAACCTTAATGCGACAGCCCTTTATTAATGCTGTCCGGTCCGCCTCATCCCTCTTCCATCGCGGAAAGGCGGTGCATGAATTCCCGGTTCGCCGTATAAAGCTCGTCAAACATCTTCCTGTACGGCATGTATTTCCTGTGCTCCTCCATATCCGGCATGAGCGTGACGGAGGGGCGGATGACGTTCTTCAGGTCCGCAAAATCACGGAACACACCGCACCCGATCCCTGCCATCAGGCAGTCCCCGTAGGAGGCCCCGATCGTGACCTTTGCCATGTGGACCGGCTCCCCGATCACATCAGCCACGATCTGCATCCAGTCACGGTTTTTCGTGCCCCCGCCGACCGCCATGATACGGAGCGGGCTTATTCCGTGCTCGCGGAAAATGTCGATGTGCTGCGCGACGGAATAAGCGATCCCCTCGAGCGCGGAACGGTACAGATGGTGCTTCGTATGCTTCAGCTTCAGCCCGATGACCAGTCCTGCCGCGTCAGGATCGTTGATCGGCGTACGCTCGCCCGCGAGATACGGAAGCGTGATCAGCCCCTCGCTGCCCGCGGGGATCTTCCTCACGGTTTCCATCATGGTCTGGTACGCGTTTTCATGACCCTCGCGTTCCTTTTCCACCGCCTCGGGATAGAAGCCGTCGCGGAACCACTTCGTGACGGTCCCGCAGTTGTTCGTTCCGGCAGCGACGCTGAACGTATCCGGGATCAGGAAGTTGTTGCCGCGGACGCGGTCGTCCCTGACCAGCTCCTCCGTGCAGCAGTAGATGAACACGGAGGATCCGAACTGGAGCATGACGTCTCCCGGGCTCGTCACTCCCGTGCTGATCGCCTCCGAGGACGAATCCCCGGAGCCGACGATCACCGGCGTGCCCTCGCGGAGCCCGCAGGCAGCCGCTGCCTCCTTCGTGATATGGCCCGCGACGTCCGTGACGACCCGGCCCTCGGGAAGCTGTTCCGGCCTGCAGAACGGCCCGCACATTTCCTCGCGGATCCGCCCGTCCGGATGGTAGAGTGGCCGGAGGGACGCAAGTCCCAGGAAGCGGTCCACGACGAAATTCCCGGTGAGCTTCGCCACCAGATAGGAGGTCCCGGTCAGGAACTTGTACGTCTTCTCATAGACCTCCGGCTCATTGTTCCTGATCCAGAGGATCTTCGCGCAGACATCGCCCGAGACGATCGGCCTGCCGAAGAGCTCCTTCACCTTTTCAGGCCCGTAGTATTCCGTGAGATACGCGATCTCCTTCACGCTTCTCGCGTCGATCCCGTAGAGGATCGCCTTGCGGAGGGGCTTAAGGTCCTTGTCCACCGGAAGGCAGCAGGTCCCGAGCGTCGAGACGCCGAGCGCCGAGATCTCCGCGGGGTCTGTTCCTGTCTTTTCGATCAGGCGGTTCGTAAGCGCGCAGAGATCATGCCACCAGACGCCCTCCGCGTCATGCTCATAGTAGTTCGGCTTCGGGTTTTCCATGCCGTGCTTTTCGGAATCGGTCGCGATCACGTTTCCTTCATGATCCGTCAGGCACCCCTTGCTCTCATAGGTCCCGATATCGACGCCGATCAGATATTTTCCTGCAGCCATGTCTCCCCCTTTCCCGTCTTAGCGCGCTTCCGCATCCGGCAGGGCGGCGCGGTACTCGAATACCTGCTCCATGAATTCCCTGACGCGGGACGCTTCGACCGTGTTCGCGAACTTCCCGTCCTTCTTGAAGGCAGTGCCGACGCACGCGCCGTCGCTGCAGGCGAGCTTTTCCTTAATGTTGGCGGCAGTGCAGCCGGTGTTGCAGAAGACCGGCGTGCTGCCTGCGACCTTCCGCACGCGCACGATCAGCGAGGAGTCCGTCTCCGTCCCCGCGCTCGCCCCGGAAACGCAGAGCGCGTCCGGGAAGCAGTGGAAGATCATGGATTTCGTGATCTTCTCGATCTCCCGTTCCGCGAGGTAGGCGCTGGACTCGGGGTTCACCTTGAAAAGGAGCTTAAGGCTGTCAAGGCCGAGCGCCTTCTTCCGCCGCATGACCGACGCGATGTCCGTCGTGACCAGGCCGTCCTCCCCGACGTAGGCGCCCGTGAAGGTGCTTCGCACGAAGGAAGCGCCCGTCGCCGCGGCGAGGTCGATGGTCGCCATCGGGTTGGAAACGATATTCACGCCGAACGGGACCTTCAGCTCCCCGCGGAGCGCGCCGACGATATATCCCATCGCCGCGATGGTGACCGGGGAGACCTTCGTCTCGTACGGAAGGCTGAATTCGTTCGCGATCAGGATGCCGTCCACGCCGCCGTCCTGCAGCGCATGGAGCTCCTCCGCCGCTGTTTCTATGACGCTGTCCATCGAGTCGCCGGGCCCGAAGAGCGGGTCTCCCGGCATCGCCCTGAGATGGAGGAGCGCGATGATCGGCTTCTTAACATGAAACAGGTCGTCAGTCCACATATTTTGTACCCCCGGCTGATCAATATAAGTACTCGCTGAAAGCGGCAAGGTTCTTAACGTCCGTCTCAAACGGATGCTGGTAATACGGCCCGAAGGTCAGCTCCTCGCTGATGAGCCCCTCATAGCCGCGGTCGTAAAGGGTTTTCAGGTCCTTTCCGAGATGGCGCTTTCCGTCGCCCCACGCATAGTGGAAATACGGCGTCGCGTCGACAAAGTGCGTGTGGATCACGTCCTTCCCGAAAACGTCGAACCACTGGTCTATGGTCTCGCCCGCCACACCCATCGCAGTCGTGTCGAGAAGGATCTTGAAGTTCGGATGGCCGATCATATCGTAGATCTTTTTGATCTGGTCAAGGCGCCAGCCGATCAGGGACTCCTGCGGCCTGAGCGACTCGCAGGCAAGGCAGATGCCGTACTGCGCGGCAAATTCGGAAAGCCTCCTCAGCATGTCCGCCGCGCGCTTCTGCCCTTCCTCCTCCGGCTCGTTCCAGTATCCCCAGCCCGTGTTGCACTGGTAGATCTTCGCGCCGAGCTCGGCCGCCATGCGGAGGCCGTTCGCGAAGAAGGCGTAGGTCATTTCGACCAGCTCCTTCTCCTTCGCCGCGTACTGGTACGGGAAGCGGCAGTTCTGCGCGGTGATGACGGCGATATTGACCCCCGTCTCGTCGCGGAGGCGCTTCACCTCCGTCAGGTCCTCGATGCTTTCATGGTCCATGTAAAGGCTCTGGTGCCCCGCGATCAGCTCGCAGTTCTTTACGCCAAGCTTCTGCATGGAGCGGAAGAAGTATTCCAGTGAATAAAATGAATCATAGTGAAGATTGAAATTGCAGAACCGGTCCCGGCTGAAATATTTCATATCCGCGCTTCCTCCTTCCTCAGTCCGTGAAATAAGGCCTGAACGCCTCGAAGTTCTCCCTGCTTGCTGCTGCCGGCGCGAACCAGTAATTCTCCGGCGTGAACTCTGTCCCGGTCCATCCCTTCTCAGGATCGATCAGGGACGGGTCTACCCAGTTTCCGCGGACATGCATATTCATTCCGAGGGCGCCCGTGTAGCCGTACTTTTCGAGGGTCTCAAGATAGTCGTCCAGCGGATGGAGCCCCATGCCCCACACAAGGCGGCCGGCGGGCCGTCCGTCCGTAAAGTGGATGTGCACGAGGTCCTTTCCGAAGGTATCGAACCACTGGTCTATGGTCTCCCCCGCGGTCCGCGCGGAGCAGATGTCGAGGCAGGCCTTGACCGCCGGCGACCCGACTGCTTCAAGGAGGTCCTTCAGCTCGCCGATCGTATTGATGATCACCGAAACGTCCGGAGTGAGCGTCTCCACTGCGATCGTGACGCCCGCTTCCTCAGCGACGGGCGCAAGACGTTTCAGCGCCTCCGCCGTGTTCGCGAAGATCTCCTCCCGGCTCCTGTCCTTCATGCCGCCCGCGCACGAGACCGGCATGATCTTCGCGCCGAGCTCCTTCGTCGCGAGGACAGCGTTCTTAAAATACAGGAACGATTTCTCCTTGAGCTCCGGTTTTTCAGCGCCGAGCGTAAACTGGTAGGTCACGCTTTCCGGAGTGAACGCGACAGCCTTCATCCCCCGCGACTCGATCTCCCCGCGGATCGCGGCAAAGTCCGACATCCTGTCAAAGCTCAGCGTCACGTGGGGCGATGTTCCGTGAAGCTCTATGCTCTTCACGCCGATCGCCTGCTCCGCGTCAAGAAAATAGTCAAGCGGATAAAGCCTGTAGTAATTGTTCATGGCGGCGTACTGCTCTTTTTTTAATCCGGGCATGGCATTTTCCTCCTTTTCTTTGTAGTCCTTCCGCCGAGCGGGCAGCCGTAAGGGCCCGCGTCAGGCGATCTCCTCCCCGAGGATCTCGGCGTCCATCCCGATTTCGCGGAACAGCCCGAGGATCTCGAGCATACGCTCGTGCGGCGGAGGGGCAAACGCGTGGAACTCTGTCCCGATCCCCCTGCATTTGTTCTTTCCGAGCTCGTGATAGGCCAGCATCGTTACCTTGCTGATCCCGTTGTCACGGTAATAATCCCGCGTGCGGAGTATGACCTCCTCCGTGTCGTTCACGCCGTGGATCAGCGGCATCCGCATCCAGAGCTTTTTCCTCCGCTCCGGGTCCGCCGCGAGGCGCATAAGGTTCTTAAGGATCACGCGGTTGTCAAGGCCGGTATACTTCTTGTGCTCCTCCGGGATGATGCATTTCATGTCATAGAGGAGCCAGTCCGCCTTGCCGGCCATGCGGAAGAGCGCGTCCCCGTCCCCGCAGCCGCTGGTATCGAGACATACCCCGATCCCCTCGTCAGACGCAAGGTCGAGAAGCCGCTCCGAAAACGCCCTCTGCATCAGCAGCTCCCCGCCGCTGATCGTGAGGCCGCCCCCGCTTTTTTCATAGTATCCCCGGTCCTTCCGCACCGTTTCCATCACCTGCTCTGCGGTCATCCACTCGCCCGCGGGGCTCATGGCCCCGGCCGTGCAGGCGTCCACGCACGCCAGGCAGTTGTCGCAGAGCGCGCGGTCCACGTAATACCCGTCCTGTCCCATGAGGATCGCGCGGCGCGGGCATACCTCCTGGCAGTATCCGCAGCCGATGCACTTCGTCACGCTCCGCATCAGCTGCTGATGCGGGTCGATCAGCTCCGGGTTGTGGCACCACATGCATGCCAGGGGACAGCCCTTCAAAAATACGGTCGTCCGGATCCCGGGCCCGTCCGAGGTCGAAAACCGCTGGATCCCGCCGACCAGTCCCCTGCCTTCCTGCTGCATCGTCATATGCCTCCGCAGCCGTCAGGCAAGGTGCGCGGTCCGGGCGATGATGGAGTCCTGGATCGACTTGTCGAGCTCCGTGAAATACGCCATATAGCCGGCGACGCGGACCACGATATCGCGGTAGTTCTCCGGATCCTTCTGCGCCGCGCGGAGCGTCTTGTCATCCACAACGTTGATCTGCACATGGAAGCCGTTGTTGTCGACGAACTCCTTCACGACGCTCTCAATGATCTTCAGGCCCTTTTCGCCCGAAACGCCGGACGGATCGAAGCGGAGATTCAGGAGCGTGCCGTCCCACACGTTGTCCTGGTGCATGTTTTTGCTGATGGAATTCAGGGCAGCCGTGGGTCCGCTGGTATCGCGCCCCATGGCCGGTCCACCGTTGTCGCTGAGCGGCGTCCCCGCAAGACGTCCGTCCGCGGTCGCGCCCGTGGTGCGGCCCATCGTGACGTTGACCGTCTGCGTCTGGTTGCAGTAGCAGTAGGTGCCGCCGCGCGCGTCGCGGAAGGCCTGTACGTAGTCCGCGACGTAGTTGACGATCTCATCCTCGATGCTGTCCACATAAAGGTCGTCATTGCCGTACTTCGGCGCCTTGTTGACCAGCGCGAGGCGGAGACGTTCATTGCCTTCGAAATTGGAGTCGAGCGCCGCGATGAGGTCCGTCATGGAGATCTTCGCGTCGTCGAACACGAACTTTTTCACCGCTGCCAGCGCGTCCGCGAGGCTTGCGGCGCCGGTGGAAAAGATACCGGTATGCGTATGCAGCGCTCCGCCGTGCTGGACCGGCTTTCCCTTCTCGATACAGCCCTCGATCATAAAGGAGGAGTAGATGCAGGGAAGCCTGGTGGAATGCAGGCTGACCACGCCGTTGTACGCCCAGTGGATCATGTCGTAGAAATAGCGGATCTGCGTCTTGACCGCGTCAAATACCTCCTCAAAGCTCTCAAAGGAGGCCGGGTCCCCGGTTTTCGGGCCGAGCTGCTTCCCGGTCAGCGGGTCAACGCCGTTGTGAAGCACGAGCTCAAGGCACTTCGGGAGGTTCAGGTAGCCGGCGGAAGGATTTCCGTCCGTGGTACCGCTGCCCTCGTGGGGCTCGATGCAGCCGAGGATATACCAGTCGCGCGCCTCCTCGAGGGAGCCGCCTTTGTTCAGGACCGTCTGGATCCCGCACTTGTCGCCGAAGAACGCCGGGTTTGCCTGCCCGTCCTGCACCATCGCGCAGGCCATGCGCCACACCCTGTCCGGCGTCCCTTCATGGACCCGCAGCGCGACTGCCGGCTGCGCCATTTTGATCTCGCTGGCCGCCTCGAGCGTCAGGTACGTTACCTCGTTCGTCACGTCCCGGCCCTGCCTGTCCACGCCGCCGAGCATCAGGATCTGCCACAGCGGATAGCCCGCGAAATCGCGGCTGTAGTCATCCGGACGCACCTGGACGATCTCGGTGGCCTTCATGAAGAGGCACTGGACCAGCTCTTTCGCGAACGTCCGGTCAATACGGCCTGCCTTGATATCCGCGTCGTAATACTTTCCGAGATTCAGGTCGAACCTGCCCAGCCCGCAGGCGGAGCAGTTGTTGTCGACGTAAAGCAGATAATAGATGAACCAGTTGAACTGGACCGCTTCCCAGAAGGTATCCGGTGAATTCTCCGGGACCTTCCTCATGATCCGGGCGATCTCAAGAAGCTCTGCCTTCCGCGCCTCATCCGCGCACGCGGCTGCCTGGCGGTCCGCCTCTTCGGCGTAGCGCCCTGCGAACCGGATCACTGCCTCGCAGGCGATGATGCTGGCCTTCCAGAAATCGACCTGCGGCTGGTTCTCGATGGTGTGATGCTTCACGGACGCGATCTTCTCCCGGCACATCGCGATATAGCCCTTCAGCCCGCGCTGAAACATCAGGGCGAAATCCGGAACAGTCTTTCCGGAAGGAAGCGAACGGCAGCCGACCGCAATGATCCCGGACGCTCTTGCCTCCATGACCTCCGGCTCCATGTTCTCATTGCAGTACTCCTCAAGGCTCCGGCCTTCCCACCATTTCAGGCACTCGACGATCTTTTCCCGTTCCTCGGGAAGGACCTCGAGCGGATCCGTCGGGCGGGACGGAAGCCGGTCGATCGCGTTGTCCCTGATCAGCCACTGTCCGGTGTACTCCGGGAAAATGGACGCGCTCCGCGGAAGCCGGTTCGTGCTTCCGACGATCAGCTCGCCCTCCCTGATCACAACGCTGCAGTGGTCAAGCACATACGCGAACACGTGCGCCCGGAACTGCATGATATCCTCTCCTGCGTATTTCTTGTAAGCCTCTGTGGCAAGCAGGAGACGCTCGGAGGAAAGGCTCGGTTTCACCTCAAGAAGCGCCTTCCTCATTTTACTGATACGGTCTGTCACTGTTGATGCTCCTTTCATGGATCATGAGGCCCGCCGGAACCCCCTGCGCCCGCGCGCGGGCGCGGCAGAACAACGGCTTCTGTAATGCCCGAAAGCAGCGCTCCACGCGGATCTCCCCGTGAAGCGCTGCCGCTCTGCATTTCAGGCTGCTTTCTGTATGCTTTACTTCTTTGCGAACGGGGGGTTCTCCCAGAGCGTGATCTTCTGGCCGATGCCCTGGCGCAGCGCCTCCTGGTAGCAGTCAAAGCCCCAGGCGACGTCCTCGGTGCCCATGCCGCCGGTGACGAAGAAGATCTTCTCGTCGTCGCTCTTCCTTCCCTTGCCTGCCGGGTCCGCGATCACGTCGCCAAGACTCACGAAGGTGTCGGGATCCAGCTGCTTCTTCGCGACCATCATCAGGATGGGCGCGGACGGGTGGCCGGCGTTGATGCTGAAGCAGCGCTCCGGATGGTCGCCGAGCTCGGCAAGCCATTCCGCGTGCATCTTCCAGTTATCAAAGACCACCGTGTTGTTCTTGTAGGTCTCCTCGGTGACGTCCGCCGCGCCGGTGACAAGGACGAGGACACCAGGCTTCAGCCATTCCTCGTTCATCGGGACCGGTGCCAGCGCCGACGCGCCGCAGCTCACGATGTCGCAGTCCTCCGTCGCGGCGCGGGAGGAGTCGACGACCGTATACTTCGCGGGATAGCTCTCGTTCATCTCCTGGCAGAAGGCCTCCGCCTTCTCCCTGAAGATATCATACACCCGTACCTCCGCCTGGTCACGGTTCTTCAGGGTCTCCATGATCGCCATCAGGGAGGTCCTGGAAACGGCGCCTGCGCCGATGATTCCGATGACCTTCGCGTTCGAGGACTGCAGGTACCTGACCGCGACGCCCGGGACCGCGCCGGTCCTGGTGGAGCTCAGGAGGTTCGCGGACATGAACGCCAGCGGCGCGCCCGTATCCGGGTCGTTCAGGTTGACGGTCAGAATGGAGCGCGGGAGCCCCTTCTTCGCGTTCTCGACGTTCGAGCCGTACCACTTGTTTCCGCAGACGTTGAATCTTCCGCCGAGGTAGGCCGGCATGCACATGAAGCGCCTGTCGGGACCCGCGACCGGGATCTTCGTCCCCGGGACCGGTTCGATCGGGAACCAGAGCATCATCCCGTGGTGATTGCCGTAGGGGCTGCCCATAAGATAGTCGCCCTTGCCGAGAAGCTGGAACATTTCATCCATCGTCTCGACACACTTCTTCATGTTGAGAACGCCCGCCTTGATCATATCCTCATGACTGAGGTACAGAAATTCCATTGACATAGATGTACTGATCCTTTCCTGTAATTATCAGCTGTCCTGTCTCTCCGGGAAAAGCTCCTTTCCCGAAGGATACATGTCACTTCCCGAGCTTCGGAACATCCCACAGGTTCAGCGTGGTGCCGATGCCAAGCTCCTTTGCTCTCTGCCAGCATTCCCAGCCCCAGGCGACGTCGTACGTGCCCTGGCCGCCCTGCGCGAAGATGACGATCTGGTCGTCGTTAAGTCTCGCGGGCTTCTTCCCGGCAATGATCTCGCCGAGATCCGGGACATCGTCCCACGAAAGGAGACCGTCATGGACGTAGTCAAAGCAGCGCTCGCCGATGCCTTCGATCTTCGCGGTAAGCGGATAGCCCATCTCGTTTCCGTAAGCCTCGTACATCTTCTTGTTGTCCGTCACGATGCGCGCGCGCTTCAGGAAGAATTCCTGGTCGATATCCAGATGTGCCGGTACGGAGATATAGGCGCCGGGCTTGATCCAGCTCTCTTCGATATGCGGATCCACCTTGCCGGAGGCGGCGAGGTTCACGATATCGGAGCCCTTCACGCACTCCTCGATCGACGGGACGATGATGACCTCCTTCACCTGCGGATAACGCTCTTCGATGATCTTCTTCATCTCCTCGGCCGCCGCCGGGAACACGTCGTAGATCTTCACGGTGTCGATGGTCGGGCAGCCGATCAGGATCGCCGGAAGGCAGGACCTGCTGATCGCGCCTGCAGCGATCATGCCGCAGACCTTCGAGCCCTTCTTCGCGAGATACTTCGCGCCGACGCCCGGGATGGCTCCCGTACGCATCGCGGACAGAAGGTTCGCCGACATGAAGGCGACCGGGGCGCCGGTATCCGGATCGTTCAGGATAACCATCAGGATGGAGCGCGGAAGTCCCTTCTCGATGTTGTCACGGTTCGAGCCGTACCACTTTGCGCCCGCAATATGGAACTTGCCGCCGAGATATGCCTCCATGGCCATGAAGCGGCGGTCCGGGCCGTTGTGCGGCATGCCGGGATGAACCGGATTGTCCGGGAAGCTGATCTTCTGGCCGTGCGAATTGTGGTTCGCTCCGCCCATGATATAGTCTCCCTCGCCCATCAGGCGGTAGACCTCCGAGATCGTCTCAACACAGCGGTCCATATCATTGACGCCGGCTGCGATCATGTCATCTTCACTGAGATACAGAAAATCGATCCTTGTGCTGCTCATTCTTCATCCTCCGATTCTGAATGCAGTGTATCACCTGCGGCGGATCGTCCACTGCGAGTACCATATCCGCCGGTCCTTACTGTATCCTTTTACCTTACCTTGAAAACACGCCTGCAGCCGGTAAAGAGCTGCAGGCGCAGTTTTCAGTGCTATCGCTTAACCGCCGGCTGTCCCGGGCTGTTGGGGGTGGGGGACCCGGAAGGCCGGACAGTTACGTGATCACTTTCCGAGCGCCGGGCTCTCCCAGAGGTTCAGGGTCTGGCCGATGCCAAGCTCCTTCGCCTTCTGCCAGCAGGTCCAGCCCCACGCCACGTCGTAGGTCGCCTGGCCGCCCTGCGCGAACAGGACGATCTGGTCTTTATGCTTTCTCGGAGCCTTCTTTCCGGCATAGACCTCGCCGAGGTCGATGACGTCTTCTCTCTTGACGATGCCGTCATGGACATAGTCGAAGGTGCGCTCGCCCATGCCGTTGATCTTCGCGGCAAGCGGATAGCCCATCTCGGCGCCCCATGCTTCATACATCTTGAAGTTGTCGCAGACGATGCTGCACTCCTTGATGAATTCGAGGTCAAGGTCGACAGTCGCCGGCAGGGAGACCATGCAGCCCGGCTTCAGCCATGCCTTCTCAAGACGCGGATCCACCTTGCCGGAGGTCGCGGCGTTGATGATGTCGGCATCCTTCACGCACTCTTCGATGCTGTTGCAGATGATGACTTCCTTGACGTGCGGATACTTCTCCGGACGCTCCTCGATCAGCTTCTTCATATCCTCGGACGCCTTCGGGAACACGTCATAGATCTTGACAGTCTCGACGGTCGGGCATGCCAGCAGGATGGACGGAAGGGAGTTGCGGCTGATGGCGCCGGCGGCGATCATCGCGACGACCTTCGGGTTCTCCGGAGCAAGGACCTTCGCGCCGACACCGGGGATGGCGCCGGTACGCATTGCGCTTAAGAGGTTCGCGGACTCAAGGGCGACAGGAGCGCCGGTGTCCGGATCATTCAGCATGACCATCAGGATGGAGCGGGGAAGTCCCTTCTCCTTGTTGTCAAGGTTCGAGCCGTACCACTTCTCGCCGGCAATGTGGAACTTTCCGCCAAGGTAGCACTCCATGGTCATGAAGCGGCGGTCCGGGCCGTTGTGCGGCATGCCGGGATGTACAGGATTATCCGGGAAGCTGATCATCTGACCGTGGGAATTGTGGTTCTGGCCGCCCATCACGTAGTCGCCCTCGCCCATGACCTTGTAGACCTCGGTCATGGTCTCAAGGCACTTCTCCATGTCGTTGACGCCTGCCTTGATCATGTCCTGCTCATTCAGATAAAGAAAATCAATGCGTGTATCGCTCATAATCCTTCTACCTTCTTTCTTTAGAATGTTTACGTGTACTCCCAGAATGAACTGTTCGGTTTAATTATTACAAGTGTTATTATAATTCTAATAATCATATGCGTCAATGCCTGCGCCTTATCTTTTAAGCCAAACGGTCCCATCTTCCGTATACACGAAAAAACATTACAAACCTTCTGTTCAATTCAATTATTATATATGTTAAA
>Ga0129307_1000938_pt1 | contig 37885 bp, 23 predicted proteins | sample P1105metagenome_FD_94437 | JGI IMG/M metagenome (GOLD analysis project Ga0129307, IMG submission 94437) | Capybara group fecal microbial communities from Wisconsin, USA - P1105 metagenome | ecosystem: Host-associated > Mammals > Digestive system > Large intestine > Fecal | place: USA: Wisconsin...
GATCTGCTCCCATGGAGCGAAGTCCTACCGGACGTCTGCAGAAAACCGATCCCATGATCCTCTCGCCGGCAGTTCACATCTGCCGGCGGTTTTTTGACCGTACGGGTTATTTACCGTTTACCCCTCTCTTTTACATGACAATGGGCGCAGCTCAATAGCTGCGCCCATTGTCATGTTGAACTCTCTGAATCACTTTATTTGCGGTCGTTGACCAGCGATGTGCCCGTCAGCTTTCTCATGGCATAATCACAGAGCTTGCATCCCAGGAAACCCATGCACACGCCTAACGCAATGCCGGCGAGAACATCCGTGGGAAAATGCAGGAACAGATACAGTCTGCTGAACGCAATCAGGGCTGCGACAAACAGAACTGCCAGACCCGCTCGCTTATGATTCATGAAAATTGCGGTTGCCCCTCCGAACGCCCAAGCCGAATGCGTTGATGGAAAAGACGAACTGCCGGGGCGATCCACCAGCAAGGCGAAGGTCTGGTCGATATGGCATGGGCGTGGTCGAGCAATCAGGTGCTTGAGCAGCATCTGCCCGAAAACGTAAACGCCTACATAGGAGACGATCACAGCGGCTCCGGCCTTCCGCGTTTTCTTAAAGGCAAGCAGCAACGCGCCGATCACAAGCCATAGCTGCCCGTATGAACCGGCAATCTTCGTCACGATCAGGAAAAAGTTGTTCAGCAGATCAGAACGCGGGATAGAATAAAGAAATGAAAATTCCATTTGCTTTCTCCTTTGTTTGCTACACGACGTTCCGCACGAAGCGCGTCATGATCGCCGCGACCTGCGCGCGGGTGGCGTTGCTTCGCGGGGCGAGCGCGCCGTCGATACCGTCAATGACGCCGACGCGGAGCGCCCAGCTCATCGCCTCCCTCGCGTAAGCGGAGACGCTGTCGGCGTCGCGCCAGCCGGACAAATCGCCGTCGCCGCTGACGTCGCAGCCCGCGTACTGCGCGTAGCGGTACAGGATCGTGACGAGCTCCTGCCGCGTGACCGGATCGTTCGGGCGGAACAGTCCCTTGCTACCGGTGACGATGCCGCTCGCGCTCGCCCAGCCGACGGCGTCGGCGAACCATTTGCCCGCGTCCACGTCGCGGAAGGCGTCCGTTTGGACGGGCTTGCTGTTGCGGTCGAAGTTGTAGAGCATCCGCGCGACCATCGCGCGGGTCATCTCCGCGTTCGGTTCAAAGCCCTTGTTCGTGCCGCCGAAGATCTCGCGCGCGGTGACGAAGGCGACGTAGTCCGCGTACCAGCGGGAGGCATCCACGTCCGCGAAGACCTTGCTGTTGTCCGCGATCACCAGCTCGCGGCTTTCCGAAACGGGGACGATGATGTTGTCGTCCTCCACGCGGCTCTCCTTGACGACGCGCAGGCTGCCGTCCTCCAACCGCTCAAAGGCAACAACGCCGCTGCCGCCGGAGGTACCGAGCGCGATGACTGCTTTGCCGCTGCTGACCGCCTGCTCGCTTAGGCTGACCTCGGCGGAACGGAACGCGCCGTTCACGTCCCGTATGATGGACACGGTCGAACCGTCGGGCATGGCGGTCTTGGGCGCGGTAACTTCCTGCTTTGGAGCTGTGCCGGAGCCGGACGAGACTGACGAGCCGCCGGACGACGAACCCCCGCCGGTTGAGGACGACGAACCCCCGCCGGAACCGCCGGTCGCGGGCGTATCGCTCGGCGCGGCGAGCGTATAGGTCTCGCTGACCACGGGGCTTTCGTAGGGCGCCTCGTCCGAGTACGCGAGCGCCTTGACCGTCGTGGTCTCGGTGATCGTGAACGGCTCGGTGTACTCCTCGCCGTACCATCCGGGATACCTGCCGTCCGTCGAGTAGTAGACGGTCGTGCCCTCCGCCGCCGTGATGGTCACGCTCATGCTGTCAGCGAAGTCTGCGCTCTCGGGCAAGACGGGGACGCTCGCGCCGTAGTCCACGGCGTTATAATAGGTTGAGGTGAGGCGTTCCCCGTCCTTGCTGATGATGACGCACAGGCACTTGCCCAGCTCGTCCTCCGTCACGCTGTAGGACGCGCCGGTCGCGCCCTCGATGGGCGTCATGCTCTCGTCGGAGATCTCCTCCTCATCATAATAGAACCACTGGACGTCGGGGTTCAGGCTCTCCGGCTGCCAGACCACGGTCAGCGTGCCGCCGACGCAGGGCGCGCCCTCGACCTCGATCAATGGGTCGGTGGTGAAGCTCGTCTCCTTCGCCTCCGTGGGGGCGGAGTGGTAGGCGTCGGCAAGGCGCGCGTAGGCCGTGTACGCCGTGTAGGGCTCCAAGCCCTCGAAGCGGAGGTCGTAGCCGGTCTTGTCCGAGCCCTCCAGCCGCCGCGAGCGCGACCAGTCCGGCTCCTCGCCCGCGCGGGCGATGACGTAGACCTGATCCGTGATGTAGTTCCAGTCCTCGTCGCGGCAGGTGATCACGGCATAGTCGGCGCCATGGTACAGCACCTCCGCCGGTACGGAGGCGACGCCCACCGTGCGCGGGGTGAAGTTCGTCCCGCCGACGCCGTCAAGACCGGATTTCAGCCGCATCAGTCCCAGCTCAACGTAGAGGGACTCCGAATCCTCGGCGAAGCCGGAATAGTTCCCCTTGAGCCGGAGCGCAGGACGGTCGGCAAGCGCGGCGTTCCACGCGTCCACGACCGCCGTCGTGCAGTTGTGGGAAAAGAGGGCGTAATAGTTGTTGTCGGGGTCAGAGAGATAGCCGATCAAGGCTTCCAGCTCGGGCGCGGTGAGCTCCACCGAGTACCAGTTGTTCGGAAGCTGGGTGTCGGCGTTCACAAACTGGTTGTACAGCTCGCGATCCACGGCGATACCGCCGCGCGCGACCCTCCCGTTCGCGGGATTGCTCCCCGTTTGCAGGGCTCCGGCGTACATCGCGGCGAGCGTCTTCATCAGGCTGACCGCCGCCTCCGGCAGGTCCGCCTCGCCCGTGCCCATATACTGCATGAGCTGGGCAAGCAGCTTCTGCACGTTCTCGTCGCCCGCCATGGCGCTCTCGCCCGTGAACGCGGACAGCACGGTTGTGATGGTGTCGTCGAGCGAATAGCAGGAGACGGTGCAGCTCTCCCCGCGCCGCAGCGAGACCGGCTCAAGCGCGGCGGGGTCGGCGTTTACCGCGCCGGAGAGCTCGTCGAAGTACAGCGCGCGCTCCTCAATACGCAGCAGCTTGCCGTCGAGCGCGGGATCGGAGGCGTAGGCTTCGGGGTTGTCGCGGTAGTCCGCTATCAGCGCCTTGTAGGCTTCGGTGGGGCGGTAGTAGGCATAGTAGCTGATCGGAAGCTCGACGTCCTCATACGTCGTGAAGGTCAGCGCAACGTGCGGCACCAGCTGCTTCGGCTGGATGGTGCGGGCGTGGATGGTCAGCCTGCCGACGACGCGGCTCTCGTTGAGCGTTCCGCCGATCTTCACGGTGATGGGCAGATGATCCGCGCGAAAGACCATGGTACCGTCCTCATACGCGCTGGGCAGCGTCTTGCCCGTCTCGTCCGTGACGGCGTAGGTGTTGTAGTCCTTCGCCTGATCGAATTTCATGCGCAGCCACAAGCCGTCAAACGGCGTAGTCCCGTCCGCTGTGATGACGGTTCCGTCGTCATAGGTGAACGTGACGCGCTCGATCGTCGTCGCCTCGTCCTCGGCTGGGGCGGTTTCGACGGCGACCAGAACCTCCTGCTCGATCAGCTCATACGGGATCGCCGTCTCGCCCCTGACCGTGTTCAGGAACGCCGGAAGGTTCGTCCTCACGCGGTCGATTTGGACGGTCTCGTCCTCGTAGATGTAGTTCGTGACGTGCTTGGGCGCGCTGACGTAGACCCAGCCGGTCTCGTCGATATAGCCCGCGTCGGGATCGCCGCCCAACGCGCTGTTGTGGTAGTAGCCGTCCCACGTCGAGAAGCGATCCACCATGGCGTCCCGCACGGTTTTGGGCGCGTCCATGAGGGCGAAGATACCGCTGCCCGTCGCCGTGAGCTGGGCGCTCATATCGTCGCCCATCGCGGCGTTCCACGCGCGCAGCGCCACGGTCGCGCAGCTGTTTTTCAGGATGGAGAAGTTGTTGCGGTTGCCGACGAGCGCCGCCGCCATACGGTCGAGCTGGTCGCGCGTGATCTCGGTCTCGTAGGTGACGTTCTCGTACTGATCCCATTCCAGCTTCTGGTTGTACAGCTCGCGGTTGAAGCAGACGCCGCCCTCGACCACGCCGTCGAACAGGCTGGCGCTGCCAACCGGCATCGAGCCGCCGAGCGCCTTGAGCTGGGCGATGGCGTCCTCAAAGGAAAGCGCCCCGCTCTGAACCAGCTTGCAGACGCTCTCGATGCTCCCCAGCGCCGCCTTGCCCAAAATGCCCCACTGTTGGAGCTTCTTTACGGCGCTGCTGTTTTTGACCGTGCCGAGCGCCGCGTCCATGACCGAGAGGTCGAAGCCTCGGTACATGCCGATGGTGACGATCTCGCCGCGATCCAGCGTCACGCTGCTTGTCGTGTCGCTGAAGGTGAAGTACGGCTCCGTGTCCGTGCCCGTGTGGTTGGAGCCGTTCGCGATGTCCGCGCGGATGTCCTCGTAGTATTGCTCGGACAGCGCATACGCCCCGTAGAGGTCGTCCACCGTGATGGTGACGCCGTCCAGATACGAGGTGAACAGCAGGTAGACGTGCCCGTCGTAGAACTGCATGGAATCGTTGTAGCGCGCCAGCAGCTTCAGATTGCCGACGATCTCGTCGCCGCTGATCGCCTCCTCGACGATCACCTGGCACCAAAACATGGGGGCACCCCCCATGCTGAGCGTGACGCCGGCGCTGCCCGCTCCGGCCGCGTGGATGACGCCCGTGTCGTCCACCCATGCCACGTCGGTATCGTCGGACTCGCCGCCCGTCACCCCCAAAACGCTCAAATCATACGTCTCGCCGACGGTCAGCTTGACCTCTCCGAAATACGACAGTCCCTCCGGCGCATCGGCAAGAGCCGCCGTCGGCAGCAGCGCCGAGAGCACCGTCAGGCAGAGAAGAATGGCGGAAATTCTGGCCTTCATCATGTTGCGCATGGCGTTCGTCTCCTTTTCGGTGAATTGTCGGGAACGGCATGATTTCGGCGGCATCATGCGTTCGTCCTTTGATCCCATGGATATTGGAAAGAAATTTATCACATTTTTGGGCCGTTGTCCATTCGATTCTCTCATTCCGCATTTTTTTGTGGAAATTGCCGCGTGGTGTGATATAATCGGGCAAACGCCGGTGGAAAGGAGGAGATGCGCGTGACAATGAATATCACAACACTCTCCATCCTTGCGCCGCTGCTGCTGTTGCTGCTCGGCCTGGGCGTTACCGTGGTGATCGACCCGTACATTCAGCGTCAGAACCGAAGGATCATGCTCGTGATCGTGGCGCTGTGCCTGAGCCTGATTGCTCAGAACCTGTGGGAAAACGAGTTGTTCGTCAGCCGTTCTGATTGGGAGCTGAAGAACATTCTCTCCGCCTACGGCTATTCCGTGCGACCCGTGATTTTGATCCTGTTCCTCTATATCATTGAACCGGAGCGAAAAAAGCGGCTCGCGTGGACGGCGGCGGGCGTCAACGCGGCGCTCTATTTCAGCTCCCCCGTGACCAAGCTCTGCTTCGAGATTCGGGAGACGGACTTTATCGCGCTGCGCGGACCGCTGTGGCTTTCCTGCACCCTCGTCAGCGGGGTCCTGATGCTTGAACTCCTGACGCGGACGTTGATCCGCTTTTGGGAGACGCGAAGGCTGGAACAGCTGATCCCGGTCTCCGTTGCCCTGATGATCGCCGCGTCCGTCGCCATGGATATGAGCCTGATCGCGGAGCCGCAGGCGGTGTCCTTTCTGACCATCGCCATCATCGTCGGCAGCGTGTTTTATTACATCTGGCTGCATTTACAGTTCGTCCGCGCGCATGAGAAGGACCTCATGGCGGCGCAGCGTATCCGTATCATGGTCTCGCAGATCCAGCCGCATTTCCTGTACAACACCCTCGCAACGATCCGCGCGCTGTGCGGACGCGACCCCAAGAAGGCGGAGGAGGTAACGGAGAAGCTCGGCCGTTACCTGCGGCAGAACATGGATTCCCTCGAAAGCGAAGCCCTGATCCCCTTTGAAAAGGAGCTGGAGCATACGCGCATCTATACCGAGATCGAAATGGTGCGCTTCGAGAATATCCGCGTGGAATACGAGATCGAGGATCGGGACTTTTCGCTGCCGCCGCTGACGGTGCAGCCCATGGTTGAAAACGCGATCCGCCACGGCGTCCGCATCCGAAAGGAAGGGCTGGTCCGCGTCAGCACCCGATCGACGGAGGACTTCCACGAAATCACGATCCGGGACAACGGAATGGGCTTTGACGCGAGCGGGCTCGACGGCGCGAAGGGCTCCCACATCGGCATCCGCAACGTGCGCGAGCGGCTCCATACGCTGTGCGGCGGCTCGCTCACAATAAGCAGCACGCGCGGCGAGGGTACGACGGTCACGATTCGGATACCCCGAAAGGAGGAAACGGCATGAGAGCGATCTGTGTGGACGACGAGCGTATCCTGATGGAGGAAACCCTGAGCATGTGCCTGTCGCTTCCCGAGATCGACGAGGCGAAGGGCTTTGTCTGGGCGCTGGACGCGCTCGAGTGGCTGGAGCACAACGACGCCGAGCTCGCGCTGCTGGACATCGACATGCCGGATATGAACGGGATCCGGCTCGCGGCGGAGATCAAGAACCGGCGTCCGGACACGGCGATCATCTTTCTGACCGGATATTCGCAGTACGCGGTGGACGCCTTTTCCGTGCGCGCCACCGGCTATCTGCTCAAGCCCATCACCAGAGAGGCGCTGGCGGCGGACGTCGCCTACGCCCTGTCCGGTCGGCAAAAGCCGCAGACCGGACATGTGGTGGTGAAGACCTTCGGACTGTTCGACGTACTGATCGACGGGACGCCCGTCAAGTTCAAGATGGCAAAGTGCAAGGAGCTTCTCGCCTATCTGGTGGATCGTCAGGGCAGCGACGTTTCCCGCGCGGAGCTTTCCTCCGTGCTGTGGGAGGATCGCGCCTATGACAGAAAGCAGCAAAAGCTGCTCGACGTATACATCCGCACCATGCGCAAAACGCTGCAAGAATACGGCATCGACGATATTCTGGAGCTGCGGCGGGGCACGATGCGGATCGTGCCGGAGCGCTTCGTCTGCGACGCCTACCGTTTTTTCTCCGGCGACAGCGACGCGATCAACGTCTATCGCGGGGAGTATATGAGCGCCTATCCCTGGGCCAGCATCACGGAGGGCGCGATGTTCTGGCTGCGCTGAGGGATGACAACAAAAAATTTCCGCTCTTTCTCATTTTTTTGAGAAAGAGCGGTTTTTTATTGGACATTTATTGGACGCGGTTTGATACAATCCCTCAAAACAGCGGACTTGTGATCGGGAAAGGAGAACAGCCATGTCGGAGCATAAAGCGGTCGCCGCGCCTCCCATTGGTTCGCCGGACGGCGTCGGCGGGGAAGCCGCGCGCTTTGGGATATACAGACCGGACTTTCGGTTCAAGGAAGCGTCGCTGGCGTTTTTCCACCAGTGCGTCGGCGAGGAGACCTATCGCCGCGCCATGTCCTGCGAGGCGGGACGGCGACACCATTACGTCGTGGCACGGGCGTTTCTCGATCAGGCGGATTGGGAAAAATTTGTCTGGATCGAGCAGTACGGCTCGCTGGAGGGTTTCCCGAAATAAGCCCAACCAATCCTATCATGTAAAGGGAAGAGCGTATCCTTTTACATAGCATCCAAACTTACATAATAAGGAGGAAAAATCATGTTTACATCCATTGCCGCACCGATCGTATCGCTTCTGAACCAGCTCATTGGGCCGCTGCTCGCCATCGTGGGCGCGGCGGGCGCGCTGTACTGCGTAGTGCTCGGCGTGAAGTTTGCCAAGGCGGAGGAGCCGCAGGACCGCGAGAAAGCGAAGGGCTCGCTCAAGAACGCCATCATCGGCTTCGTCATCATCTTCGTGCTGATCTTCGCGCTCAATATGCTCATGCCCTCCATGGTCAAGTGGGTCAACGACCAGTCCGGCTCCACGGTCATCAGCCAGACGGACATCAACAAGTCCTCCGGCAAGTAAACCATCCGACCCCGCGCGGACGCTCCCGCGCGGGGGTCGATCCGAGGGCGCAAGCGCCGCTTGCGTCTTGGGATCGGCAGCGATCCAACGAACGGAGGGTATTTCCATGAACAGGAACCGTCGCGCGCTCTGCCGCGCGCTTTCGCTTATTTGCGCCGTTTTGCTCCTGCTGTCCGGCGCAGCGCTGACCTCCCCCGCCCGCGCCCTCGACACGAACCCCGCCACGGGCACGGTCTCGCTCTATCGCTGGGACAAAATAACCGACGTCGCCGCTTATGCAAAGTCCCTCTCGGGATGGACCATGCAGCCGCTGCTGCTGATGTGGAGCGACAACGGCAAGCACTACTTCGCCATGGAGCCGACCAAATACCGTACCACCAAGACGCCGGACACATGGTCGTGGAGCGGGAGCAATCAGAACGGCACCCTTCTCCTGAGGAACACGCTGGTCTCCACACAACCGCGCATGAACGAAATGCTCAGCGCCGGCTGCGACACCTTCTTCTCCACGGATCTGATGGGCGTCGGCTTGCGCGTCTCCCGCGCCTATGACGACCTTGTCGAACTTGACGCGGGCTATGTGCCCGGAACGAGTGATACGGGCATCGCGCTCCGCTTCTTCTACAACAGCGGCTACGAGGATCACGGACAGTCCCTCTGGAAGCCGCGGGACGACTATCTCACGGGCAGCTACTGGCAGTTCCAGAACAGCGGCAGCGGCATGAGGATCGGCGGCTCAACCAACAATCCCAAAACCTACCTGCGCCATTCCAACAACGGTATTTCCGCCAACATCGAGGGCATCACATCCACCCAGTTCGACAAGCCCTACGCCGCCACGGAGGTCAAGATCTCCTCCATTCAGAACGACTACACGGTGGGCGACGGCGAGGTGACGCACCTCGACGCCTCCGGCTGTTACCTGTCTCCCGGCAAAACGCTGACCGTGGCGAAGGGCGGCGTCCTCTCCATCGGCGGCACGGTGCTCAACGACGGGAAGATCGTCGTGGAAAAGGGCGGCATCCTGCTGCTCAAGCAGGGCGCGACCATCATGCCATTCTCCCCGTCGGACGCCAACCGAGGCGGGATCATTTGCAGCGGCGGCACGATCATCGTCAAGAAGGACGCCAAGATCATCGGCGGCGGCGCGACCGGCTTCTACGTCAGCGGCGGGCTGGTAGACAACTTCGGTCTGATCGCCAGCGAGAATGTCTCGCTGGAAAACAGCCGCGTCCTCGAGAACCACAAGGGCGCTTCCCTCTTCCTCGGCAGGACGCTCAGCCGTCCGCAGCTGCAAAACTGCATGGCGGCGAACCTCTCCAAAAAGGCCTACGAAAACAGCAGCATCACAAAGGACAACGTGACGACGGTGCTCAGCGGCGGCACGGTGTACGTCGAGGAGGGCGCCATCATCGAAAGCGGCGGCGAGACGCACAACTTCGGCAGCTTCGGCTCCGGCGCCAACACGTCGAGCGACTCCGCCGTCTATGTCTACACGCGGGAGACCGTCTCTTCGAGCTGGTCGAAAGCGCTGGTGACGACCAAGTCCAAGGTCGGCTACTACCAGAGCGAGCCGATGTACGTCACCTACCGCGAGTATCTGGAAAAAACGGGGCTCGCCGCGCCGCTGCACCGGCAGTACGGCTCGGGCGAGGAGTTCGAAACCCAGCTCACGGCGTATTGCGCGGCAAACGGCGTAGACTCGCCGGACGCCGCCTGTACGGTTTACGACGGCGTGTTCACCGTGGACGGCAAGGTTGCGCTGACGGTGCCGTGGTACATGTATCTGCGGGTCTCGGAGGGCGGCAAGCCGCTCCTGCCCGACGGCTCGCTGGCGTGGAACACCAAGGCGGTCTGGGGCGACGGCGCAAGACCCGCGAACGCGGCGAGCAAGTTTGACGGCGCGCCGTTTGCGAGCGGGACGCTCTTCTCCTCCGTGGAACCCGCCGGAACGTCCGGTCTGGTGATGCAGGTGCGCGAGCGCGGCTTTGCCGAGAACAGCGTCGTCGAGGCCGGCGTCGCGTCCGTCATCGAGCCGCATCAGGAATGGCGGCTGGAGCTGGGCGACGTCGGCTATCAGAACGGTCAAAAATACTGCTATTACTATGTGACCTCCCTCTCCGCCGGCATGGCGCTCACGCAGACCGGCGGCGTCACGCCGTCCGAGGGCGAGGGCGTGGTTCTACAGTCCAAGCGCGACCTCACGCAGTCGTGGACGCAGCTCTGGCGGCTGGAAAAGACCGAGACGGCGAGCGCGGAGGTGGACGGCTTTTTCAAGCTCGGCGACTACCGCCTCATTCCCCGCGCGGACGACGAGCTGTGCCTGACGGCGTCGGGCGCGGACGAAGCCCTCGCGCTGCAAAGGAGCGCGGACGCGAACGCCTCCCAGCTCTGGCGCTTCGGCACGACGCCGGACGAATACACGGCATATGCGCAGTTCCCCTTTCAGTTGGAGCCCAAATGCGCGCCCGGAATGCGCCTGCAGATCAAGGACGGCTCCAACTACTACGGGGCGAAGCATACCGCGCTGATCGAGGAAGCAAGCGGCGCGAAGTACCAGAATATGTACTTCGACTTCGCCGAGTTCACCTACGAGGACGGGCAATGGTGCTGCTGGTACTACATCCGTCCGGCGAACTCGAACAACAACGTTCTGGCGACCCATTCCAATTCATCGGTCGCCGGGACCGACGTGCACCTCTACTATAAGAGCCAGACGTTCATCAAGTCGATCGAGTGGCGCGTCGAGTATCTGGACGAGGGCTATTGCCGCCTGATCCCGCGCGCAAACCGAAACGTCGCGCTGAACGTGGCGGGCAGCGGGAGCATCGCCGGAACCAACGTCAACGTCCAGACCATCGACAACAGCGCCGGTCAGTCGTGGAGGCTGCTGAACACATAACGCATAACGGGAGGGATGGACATGAAACGGTATAAGGCGCTGATGCTCGCGCTCGCGGCGTTCGCGTCCATCCTTCTGCTCACCGCCGCGGCGGCGGTGCTGCTCGGCAGCGGCGGCTGGCAGGGCGCGAAGGATGCGGCGTACCCCTACACATGGAAGGAAACGACGGACGGCGCGCTCGCCCTGCGGCTTGACATGGGAGCGCGCTCAGACGCCGCGTGGAGCGTCGCGGACGGGTCGGGCATGACGTCGGTCTCCTTCGGCGACACCCGACGCGGCACGACGAGCGCGACGCTGACGCCGCTGGGCGACGGGCGCGAGGAGCTTCGCTTTCTGCTGCGCGCCGGAGACGAGACGCTCGCGGAGACCCTGCTCACGGTGGAAACAAGCGGGGGCGCGCTGCGCGTCGCGTCCCACCGGCAGCGCGTCATGCAGACGGCGGCGAGCGGCGGAGAACGCGGCTGCCCCTTCACCCTTTGCTCGGACGGGGACGGAGGGCTGCTGCTGCACATTGAGGACGCCGCCTCCGAATTAGGACGATGGAGCGCGTCGGACGACGGCGCCAATGCGGCGGAGGTCATCCTTGCAGCCGAGGAAGAGACCGGCGTCACGTTCCTGTTCCTCCCCGTCGAGGACGGCGACGCCGTGGTCACGGTTTGCAGCGAGGCGGCGGACGTCTCCTTCGCGTTTTCCCTGACGGTGCGCGAGGACAGCGTCCTGCTGACGGACTACAGCGAGACGGCATACGAAGCGCCCCAGACGCCGCCCCCCACCCTGCCGGACGCCGCGCCGACGGTATCGGTCGATGCGCCGGTCGAGGAGCCGGAGGAGGAACAGTTCAAGGACGAGGAAGAAGCGCCCTGACGCTGAACCATTGAGAAAGGAGGCGTGCCATGCTCAAGAAGCTGACAGACAGCCTTTTGGATAAGATCAAGAACCTCAAAAGCAGCACCCTGCTGCTGTATATCATCCTGTTCATCGTCTCCTGCGGCTTGATGGGGACGCTGCTGCGCAGCCTCTTCGAGAACATTGGGCTTGCGCTGATGGGGCGGCGCGGCGGCTTCCGTCCGCTCATGCTTCTGGAGGGCGGGACGTGGTTTCTCGGCGCGGTGGTCAATCTGGTGCTCGCCTCGATCTACGCCATCAACGGCGGCTTCGGCGGCATGTTCCGCGGCGGGCTCAATCTGCTCAGCGGCAAAGGCGCGGGCGAGAAGGACCGCGTCGAGGGCAGTCTGGAAAACAGCCGCTTTTTGACCGACAAGGAGCGCGACAAGTACTTTCCCGTCTTCACCTATGAAACGCTGGCGCAGTCCAAGGTGGACGGCGTGCCCGCGCGCGCGGTGCTGAACAATCGCGGCAAGCTCGAGGGCAACTGGAAGCCCGGCGTCCACGCGCTGGTCATCGGCGCGACCGGCTCCGGCAAGACGACGACGTTTATCAACCCCATGATCCAATGCATCGCCGCGACCAACTGCGGCAGCAGCATGATTATGACCGACCCCAAGGGCGAGCTGTTCGACCTGCACAGCGGCTTTCTGAAGGAGCGCGGCTACGAGGTGCTGGTGCTCGACCTGCGCGACACCTATTCGTCCTCGCGCTGGAACCCGCTTGAGCCGATCTGGGACGCCTATCAGCAAAGCCTCCACGCGGGTGACGGGATGCGCCTGCACCTCGACGACATGGACGACTACCCCGACCTCCGCCGCCTCGACGGGTACGCGGAGTACGGCGAGCCCTGGGTCGAGTGGAACGGCGCGGCATACGCCGATTTGGAGCATTGCCGCGACGACATCAGCGTCGCCAAGCAGAAGGTCTTTGACGAGATGTACGAGGACTTGCAGGACCTCGTCGGCGGGCTCGTCCCCATCACGAATGAGAAGGATCAGATGTGGGAGCGCGGCGCGCGCTCGCTGGTGACGGCGGTGTGCCTCGCCATGCTGGAGGACAGCGAGAAGCCGGAGCTCGGCATGACGAAGGAGAAGTTCAACCTCTTCAACGTCAACAAGGCGATCTCCAACAGCGACAACAACTACAAGGCGCTCAAGGACTATTTTGAGGGGCGCGGCGCACTGTCACAGGCGTACCAGCTCTCGCGTCAGGTGCTCACCGCGCCGGACAACACCATGTCGAGCTATCTGTCCGTCACGCTCGACAAGCTCAACATCTTCAACGACCGCGGGCTCTGCGGTCTGACCAGCGCCACCGACCTCAAGGCGGACAAGCTGGCGTTCGGCAAAACCGCGATCTTCCTCAAAATTCCGGACGAGAAGGACACGCGCCACGCGCTGGCGTCGCTGTTCATCCTCTCGACCTACAAGGCGCTCATCAAGATTGCCACGCCGCTCCCCGGTCAGACGCTGCCGCGCAACGTCTACTTCATCATGGACGAGTTCGGCAACATGCCGAAGATCGACAAGTTCGGCCAGATGATAACCGTCGGACGCTCGCGCAAGATCTGGTTCAGCATGGTGGTCCAGTCGTTCGTGCAGCTCTCGAACGTCTACGGCAAGGAGGTCGCGGACATCGTCATCGGCAACTGCGGCGTCAAGATGTTCATCGGCTCGAACGACACCGAGACCTGCAAGATGTTCTCGGAGATGTGCGGCAACATGACGGTCAAGACGACCAGCACCTCCTCGAGCCTCGGCAGCAAGAGCGGCGACGTGAACGTGTCCACCCAGACGCAGGTGCGCCCGCTGATCTATCCCAGCGAGCTGCAAAGATTGAACAATCAAGAATCCACGGGCAACAGCATCATCGTGTCCTTCAACAGCTTCCCACTGCGCACGAAGTACACGCCGAGCTACAAGTGCCCGTACTATAAATTCGGCGCGATGGATCTCAGCGAGATACGCTCCAACGTGTTCCGCGCGGACGAGGTGCTCTACGACCTCAAGGCGCGCAACCGGATGGTTTTGGGCGAGAGCGCGTGACGAAGAGAGGAAGCGTATGAGGACGAAACACATCCTGCTGACGGCGGCGGCCATGTGCCTGCTGTGCGCGGGAACGCGGGCGGTGGATTTCACCTACACGGGTGCGCTCGACCCCGAGACCGGCGCTCCGCTCTCGGCAAGCGAGGCGGCGGCGTCGAGCCGCGTCGTGCTCTCCGACACGATGTATTACGACAGCGAATCGAGGCTCTACGTCTATCCCGTGGGCGGCGGTCCCTCCGAGGTGTACGCGACCGTCGCGGACGGCATGATCGTCACGGAGCCCGTCCGCGTCAGCGCGAGCGAGGGTCTGCCCCTGAGCGTAAAGCGGGACGGCGAGGAGCTGGATGATCCCACGGCGCAGGAGATCGCGCAGATTGGGCAGTATATCGTGTCCGCGCGCGACGGCGACACGCCGCAAAGGCTCTTCACCTTCCGCATCGTCGGCACGACGACGAACCTCGCGGGCGGCTACGCCATGCCGGAGGGCTTCTTTATTCTCAGCGCCGAGCGGGACGGCGGCGATACCTATTTCGAGCGCGCCTTCATCGGCATGGAGGACGAGGGCAACTATCACATCGAGTACATCTGCCCCGACACGGGGCGGCGGTATACGCTGGAAACGACCGTGGATCGCACGCCGCCGGAGCTGACGCTGGAGGGGCGCGTTGACAAAAAGGGTCGCTTTCACAGCGCGGTGCGCGTGGGCGGTCTCGGCGAGGGCGATTCCGTTTATATGACGAGAGACGGTTCGTCCGTTCGCTTCCCGTCGGACGGAGTGCTGACGGAAAGCGGCGTTTACACGCTGGAGGCGTTTGACAGCGCGGGAAACGGCTCAAGCTGCCACTTTACGATTCTGGTCTATTTTGACCTCAACAGCCTGATTTTTTTTGCGCTGGGCTGTTTCTCGCTCGTGGGGGTCGCGGGCTATGTGATCTACAAAAGGAAACGTCTGCGGGTCGGATGACGCCGCATTGGATCTGAACGAAGGAAAGGCGGGTGGTGGAATATGTCCTTGCTCGGCGAGGCATGGGACGGCTTGAGCGAAGCGCTGGGCGACACAATATCCGGCGCGCTTCAGGCGATCCTGAACGCGACGATCTACCGCCTGCTGTATTACATCGAATACGGACTGTGCTGGCTCGTCGGGATGCTGGATCAGATGTTTCAGGTGTTTGCCGGCATCGTCAAGGTCAGCTATAACGGGGAAAAGGACTACCTCATCAACGTCTTTTTCAAGAACCACGCGGTCAGCAACGTCTATTGGGGCATGGCGCTCATCGGCGTCGCGCTCTGCTTCGGCTTTGCCATCTTCGCCTCCGTGCGAAAGCTGTTCGACGAGAGCGGAAAGATCCAGCAGTCGTGGGGACAGATGATAACGGGGCTTGTGAAAAGCATTTTCCTGATCCTCGGCATGAGCGCGATCATGGTCGTCGTGCTGAACTCGACCAACGTGCTGATGCAGCAGATCAACTATCTGTTCAACGACGCCGAAAACGCCGACCTCCCGACGACGATCGTCTACACGGACGAGGAATACGCGGCGATGGGACGCGCACTCAACACCATCGGCAACTACTCGCTCAATCCCTCCTACAACAGCCGTTACAACATCAATGTCTGCTTCAATGAAATTCGGCAGGATCTCTACTACTTGCAGCAGCAGGGCGTGTTTCGCTATTACTACCCCAAAAAGGACGCGAACGGGAGAACGATCCACAACTGGCAGAACGTTTTGCAGGATGTCGCCAACTCCGCCGACCTGCGCTATGACCTCAAGCTCGACACGGCGTATGAGAGCGTCACAAAGGCGCTGACGAGCGCCATGTCGGTCATCCAGAACGACGCCTCCTTCAAGCCGCTCTCGGAGTTTACGCGCGTGAGCACGACGGAGACGCTGGTGCCGCTGGATCGTCTGATCTTTCTGATGGGCGCCATGCACGCCGCGAAAAACCCGCAGTACAACATCAACCCCGGGCTGGACGATCCCCTGCGCGCGCCGTACTACACGGGAGAAAAAAGCATTTACGACATCGATCAAGTCTCCTCGGACTTCGACATCGGCATTTCCGCGACGGATTACATCGTCGTCTATGTCGCCTGCATCGCGCTGATCTTCGACCTGACGGTCATCATGCTCAACTGTATCGCGCGCATCTTCAACATGCTGTTCCTTTATTTCATCGCGCCGCCCGTGTTCGCCGCGCAGAGCCTGGACAACGGCGGCAAGACCAAGCAGTGGATGATCGCCTTCATGGTGCAGTCGCTCAGCGTCTTCGGCACGGTGATCGCCATGCGGATGCTGCTAATCTATCTGCCGATCATCGCGGGGCCCCGTCTGGTGCTCTTTGAAAACAAGCCCGTTTTGAATCTCATGGCAAAGCTGGTGCTGATCTACGGCGGCTTTGAGGCGGCGAAAAAGTCCACGGCGCTGCTCACGGGTATCCTTGCCGACAGCGCGGGCTGGCAGTCCATTCAGGCGGGCGATATGTCCGGCTCGGCGGCAAAGGCGATCGGCACCGTTTCAGGCACGGCGAAGAGCGCCGTCAAGGGCGCGACGAAGATGGGTCTGGGCGTCACGGGCTTTGCCGCGAAGCCGCTGACCAACCTCGCCAAGCGTCCGTTCCAAGCGGCGGGAGGCTGGTGGTCGAGCCTCGGCACCGGAAAGAGCGAGAAGAACGCCAACCAGCAGACGATCGAGCGGGAGATCTCGCTGAGCAAGGCGAAGCAGCAGTACGCCGACGAGCATCCCGAGGACGCCCAGCACCTCAGCGGCGTCAAGCCCAAGGCGCCAAGCCCGCCGCCCGCCGCGCAGCAGCAACAGCAGCAGCCGGCACAGCAACCGGCGGCACAGCAGCAGCCAGCGGCACAGCAGCAACAACCGGCGCAACAACAGCAGCAACGTCCGCCGGTTCCCCCGCCTCCCCCTCCCCCGCCGCCTCCGCCGCCTCCGCCGCCCGTGCCGCGCCCCAACGCGAACCGGCAGAACGCGCGGAATCAACAGAACAACGGGCAATAACCGTTTCAAAGGATCGCTATGACAAGACTGATACCCGGCAAAACCAAAGTAGACGTGGAGCTGTTTCGCGGCGTGACGTTCGGAGACCTGATCGTCGGCGGCGTGGGTCTTGTCATGCTGATTTTTGTGATGCTCTCCAGCCTGCCGCATAAGTTCGGGATCAGCATCGGCGTCGGCGTTGTGGCGGCGCTGCTCCTGATCCGCATCGACGAGCAGGCGAACTATGTGTTTCTCCTGCGCATCCTCAGCTATTTGGGCTATGACCGCCACTTTGCAAGGCACGTCACCGACCGGATGCTGCGCGAGCGCGCCGAGGGCCGCTGCGAGGATGCCGCGCTCGACGAGCTGTTCCCCGCCTCTCCGCCGCGAAAGAAGGAGACCAAGGCGGAGCAGAAGGCGCGACTCAAGGCGCGCAAGGCGGAGGATAAGCTGCTCAAGAGCAAGCGCGTGCCGCAGGAGGAAAAGGACGCCATCCGCGCCCGACGCGCCAAGGAGAGCGAGGAGGCGATGCGCCGCCTCGCCGAAGCGAAGGACGCCTCCGTCAACCGCCGGAGCATGGACGAGATGATCGCCTTCACGGCGATCGCCGACGGCTGCATCGAATACTTCAAGAAGGAATACTACGGGGCGGTCATCGAGATCGACCCCGTGGAGTTCCGTTTTTTCAGCGAACACAGGCGGCAGAACTCCATCGAAAACAGCTTGGGGCGCATCCTCCGCGCGGTCAGCGCGAAGTACAGCGTCAACCTTGTCAAGCTCGAACGCCCCATCCGATACGAAAGCTATCTCGACCGCGAGTATCAAAAGCTCGACGAGCTGCGCCTCTCGTATGAGAGCGGGATGCTGACGGAGGAGGAGCTTAAATCGCGCGTGGAGATCGAGTACGACCGCATCAACGAGCTGCTGACGCTCTGCGGCGACGGTAAGGTCGTGACCGCCTTCTACTACCTCGCGCTCTTTGAAAGCGACAAGCGCCAGCTGGAGCTGCAAATCGACAACGCGCTGACCGCCCTCGCGCAGGGCGAAATGACCGCGCATCGGCTCAGCGACAAGGAGCTGGCAACCTTTCTCAAATACAGCAACACACTGGACTTTGACGAAACCGAGGTCGATCTGCTCGCGCCGGAGGATTACGCCCAGTGGGCGAAGCCGGAGATCGTTGATTTCAAGCCGCGCCGCGTCGAAATCAACCGCATCGCGGCGCATCAGTTCCGCGTGGTCAACTATCCCTCGACGGTGGACGATGCTTATCTGGCGGGGGTCATGTCGATCCCGGGAACGAAGGTCGTCGTCAAGGCGAAGCCGATGGATCGTGCGAAGGCGATCCGCTCCATCGACCGCTCGCTGATGGAGCTGCGCGGACAGTGGAGCGCCACGGGCGTCGATTCCAAGCGGCTCGAGATCGAGGGGCACCTCAACACGCTGCAGGAGCTGCTCACCACGCTCCAGAGCGACAACGAGGCGCTGCTCGACGTCAACGTCTACATCACCGCCTACGACATCAACGCCACGCGCAACGACCCGCGGCTCAAGCAGCCGGGCGCGTCGATTTTGCCGAACGTCACGGAGATGAAAAAGAGCGTCCGCCGCGTCTGGCAGGAGGCGGGCTTCCGCCTCGCCAACATGGAGTTCGACCAGATCGAGGCGTTCATCGGCTCGCAGGTCAACGGTCTCGACCCCTTTGCCAAGCAGGGGCGCGGCATCCCCAGCAACACCGTCGCCGCGTGCTATCCCTGGGTCTTCGCGCACATCAGCGACGCGGGCGGTGTCAAGCTCGGCGAGAGCGACGGCATCCCCGTCTTCATCGACTTTTTCCGCCGCGACAGCGAGCGCGTGAACAGCAACGTGGTCATCGTGGGCAAGTCCGGCTCCGGCAAGTCCTACGCCACCAAGAGCATCCTGTCCAACCTCGCGGCGGACGACGCGAAAATCTTCATCCTCGACCCCGAAAACGAGTATATGGAGCTGGCGAACAACCTGCACGGCAGCATCATCAACGTCGGAAACGCGCAGCACGGGCGGCTCAATCCGTTCCACATCATCACCGCGCTGGAGGATGACGAGGCGGGCGAGGGCGGCTCCGGCGGCAGCTACGCCACGCACCTGCAATTTCTGGAGGAGTTCTTCCGTCAAATTCTGCCGGACTGCGACAAGGATTCGATGGAGTACCTCAACAGCATGGTCGATCGGCTCTACGGCGACTTCGGCATCACGCCGGAGAGCGATCTGTCGGCGCTCGCGCCGGAGGACTATCCGATCTTCGACGATCTGTACGATGAGATTTTGCGGGAGTTTCAGAGCACGGAGAACCAGTATATCCGCACCATGCTGCGCACGCTGATGAACTATATCGCCAAGTTCTCCACCGGCGGGCGCAACGCGAACATCTGGAACGGGCCGAGCACGGTCACGACCGACACGAACTTCACCGTGTTCAACTTCCAGTCCATGCTGGCGAACCGCAACACCGCCATCGCCAACGCGCAGATGCTGCTGGTGCTCAAATACATCGACAACGAGATCATCAAGAACCGCGACTATAACACCAAGTACGGTCTGCACCGCAAGATCGTGGTCGTCATCGACGAGGCGCACGTCTTCATCGACACGAAATACCCGATCGCGCTGGACTTCATGTTCCAGCTCGCCAAGCGCATCCGCAAATACAACGGTATGCAGATCGTCATCACACAGAACATCAAGGACTTTGTCGGCAGCGAGGAGATCGCCCGCAAATCCACGGCAATCATCAACGCCTGCCAGTACAGCTTCATCTTCTCGCTCGCGCCGAACGACATTCAGGATCTCGTCACGCTCTACGAGAAGGCGGGCGGCATCAACGAAAACGAACAGGAGCAGATCGTTCAGGCGCCGCGCGGGCAGGCGTTCACCATTATGAGCCCGACCAGCCGCTCCACCTTCCGCGTCCAGACCGGCGAGAGCATGACCGAGATGTTCGAGCAGCAGGACTACGTCAGCCGCTATTTCTCCGGCGAACAGGGCGAAACGAACTGGGAGAGCTTTGTCGCATCCAGCCGCGCCGCCCACGAGGAATCCGCCGCCGCGCGCAAGCGGCAGGAGATCGTCGCGCGCGAGAGCGTCGCCGTCGCCCGCCCGACCGTATTTCTTGAGGAAAGCGATGAGACGGACGAGGAGCTTCCGCCGATGAACGACGAGGAAAGCTCCGTCCTCATTGAAAGCGTGATCGAGCGGCAAAGCCAGACGGAGGACGCTGGGGACGCCGCGATGAACGGCGTGATGGGCGCGTTTTCCGCCATGCTCGTCAAGATGGGCGAGGCGTTCGAGCGCATGGGCATCCCCTCCCCTTCCATTGTTGAGGAACCCGCAAGCGAGCCTGACACCCAGCTTTCGCGGCAGCTTGCGCAGAAGGACGCCCAGCTCGCGCGGAAAGACGAACTGCTGGCGGAAAAAGACACCGAGCTGGAGCGGATGCGCGAGGAGCTTGGGCAGCTCAAGCGCGCCATGGCAGCCGCCGCGAGCGAGCCGGAGGCCGCTCCGCCGCCGGAACCGCCGGTCGAGGAAGCCCCGCCGGAGAGCGCGAGCGTGGAGCCGCCCGAGGCCGCCGAGGCGGAGGAGGACGACTTCGACCTCAACGCTTACCTCGCCCACAGCATCGAGAGCGCGCGTTCGCTGTCCATCGTGGACGAGATGCGCAGCGAGGGCGAGACGGTGCGCGACATTACGCTGAACGACCTGATCGACTATCTGCAAAGCCGAAAAAGCGCCTGATATGGGGGTGAGCGAAATGAGAAAAACGAGAATGCAGGGAAGCCGTATCATGCTGCTTTCGCTGGCGCTGTACGCGCTGGTTTCTCTGCTCTTCCCCGCCCCCGCCCGCGCGGCGGACACGACCTATCTGCTTGAGGTGACGAACGGCGCCGCGACCGGCGACGAGAGCAAGATCGAGTTTTTCCTGCTGAACTATCGGGACCCCTCGGACGAGGAGCGCGTCCAGCTCATCTACCCCTTTGGCGATTCGCTGACGGACAGCTACGAGCGCGCCGCATCGCTCAGCGACGAGCAGAAGACGCGGGACGCCTACATCCGAAGCACTTACGGCTGTGAGGGCGCTGAGCTGGTCTCGCGCGCGCCGTTCCAGTCCTACCGGACGGATCAGTACCTGTTCACCCTGCCGTTTGAGATGCGCTACGTCATCAATTTGCAGATGTTCACAAGCGGCGCGGGCGCGTGGTCGTGCCAGGACATCCGGCTGTTCCGCGTGGACGAGCTGGGCGGACTGTACCGCGACAACGACGGCTCGGCGGAGGGTTACATCGACTTTCGCGGCACGCTGGTTGCCGAGTGCGGCAAGGGCAAGAACTATGCATGGGCAACGGATACGCTGACGACCATCCCCATGGCGACGGGCTTTGACGCCGCGTATGCCGCGCACGAGCTCCAGCACGGCGAAAGCACGCTCGCGGCGCGCTTCGACTTCGCCGACACGATGGGCGCGGGTCTGGAAACGCTCGCGACGCCTGTGGGGGAGCGGACGGCGAACTTGCCGGAGACGGCGGCGCTGACGATCCGCTATCTGGATCGCTACGGCTCCACGCGCGAGACGACGGTGCCCTTCCTCATCAACGCCACGGAGTCGGCGGCGGCATGGGGCGCGGAAATGGACGCGCGGCAGATCGGGCTTGCACAGCAGGGCGAGAGCGCGGCGTTCGGCGTGTTCCTGCCGGATTACGCCTCAATCCGCTCCGCCGGCGAGCTCACGCTGACCCTCGGCGCGTCCGAGGCGCAAAAGGTGGTGCAATGCAAAACCTACACCTCGCCCTCCCTGCTCGCCGCGAGCGACGCCGACACCGCGAACATCGTCACCACGGCGGTCTACGAGCTCTCCTCCACGGAGGTCTCGGCGTCGGTGGACAGCGGCTCCGGCGCGCTGCGCTATGTGTTCCGAGGCGACCCCGTCGTCTACCATATGGCGACCTCGGTCAGCGGCGAGCTTGTTAAGATCGGGGCGAACCGCATCCAGCTGCGCGACTATACGCACGGCTCGAACCTCACGCCGCCCGACAAGACCGAGCGATATCTCATTGAGATCGAGACCGACGACGTGGACAAGGCGGGCACCGCCGGCGACATCCTGCTCAGCGTGAGCTACACCGATCTCGAGGGCAACAAGAAATCCACCGACGAGCTCAACGCGCGCCTCTACGCGCAGGATTTCTACGGCTACTGGCCCGGCAGCGCCGACATCTTCGGCTACTACGCCAACGTCGCGCGGGGACAGACGCTGCGGTTCTTTATCCCCGTTCAGAACGTCAAGACCATCACGGACGTCAAGGTGCGGCTCTCCGGCGGAGACGAGTGGCAGATGAAGGATCTGACGCTCTCCACCGTGTCCGCCTATGACAGGCGGAGCGTATCGTGGGAGAGCGTCAGCGTGGACGGCATGACCAGCGACCGCCGCTTCGACCGCTATGTGCAATCGGAGCAGATTTTCCGTCTCTCCGAGCACACGGCGAACCAGATTCTGTTCTGGCCGGACGAGGCGGCGGAATCGGTCGGTCCAGCCGCCGTGGGCGGCGACGTGGACGTGACGGCGCGGAGCAGCGTGGACTGGTCGCAAATCCGCTATTCCATGAACTATCAGCAGGCGTCGCAGGAGCTGGGCTTCACGAAAACGCGCTGCCTGTATCACGTCACGGTCAAGGTCAAGAGCGATCAGGTGACCGATTCGCTGTACGGCGACTGCGGCTCCAAGAACCTCTTCTATTTCCGTCTGCTCTTCAAAAACGGCTCCAGCGCGTTCGTGCTGGCGAACCAGCAGCTGCAATCCGACGGCTTCCGCACCGGCAAGCCGGAGGAGTTCGACATCTCCACCAATCAGGATTACGGCGACTTGGTCGCCGTGCAGATCATACCGGACGACCTTTCGGGCAGCAGCGATATGTACGACAAGCTGAACATCGACTACATTGAGGTCAAGCGGCACAGCGACTCCGCGCTGACGCCCACCTGGACGGTCCACGACGTCGGCTGGATCGGCATCGACTACCACGACGACGCGGAGGCGCAGTCCGTCACCGGACGGAAGGGACGTACCGAGGGCGAGCTGGCGCAGGTCTACATGGTGGATTCCAGCAGCTATTCGGCGAATCTGCTCGTCACGATCACGACCGACAAATACGCGGACAACGAGCCGCAGTTCATGGGCACGCTCGCCGCCACGGTGCATTATGACACGGTTTCCCTGCCCGATCAGGAGGAGCCCATCGCCGACGTGGTCAAGCTGATGAACGACTACGCGCACCACAGCGGCGGCGATACGCTGGATACGCTGACGGTCAGCGACCCCAAGCTCCTGTTCCGCGAGGGGCACACAGACCGCTTTATCATCTCCCTGAAGGACGTGAAGACCGTCCGCAGCATCGAGCTCCTGCCCCGCAGCACGGTGGGGACGACGTGGAACATCGCCAACGTCACCGTCGGCCTCATCAACGGGGACGGCAGGCTGACGATCAACACGAACGGCGAATATGAACAAATCTACGAGGAAGGCAAGAGGCTGACCTATCAGGCGCGATGCACCAGCACGGGCACGCCGAAGTACAAAAAGTACCTCCCCGCGGTCAGCGCGGGAGAGCTGGCGCAGTCGATCAACATCTACTTTGAGGAGCAGACGATCGAGCTCAGCCCCGAATCGAAGCAATGGAGCTCCACGCTGAGCCGGACGCCGGAAACGGAGAACGACACGCTGAACATCTTCATCTTCCCGCTGACAAATCCCGCCGTCTCCGGCTACGACCTCTCCGCCGTCGCGCAGTACACCGACTCGTTCGCCCAGTCCCGTCAGGCGGCGACGGGCACGATGCGCAAGACGATCTACAATGGGCGGACGGTGTTCTACACGGTCGGGCTGAACGCGGGCGGACTGACGGCGCTCACTGGGTTCTACTTCAAGGTGGACGACCGCGCGACGACGATGCTCGGCATTGAGCGCGCCGTCGTGCAGCAGGTGCGAAACGGCGTGGTCGTCAACTCGTGGGATCTCGCCTGCGCGGAGACCATCGCCGACATGGGCGCGCCTCTCGGCGCGCGCGTTTCGCCGACGCGGGAGCGCCAGCGCGTCCGATTGCAGCTCGGCGCGGACACGGACTCCGCCGTTTTGGAGGCGGAAAAGACCGATCTCGCGGTCGCGCTCTGGTACAGGGGCGACGATCCCTCCGAGCAGGAGCTGCGAACCCCCTACGTTTACCTGAGCGATCAGGGTTATCAGGAAATCCACCCCGGTCAGCTGCTTGAGCTGACCTTCGACCAGCTCAACATCGCCGAGATCACGGGTATTTCGATCGCCGCGTCCGGCACGATCAACGTTACGGTGGACGCGGCATGGGCGGACGACCGGCAGGTCAACCGCGAAAACGAAGCCATCGCTGTGACGAAGGGGACGTACAGCTTCGCGCAGTCGTTCACCGCCGCCAACGTGCCGTATCGGATGAATCCGTCCGGCTCGGTCAAGCGAATGGAGCTGACCTTCCGCACCGACGCCGCGACCGCGAGCATCAGCGGCGGAACGAACGGCCCCGTGCGCATGACGCTGGGTTACTATGACGACTACGGAGACCTCAGAACAAAAACCCACGAGGACATCCGCCCCTACATCGAGGGCGCGGACAAACGCTTCCTTCCCGACAGCGAGGCAACGGTCAAGCTGCTGGTCTCCAACATCTCCGAGCTTCGCTGGGTCGAGCTGGAGCCCTACCGCGACGCGCGCGACACGACGGCGGCGCCGGGCATGTGGAGCCTGAAAGAGCTGCGCGCGGCGCTTGGCGAGGATGGTTTTGTCACGAACCGCAGCGTCGGGCAGCTGATCGTCGAGGGCGAGCCGCTGCGCGTCAGCATGGCGGACATTCTTCTCACAGCCGACATCACCGTCGGCGGGAGCGAGGAGCATCTGAGGCTGACGGGCGGTTCGACGGACTTCCGTCTTCACTCCGGCGACAGCCTGACGATTGCCGCCGAAGCCGTCGGCTCCGCGGAGGGCGTCACGGTCAAGCTCGAAAGCTGCGATCCCGCGACCGGCGCGACCGGTCAGGCGTCGCTGGACGATACGCGCGGCTATACGAAGGAGGAGCTCGCGCGTCTGGCGAGAAACGCCGCCAGTACGGAGGAGGAATTGCTCTGGCAGCAAACCGAATCGCAGCCCGGGCGGTTCGACGCGAGCGATACGCGGAACATCGTCTTCACGCCGCCGCGCAATTATACCGACGGCAGCCTCAGCTACCGCATTACGATCCGCTCCAGGGAGGCGAACGCCGCCGCGGTCATCGTCAACGTGACGGTGGCAAACGAGACCGACCCAACCAAAAAATCTCTGGAGTATCTGGCGCAGTTCACTGCACAGACGCAGCAGACGGAAGCAGCGCAGAGCGGCGACATTCCGCTGCTGCAAGGCGCCGAGGAGGCGGAGAGCGAACCATGAAGGATGCGAAAACAGCGGAGATCCGCCGCGTGCTGATGGGCAGGGCGCTGCTTGGCGAGGATGGGAGGCTGTATCCCATCCCCGCGGGCATGATCATGCGCACGCCCGTCGGCGTCGGCGACGGCGCGGTGTCGATCCGTCTCTTCGGCGCGGCGCGGCGGGTTCGGCGCTACGAGACGAAGGACGGACGCGCGCGAGTCATGGAGACCGCGAAAAAAGCCATGGGGAACATCGGACGCGGTCTCGCGCTCAGCGAGCAGCCGGAGGCGCTCGCCTGCCTGATCCGCTATGTGCTCACCCGCCCCGTGGTATTGACCTTCGACTATGAAAACGGCGTCCCGACGCTGACGGCATGGGCGGGACACGGTCTGGGCGGTCGCTTGTCCCTGCGCCGCGCGATCCGTGCGTTTGAATCCTCCCTGCCGGACAGCATGACGCCGAGCGAGGTCAACGTCAAAAGAGAGGAAAAAGCCAAAAAAACGGCCCCGCCGGAGAGCGAGCCGTAAAAGGAAGAGGATAACAATATGCTGAATATGAAGCTGATCCACAGGGAGACGGGAGAAGAGGTTCGCATGATCGGGCGTCTCGACAATAACAGCGCGGCCGACGCGGAGAAGATTCTGGTCGATCTCGTCGGGCGCTGCGACCACCTGACGCTGGACATGGAACAGCTCGAATACATTTCGTCCGCCGGACTCCGCGCGCTCAAGCGGGCGCATCTGGCAATGCGCCGCAAGGGCGGCGTGCTGGCGGCGAAGAACGTGGGCAAGATGGTCATGGAGGTGTTCGAGATCACGGGCTTCGCGGGTATGCTCAAAATCGTGTGAAACGGAGGCGTCGCCGATGAAAAGCCTGCTGGTTCCGGCGGACGCCGGATACTTGGAGCAAGTGACGGAATTCGTGGACGCGCAGCTCGAGGCATACGACTGTCCCGCGCTCACCCAGCTCCACATTGAGCTTGCCATTGAGGAGATCTTCCTGAACATCGCCAACTACGCCTATCGTCCCAAAAACGGAGAGGCGGAGATCCGCTGCGAGGTGCTGCGCGAGCCGCTGCGCGTCGTTATCCAGTTCCTCGACGGGGGCAGCCCCTTCGACCCGCTGGCGCAAAAGGACGCCGATACCTCGCCGGAGGCGCTGGAAGCGCGCGAGGGCGGGCTTGGCATCCTGCTGGTCAAGCGGACGATGGACGACGTGAGCTACGCCTATGAAAACGGAAAAAACATTCTGACGATCCTGAAAACATTTCAGGACGAGCCCGCGCGGGAGGAATAACACGGTCATGTCGGAAACTAAAGCAAGAAAAACGCACACGCCGCTGTCCGCTCTCGTCTTTCGCACGACGCTGGTGGGCTGTATCGTCCTCGGCGCGGTCGCGCTTCTGATCGGGCTGGGCTTCTACACCGGCGCGCTGGTAAAGCAGTATATTGCCGACGCCTTCGGCACGACGCAGAAGGCGGCCATGTCCGTCCTGCACGGCTCGGATTCCGAGGGGCTTTCGCGCGAGGCGATGCGCATCTATCGCGCGCTGAGCGAGGAGGAGCGCGCCGAGGTCGGCACGGCGGCATATCGCGACCGCTTTTCGGCGCTGGAAACAGGCTACGACTACGAAAACCTTGTGAATATGCTTAACGAGCATCGCAAAAGCAGCCGTGTAAAGGACATCTACTTCGCGGCGTTTGACGCGGACAACGGCTGCGTCGTCTACCTTGCCGACCCGGGCGGCGATGGGGAAACGCCCCGCGCGCTGGGCGACTGGCAGCCGATCGACCGCAGGAAGCTGGAGCGTTTCCTGAGCTGGGACGGCGAAGGGATGCTCTACCACATCGGAAGGACGGAGCAGTCCGTCTGGCTCTGCACCGCCGGCGTTCCCGTGGTCAGCAATTCCGGCAAGACCTACGGCTACGTTCTGGCGGATGTGGCGCTGGAAACCGTCGCGGCGGGGATGCGCGCTTTTACCCTGCAATTCACCGTGGCGCTGCTGCTGCTCACGCTGGTCGTGGCGGTGATCCAGACCCGACGGATGCAGCGTGCCGTGGTACGGCCCATCAACGCCATCGCGGAGGCGGCGAGCATTTACGCGCGCGACAAAAGAAGCGGCAACGCGTCGGGCGGGCACTTCGCCCGCCTCAACATCCACACCTGCGCCGAGACCGAGAACCTCGGCGACATCATGGCGGAGATGGAGCGCGACCTGAGCGAGTACGAAGCCGACCTCACCCGCGCGGTCGCCGAGAAGGAGCGCATCGGCACGGAGCTCGCCCTCGCGGCAGGCATCCAGACGCACATGCTGCCGAGCATCTTTCCCCCCTTCCCCGAGCGCGACGAGTTCGACATTTACGCCACCATGGAACCGGCGAAAGAGGTCGGCGGCGACTTCTACGACTTCTTCCTCATCGGCTCGGACCGGCTCGGCATGGTCGTGGCGGACGTGTCCGGCAAGGGCGTTCCGGCGGCGCTGTTCAGCATGATCGCCAAGACCCTGCTCAAAACCAAGGCGCAGACGGGCCTGTCCCCCGAGCGGGTACTGTGGGAGGTCAACGCGGCGCTTTCCGAGAACAACGAGGAGGATATGTTCGTCACCGTCTGGCTGGGCGTATTGGAGCTTTCGACGGGCGTGCTGACCTACGCCAACGCGGGACACGAGCGCCTTGCGCTCCGGCAGAACGGCGCGTGGCGCTATCTGGAACGCACCGGCGGCGCGGCGCTGGCGATGTTCACGCCGGAGGATCTCGCCGGGATGGACGAGAAGTACCGCTTCCACGACCGCACGGTCCAGCTCGAAGCGGGGGACGCGATCTTCCAGTACACGGACGGCGTGACCGAGGCGACGGACAGCTCCGACGCCCTGTTCGGCGACGAGCGGCTGCTCGACGCGCTGAACGCGGCGGGCGACGCGGAGCCGGAGGCGCTGCTCGCGCGGGTCCGCGCGGCAATCGACGTATTTGTCAAGGACGCGCCGCAGTTTGACGACATCACCATGCTGGCGCTGAAAATAAACTGATTCTATCCAAGCGGAAGGAGATGCAACGATGGGATACACATACGACCAATTACGTCAGGCAACAAACGGAGGCGGCGGCTTCCGTCCCCCGCGCTCGAGGGAGAACGCCGTGAATCTCCGCAAGCAGCTGAACGCGGCGGCGCAATCGCTCGAGCAAAACGGCAACGCCGCGCTGGCGGAAAAGCTGAAGGAGTATGCGCAAGCAATCCGAAACGTGTCCGCCAAGGACGCTTTTACCCCTCAGAAGAAAGCGGCGACCGCCGAGGCGCTCAAAAAGGTCAATGGCTTGGGCGATTTTCTCGCGGAGAAGGACCCGTCCGGCGCGAGCAATTACGCGCTGATTGCAGGCGAGCTGAAAAACAGCCCCGAAGGGAACTTCGGCGAAAACGTCGAGTTCATCAGCGGCACGCTCGATCTGGACATTGAGGTGGATGCGCTCGAGGCGGGGCGAAAGCAATACGAGGCGACGAGAAGCGCCGCGCCCAAGCAGCCGCCCATCCCGCAGCCGCAGCCCGCCCCCAGACAGCAGCCTCCCGCCGCCAAGCAGCCCGCGCCAAAGCAGCAGCCTCCCGCAAGGCAAGCCGTGCCCAAGCCGCAGATCAAGGCGGACAAGCCCCTCGCGGAGCCCAAGGCGCCGGTCTTCGACCCCAATCCGCCCGCATCGAAGGGCGTCGCCAACATGGACGAGCTCAAGAACAGCGGGATCGAGCAGCCGCAGGGCTTGGACGTGCTGGACGACTTGGAGGCGCAGACCGCGAGCTACCAGGAGATCGGCGTGCCCGAGAACGCGAGCATGGCGGACGCCTACCGTGCGTGGGCTCCCGAAACCCCCATCCAGATGGCGGTCGATGAACACGGGCGGGTCTACGACGACGAGGAAACGATCGTCAGCGCGCTGGAAAAGCCCGGCAAGCGGCTGTTTGTCTTTGAGGAGGACGGCGAAGCGCCCCACGCGCTGGAAAACCGCGGCGGCAGGCTGTTCGCCTCGGAATCGCGCATCAGCGCCGAGAATCAGGCGGAGGAATACCGGGAGGACAAGCAGTATTCCCCCAAGCGCTCGCTGGACGCGCGCGACATCGCCGAGCTCCCCGACAAGAACACCATCAACGTCGTGAGCAGAACAGCAAAGCAATACTCGAAGGAGATCAAAAAAGTCAAAGAAGCCATCGACGAGCTGGATACCGACTACAAGGAGGCAAAAAAGTGGGTGGACGGCCTCCGCGCGTCAAAAAAGCCGAAATCGCCCTCGACCGGCGCCGCCATCAAGCGCATCGGTCTCAAAATCATTACCCTCGGCTTCGGTGAAACGGAGGAATACAAGGACTACAAACGGCGGGTGAAGAACTGGGAGAGCGAAGACCGGATGCACCAGAGGAACCTCAAGGAGCTGCCGGAGAAGCGGAAAGGACAGAAGGAAAAGCTCGACAATTTGCAGCAGGAGGGTTCCAAATACTTCCGGTATGAGACCAAGCTGCGTCAGGAGTACAACCCCGCGCAGCGCAAGCGCATGGTGGAGGATTACCGCCAGCGCACCGAGGTGCGCATGGCGGGCGTCGCCGACATCATCAAGACCGGCAAGGTGACGGAGCACAACATCTTCGCCAACACCTGGCTCGCCAAGGCAAACTGCGAGGGAAAGAAATACGACGAACCGGGCGCGCTGGAAAGCCTGAAATCCTACGTCGTCTCCCGCACGGTCGAGGAGAAGATGCTGGAACACACCATTCAGGACAGGGACGGCTCCCGCCCGATCAACGCCGCGCTGGCGGAGCAGCTGAACGACGGAAGCCTGATGCAGCGGATGGAACGCGACGGCATCTTCAACAAGATGCTCCAGGAGCAGGGCGACAAGCCCATCGACGCCGAGGAGTTCTACCACGAGTACCGCAAGCGCTCGGCGGAGCGCGAGGCGGAGCGCGATCACCCGCTCAACCGGCTGCAGCAGCAGCGCAAGTCGATGATCGAAGCCTTCGGCGAAAAGCCGGTCACAAAGGACTGCCTGACAGACATCGCGCGCCTCAAGGTGCTGGATCAGGCGATCGAACAGGCGAAGGAGCTGCCCAAGGATCCCGCGCAGGTCACCAAGGATCAAAAGGCCAAATTCCTGCAAGCGCAGGCGGACATCAACCGCCCCGAAAAGCTCAAGCCCTTTATGAATCCTGAGCGCGAGGCGGCGCTTGCCAAGATGGAGCAGAACCTCAACAAGGCGACAAAGGCGATGGACGAGGATTATCTGGCGACGAAGAAATCCGAACACGGCATGTACAGAGATGTGGAGCAAATCGTGTACGGCGGGTTCGGCGTGTTCTCGCTGGACAAGATGTCGGATATGCTCGACGATATGGTGGAGCTGCAAAAGGAGAGCGCGCCGGAGCCGGACAAAAAGCAGGAGGAGCCGCAGCTCGGCGGTTCGGCGGTATAACCGGCGGTAAAAGGATAAACGGATAAGGAGGAGAACGCCATGGCATTGGATGGATACAAACCCCCGCGCGATAAGCTCTCTCCCGAGGAGGAGCTGAACGAAAAAAACGTAAAGCTGGCAAACAGCCGCGAGTTCCGCTCGCTGTTCGTGGACAAGCTGGGCTTAAACGTCAACCAGCCGGGCGACAAGGTGCCGGACAGCGGCAACGGCGTCCCCCGCGTCTTTCTCTTCAAGGACGGGAAGGTCACCTCGCTGGAGGAAAACGGCATCAAAACGGGCAGCAAGGAGTTCTGGGAAACGGCGATCAAGGGACAGCTCTTCGCCTATCCCGCGGGCGAAAAGCACCCCGTTCAGATCACCGCCAGCAAAAACCCGGGAATGCCGCTGAAGGTCTTCGTCACCGATCCGCTTGACCCGGAAAAACAAAAGCCCAACGTTTCCACGCGCATACGTCCCGAGGTGGTGGATAAGCCCAGCTTTTTCCAGCGCCTGTTCAAATTCGGCAAAAACCGTCAGGCGTGCGAGAGGTATGACCGCTATGTGCGCGAGGACAAGGCGTGGGTGGAGGAGCAGAAGCGGAGCGTCCAATCGTATCGGGAGACCGCAAAAGCGCTCAACAGCGCGTTCGGCTCCAAGCGCATCGCCGACTTCAACACCATCGAGAAGGAGGAGAAGCAGGCGATTCTGGAATCGCAAAAGGAGTCGCGCGCGCTGACGGAGGCCGAGGCATGGCTGAAAACCACGCGCAGGGGGCTCAGCTCGGCGGACCAAGGCGTTCAAAACGCCATGTCCATGTATCAGCCGAAGCCGGAGTTTAATCCCAAATGGACCTCAGCAAAGTTGGGTCAGGTCTACACGGAGGAGCAGTTCCGCAAGCTCAAGCCGCTGACGGTGGACGTAAACGCCATTCCGGTGGGCGGTCAGGGCGTCAGCGACAAGGAGTTCGCGGCGCTCGCCCTGTTCGCCGCCCATGACCCGAAGATTGCCTTTGAGGCGCAGAAGGTGGTCTCCGACCCGAATGCCCTGTCGAACAGCTTTCAGAAGGCGGGCTTCACCAAGCCGGAGGCGGAGGAGATCATTGTCGGCTCGATCAGCGAGATCTATTCCCGCAGCATGATGATGTGCCCGTCCAGACCGGGTTCGGGCAGCTACTTTGATTGCGCCGTGCAGCCCGGGCGCGAAAATGCGCAGGCGGCTCTGGAGGCGTATCAGCGCGGCAACAAGGAGCAGCTTGCCACGATCCTGTCTTACGCGGTCGGCGTCGCGGGCTCCGAGGCAAAAAACGGCACCAAGATGGAGGGGGACTTCTTTGCGAAGAATCAGTTTGCGCTTTCGGCGGTCGAGCTGATGGAGCGCGACCCCGAGCTCAAGGAGCTGGCAAAGCAGAAGTTCGAAGCGCGCGAGGAGAGCTTCCATCAGAACCACCCCGACCTGCCCCGCAAGCCCGCCTTCGACGAGCAGGTCAAAACCATCCGTCAGATCAGGAAAGTGGAGCTGCTCCGCAACGACGCCGAAGCGTCCAAGGCTGCGCTGCTCGACGCGCGCATCAAGGGAACGGAGCTGACGGCGGAGGAAAAGAAAAACCACGCCAAGACGATCCTGAAGGCGCAATTCGTTAAACAGCAGTATCGGAATTCGTTCTATCAGGGGGAGACCTCCGAGCAGTACGGCAAGATGAACACGTTGGCGATGCAGCTTCCGAAGTCGGAACAGGGCATCGGAAGCGCCGGCGGAAGCTCCCTGCCCACCTCGCCCGAAGCGGTCTTCGTCCCCGGCATGGAATGTCGCTTCCGCCCCAAGCCGGAGATCCTCAATGTGCTGGACAGCAACAAGGCGATGCAGCAGCTGGATCAAAAGCTCGACCTTCTGATCCAGAAGGAGGGACTGGCGAACGCCACCACCCGCCAGCTCTCCGACAAGCTGACCCCCCAAGCCGTGAAGGGCACCGACTTGTACAATCTGGCGGAAAAGCTGCTCACCGTGGATCAGCCCGCGCCCCAAAAGGCTCCGGAGCAGGCAAAGCAGCAGGAAGTCGAAAAGGCGCCGGAGCAGAACGACCAGATCCTGTAACGGAGAAACGAAAATGGATACAAAAGGCATTTTATTATGGGCGGGTCTTCTCGTGATCTGCGCGGTCATTTTCTTCTTCTCCCAGCGGATGAAGAAGCAGATCGAAGAAAACGGGATCGAAACCACCGGCGTGATCTTCCGCATCGAGGATGTGGGCGGCTCGGATGAAATCGACCTCCACTATTACGCCCGTTACCACACAGCAGACGGAGCAGAAGTGGAAGGTCTCGTGTTGAATCCACGCTCAAATCTGGAAGTGGGACAGCAGGTACGGCTCAAATATCACCCAAAGCACAAGACCAACGCGCGACTGATAAATTAAAATAAGTGAAAAGGAAAAAACAAACATGAATAGAACGATTTGTGTGCTGCTGACCGCCCTTCTGGCGCTTTCCCTTGCGGCTTGCGGAAACGGAAAGACGGAAAGCCAAAAGCAGACCGCCTCCGCCTATCTGGATCAGGACGGCGCCACCGTGGAGGTGACGGTAGACCTGAGCGGCGGCTGGTCCGTGGAGTTCGTCAGAGGCGCGGCGTACCTCTATGACGGCGAGATCACCGAGGGCAAGGAGGGCGTCGCCATGCTGATCACTCTCGACAAAGAGGTGTATGAAGATCATCTGGCGAATGCCATGGCGGACGGAAGCCGCAAGGAAGCGGACGGAGGGGTCTATTACACCTATTATGAGAATGAGGGAGCCTATCTCACGGCACTGAACGATTCCGCGTATGTCCTGATTACCGTGACGAACAAAGCGGACGTTGAATCGATCGTGGCGAGATTTGCGCTTTCTCTGTTAGACTGAAATAATAGCGCCGGTTGAAGAAGGAGGAAACGCTATGAAAAAGTTGATTTGCCTTGTGAGCGGCATTGTGATGCTGTTTTCGCTGTGCGCGTGCGGAGCGAAGACGGAGACGCCGGCGCAGGAGACGCCCGCGGAGCCGGAGGTCAAGGAGTGGACGCGCGAAGGCTATTTCACGGACGAAAACGAAAACCTGCTCTCCGTCACATGGATGGAGGACATTGACGAGCCCGGCTGGTACGTCGGACTGATGCTCGGCGAGCTCATGGCGGGCGGAACGCTGCCGCAGGTGGGCAACACGCTCCAAGGCGGTCTGAGCTCATTGGAAGACGGCGCGGAGCCCTTGACCGTCACCGTTTCCGAAGAGGGCGAGGACGGTTTGTTGCTCGTCGCGGGCGGCGAAGCCTATCACTTCACGCCCTATGAAATGCCGGAGGCCGTTATCTTCGTCACCATCAACACGGAGGGCTGGGGCGGCATGATCGGCTACGAGCCGGGCGAAACCGTGCCGGAGCTGGACCCCGAGTGGCCCTATCAGTCGGCGCAGATCAATCTGGCGGAGCCCGAGACCTACACCCTCGCCGCCGCGCCGGAGGCGGGCAGTCTTTTCGTGAAGTGGACGAAAAACGGCGAGGACTTCTCCACGGAGCCGGTCATCACCGTTCTGCTGGACGAGAGCGCGGACTTTATCGCCGTGTTTGAGGAAGACCCCGACTGGCAGAATCCCGTGATGAACTTCATCGGCGAATACCAGTGTGACCGCGCGCACGCTCTGGTCGAGTGCTTCGGAAGCGATGAGGCGTGGATCACCATCGAGTGGGGCGGCAGCGCATGGGAGCTGGCGCGCTGGGACATCGTGGGGCGTCTGGACACCGAGACGCTGACCATCGAGTATTCCAACGTCACCAAGTCCATCGTCACCTATGACGACGGCGGCGAGGTCAAGAGTCAGGAGCCGGAGTATGAGGACGGCACCGGAACCATCACGTTCCACGACGACGGCACCTTTACCTGGCACGAGGATCAGAGCGCATACGGGACGGACATGGTGTTTGAGTGGGTTCCGACGACTGACGAACACACGAATTAAGAGGCAAAGATGAAAAAAACATGGAAAAACGCTTTGACGATCCTGCTTGCCGTCATCCTCGTCCTGCCGACATGGGCGTTCGCGGCAAACGACGCATTGGACTACAATGACGCGGAAAGCTGGGCATACTTCGCCCTCGGCGAGGACACCGGCGTGGATGTCTTTCTGGTCTGCCCCACGGTGGACACCAAGAGCGAGACGAATTCCTTTGACCTGAACGAAAAGCTGAAGGCGAAGTTCGTCAACGCCCTCGACATGGAAAAGGGCATCTACGAGGACGCGGGGCGGCTCTATTCTCCGTATTACCGTCAGATGTCCATGAACGCCTATACGCTCTCCGAGGCGGAGCGCGCACAGGCGAAGGAGGTCGCATACGCCGACGTCTCCGCCGCTTTCCGCCACTATCTCGACCACGAGAACGGCGGACGCGCGCTGATCCTCGCGGGCTTCTCGCAGGGCTCGGATATGTGCCTTGAGCTGATGAAGGAGTATTACGGCGGCGAGGCGAACGCCCTGCGGGAGAAGCTGGTCGCGGTCTACGCCATCGGCTGGTCGGTGATGGAGGACATGGTCGCGGCGTACCCGCAGATTGTCCCCGCGCAAGGCGAAACGGATGTCGGCACAGTCATCAGCTTCGACTGCGAGGACGGCACGCTGAGCGATACGCTGGTCATCCCCGCCGGAACCAAGGCGCTGTCCATCAACCCGCTGAACTGGAAGACCGACGGTACTCCGGCGGACAAGTCGCTTAACAGCGGCGCGGTGCTGTCCACCGGCGCGGAGCCTGTCCCCGCGCTCTGCGGCGGGTATCTCGGAACGCGCGGCGAGCTGGTGGTCACGGACGTCACGCCCGCCGATTACCCCGCCGTCATCGACATCTTCCCCGACGGCTCCTATCACATCTACGACTACCTGTTCTTCTTCACGAACCTCAAGCAAAACGTCGCCGCGCGCGTCAACGCATGGCGCACAGAGCTTCCGTTCAAAGACGTCGCGGACGGGTCGTGGTATGAGGACGCGGTCGCTTTCGCCTATGAGAAGGGTCTGATGGCGGGCACGGGCGGCGCGTTGTTCAGCCCCGATGTGACGCTGACCCGCGCCCAGCTCGTCACGATGCTGTGGCGCTATGCCGGAGAGCCGGAGGCGGACGGCGTCCTGCCAATCGACGTGCCGGGCGGCGCGTGGTACGCCGAGGCGGCACACTGGGCGGCGTCTGAGATAATCGTTGAAGGCGCGCGCTTTGGCGGCGACGACGGACTGACGCGCGACGAGACGGCGGCGCTGCTGTGGCGCTGCGCGAAGAGCCTCGGCGCGGATGTCAGCGTCGGCGAGGACACGAACATTCTGAGCTACAGCGACGCGTTCGACGTGACGGAATCCGCCGCCATGCAGTGGGCGGTCGGCGCGGGCGTGATCGAGGGCACGGACACGGGGCTGCTGCTCCCCAAGGGGCAGCTCACGCGCGCGCAGGCAGCGGTCCTGCTCCGGCGCTTTTACACGGCACTGCACACGCGCAGCGAGCTTTCGCTGTGGACGGAGGACGCCGCTGCCGCCGACGCGCTGATCGCCTATATCGAGGCGGTGACGGACGAGAACAGCGCGGACTACATCCCCGTGAATGACCGCATCGCCGTGTTCGATCTGGACGGGACGCTCTTCTGCGAGACCGACCCCAACTACTTCGACTACACGCTGCTCAAGTACCGTGTGCTGGAGGACCCCGACTACAAGGACAAGGCGTCCGACTTCGAGCGCGAGGTCGCCCTCAAGATCAAGGAGCAGAACGAGACGGGCAAATCCTTCTCCGGCTTGGAGGTCGATCACGGCAAGGCGGTCGCCTCCGCCTTCGCGGGCATGAGCGTCGCCGAGTTCAACGCCTACATTCAGGAATTCAAGAAACAGCCCATGCCCAGCTACGAGGGGATGCTGCGCGGCGACGGCTGGTATCTGCCGATGCTCCAAGTCGTCCGCTACCTTGAGGCGAACGATTTCACCGTCTACGTCGTCAGCGGCACCGACCGGCTGATCGTGCGCGGCATCGCGTATGACTCCCCACTGGGACTTCCAAACCGCCAGATCATCGGCTCGGACGAGACGATCGTCGCCAGCGGACAGGGCGGCGCGGACGGGCTGAACTACGTCTTCACCGAGGGCGACGAGCTGATCCTCGGCGGCGAGTTCCTCATCAAGAACCTCAAGATGAACAAGGTCTCCGTCATCATGCAGGAGATCGGACAGCAGCCGGTGCTGTCCTTCGGCAACAGCACCGGCGATTCCAGCATGGCGGAGTATGTCACCAGCGGCAACCCCTATCGCAGCCTCGCGTTCATGCTCTGCTGCGACGACACCGCGCGTGAGAACGGCAATGTGAGCAAGGCGCAGAAGATGTACGACCTCTGCGCGGAGTTCGGCTGGGTGCCCATCTCGATGAAGAACGACTGGACGACCATCTACGGCGACGGCGTGACCTATACGGGCACGTCGGACGCGGCGGCATGAGTTGATAGGAAGGCGGCGTGACCGAAAAAATAGAGCTTCCTAATCGGTCGTACTTGCTTTACAGAGGTAGTAGTGCCATACCAGCGCTGAACAGCATGGCATAACCGCTGTGGATTGATGAGAGATTTATAACGCCCTATGGTGGAGATTGTGTGTCACAAATTACCCGCTCTCCCCGGACGGAGGGCTACAGCGAAACAGGCGATGTGAGTTGATCAAACCAATATACTATTTCTTGCTAAAACAACGATTTTTGCCTGTCCTTTCGGATGGCTTTCGGCTGCTCAATTTTCAGCCCCTCCATCAGCCAACGGAATGACTGTGCATCCAGGCTTTTCAGTTCTTCGGTGCTGCGCGGCCATTGGAACGCGCCGTTGCTCAGACGCTTGTAGATGAGGACGTATCCGTCGCCTGACCAGTACAGCGCCTTGATGCGGTCTGTCCGACGTCCGCAAAAGAGGAACAGGCTGTCTTCTCGCAACTCCATGCCGTACTGTGACATGACGATGGCTGCAAGGCCATCGATCCCGCGGCGCAGATCGGTGTATCCGCAGGCGACATAGTAGTTCCTGACGC
>Ga0129307_1000939_pt1 | contig 37849 bp, 36 predicted proteins | sample P1105metagenome_FD_94437 | JGI IMG/M metagenome (GOLD analysis project Ga0129307, IMG submission 94437) | Capybara group fecal microbial communities from Wisconsin, USA - P1105 metagenome | ecosystem: Host-associated > Mammals > Digestive system > Large intestine > Fecal | place: USA: Wisconsin...
AATATCTTATCGTTAGCAGATTAGGGTTTGTACATTCAAAAAATTTGCTTGCAAATTTCTCATTCGGCTCGAGACTCGAGACTCGAGACCGAGCCGCTATGCGGCTTATGAGACCGGGGGTGTGAATTTTTTCGCACCCCTTTTCAACATATCTTATTCCCATTGGCTGTCATCTTGAAACGGAGACCTAGGACCTCGGCTGCCCGTTTGCACATGAGCATCCGGTCCAGGAAAATCTCGAAGTAGTCGATCATGGAGCAGATGTTTTCGTCCAGCTCGATTTCCAGGGTGATGACCTTTTTGTGGATATCTACATGGAGCTGATTGGTGAGGGCGGCGTAGTTCACGGTATCATGTTTGTCGAAAGTTTCCGGTACGGTATTCCGTACCCGGTTCCGGCGCACATCGGTTTTATCTGCCAAGATGATGGCGGCAGAAATGGGATCCACCGCTGTACCGCTGGCTTCATCATGCTGGCCGATGGCAGTGATGATGGCGGCAATGTCTTCTGGAGGAGCGCCCCATTCCCGGAGCAGCTGGAAGGCCATGAGAGCACCTGTATGGGCATGATCCATCCGGTTGATGCTGTTGCCGATATCATGCATGTAACCGGCAATCTTGGCCAGCTCGATGGTATGGTCATCATACCCCAGCTTCTTCAAGATCCGTCCTGCTGTGACGGCCACTTTGGCAGTGTGCTTCCGGGAATGGTCTGTGTAGCCCAGGGCCCCTAGGACTTTGTTCCCTTGCTCCAGATAGATATTGACTTCCTTGGCGTGGGATATGGTTTCGTAGGTGAGTTTTTTCATACACTGGGCAGGATGGCTGCCCGGTTCATCTCCTTTTTCATAATCTCCGGATGGCTTCCAGGGCCAGAGGGGACCGTTCACATTCAGAAGGCAGCATGGTGACTTGACAGCACAGGGGACTGCCTTTCATTTTTTCTGAGGCATAGCTGAGACCATTGGTCCGTTCATCCAGGAAAGGCTTATCGATTTGGTTGGGGTCACCCAGCAGGATCACCTTGGTGCCCTTCCCCGCCCGGGTAATGATGCCTTTGGCCTGGTTAGGGGTCATGTTCTGGGCTTCATCGATGATCAGATAGATTTTTTCCAGGGTACGGCCCCGGATGAAATTCAGGGCTTCCATCTGGATCAGATTCCGGTCGAAGATTTCCATAAGCCGGCTTTTCAGTTCCAGTTCATCATCGTAACGGGAATCTTCGTCTTCGTCCAGCAGCTGTTCCAGATTGTCCATAATGGGCCGCATCAAGGGAGAAATCTTTTCCTGTTCATCCCCGGGCAGGAACCCGATATCGGAATCGAACTGGGCATTGGGCCGGCAGATCAGGATCCGGCGGTATTCTTCCGAAGATTGATTCAGCAGCTTTTCCAGGCCTACTGCCAGAGCATAGAAGGTCTTGGCGGTACCGGCCTGTCCCTTGACGATGACCAGAGGCGCTTCAGCTGCTGGTTTCATGAGGGCTTCCTGCATGAAATACTGGCCGGCGTTCCTAGGTTTTATTCCGTAAGGGGTTTCTTTGGCATATTCCAGGGGAATCACCCGATCCCCCCAAACCCGGCCCAGATGGGTCTTTCGGAGAGAAGCGTCTGCTTTCAGCAGGACGAATTCGTTCTGGACAAGGGATACCGGATGGGCTTCGCCCATATCGTCACACTGGTACAACAGGTCGGTAGGGACTCCTTCTGTGGTGAATTTGTCGAAGTCTTTTTCTGGTACGAAACATTCCACCCGGCCCAGATACTGGTGCTCTCCTGCATTTACCTGTTCTGTGCTGAAATCTTGGGCTTCAATGCCTAAGATTTGGGCCTTCAGCCGCAGAACTAAATCTTTGGTCACCAGGATGGGATGGATAGAGGCTAGGTGTTGGCAAACTTTTAGGATACGATTGTCACTTTTGTCATCGGGCAGAGATTCAGGCAGCGGTTCATGGACACAGTTGGTTTCCACCCGCAGAGTCCCGCCATTGGGAAGAGGTACACCGGCAATCAGGTTACCTTTCCTGCGCAGATCTTCCAGGGTGCGGATCACTTGCCGGGAATTGTAGCCTCGTTCGCCTTCGGCTTTTTTCAGGCCGTCCAGTTCTTCCAGGACAACCAGAGGCAGTACCAGATGGTTTTCTTCAAAACAGAGGAGCGCATTGGGCGCCTGGATCAACACATTGGTATCGATGACGTAAGTCTTGGCCATGGAACATCCCCGCCTTTCTTTTTTCAGAAACACCCTTTGGATGGTTCCAGTATAGCAGGGAAGTGTAGAATTTCCGTCGGATTTCCGTAAAATTTTCGTATAAGGGAAAGAAACTAGCAGAACATGGTACAATAATGACAAAAGAGAAATGGGAGATGAAAATATGGGAAGGATGCTGATTACATTGGGCCTGCTGCTGGTGGTGGCAGGGCTTGTGATAGAATTCGGATCGAATCTGTTTCCCCTGGGGCACCTGCCCGGGGATATCCATATTACAGGGAAACATGGAAGTTTTTATTTTCCAGTGGTCACCTGCATTGTGGTCAGTGTGATATTGAATGTGTTGCTGAGGATATTCCATTAAAAAGGGGATGTGAAAAAATGAAGGATCATTTTTTCACATCCCCTTTTCATTCCACCCTCTTCCTCCTCCACATATACATCCCCACACACAAAGCCAATTGGACAACACTGGAGGCCGGGGTGCTGAGGCCGATGTGGAAAAGGGTAGCGCCGGGCAGCTGGCTGATGAAAAGAGCCAAAGGGATCCGGACGAATAGGGCGCCCAGCATCCCCTGGAACATGACGAACAGGGTCATCTGACAGCCATTGAAGAAGCCGATAAAGCAGAACAGCAGGGGGCTCAGGAAGCCATCCACCCCATAGGACTGGAGGTAGCTGGCAGCGGCGTCGATCACATCCGGTTCCTGGGTGAACAGAGAGGCCAGTACATCTCCGTGGAAAAACAAGGTGAAGAACATGAAGAGACCGGCTGCCCCGGCAGTCATCAGGCTGTCGAAGAGGGCCCGGCGGGCCCGTTCTGGTTTCCCGGCGCCCCGGTTCTGGGCCACGAAGGCGGACAGGGACTGCATATAGGCGGAAGGCACCAGCATGATGAAAGCGCAGACTTTTTCTGCAATGCCCACCCCGGCAGAAGCCACGACCCCGAAGGTGTTGGCTACTCCCTGGATAACCATGAAAGAAGTCCCTACAAACAGTTCCTGGAGAGCCACCGGCAGCCCCAGCCGCAGTTCATGTCCAATCAGATACCAGGGACCTCTGAAAAATTCCCGGCGGAGAGGGAACGGGAGTGTCCGTTGGCGCAGGAGCAGGGCTGCCGTCAGGACACTGATTCCCTGAGAACTCACAGTGGCCAGAGCGGCACCGGCGGCTCCCATATGGAAAACAGCCACCAGCAGCAGATCTCCAGCAATGTTCATGATGCAGGCAATCAGTACCGCCAGAAGGGGGGTACGGGCGTCTCCCAGCCCCCGGAATATGGCACCCAGCAGGTTGTACCCTACAATGAACAGCCCGCCGGCCCCACAGATCTGGATATAGTGGACCGTGGGCAGGAAGGCCTTTTCTGGAGCCTGGAACCATCGAGCCAGGGTGGGAGCACCGGCAATCAGCCCCACAGTCAGCAAAAGGCCCAGGAAGAAAAACAGCAGGATGCCGTTGCAGATGGCCTGCCCGGCCTGTTCCGGCTTCCTTCGGCCGATGGCTTCTCCCACCAGGATGGTCACTCCCATAGAGAGCCCGGTGATGATCATAGTCAGGGTATTCAATAGGGAACTGCCGGTGACTACCCCGGAAACATCCCCCGTACCAGCAAACTGGCCTACTACCAATAGGTCGACGCCTCCGTACAGAGCCTGGAGGAAAAGGGCTCCGAAGACCGTTACGGAAAAGCGGAGCAGGGTGGGAAGGATCCTGCCCTCGGTAAATGAATTGGTTCGTTCCATAAGACATAAAGCCGTCCTTTCTGCAAAAAAGTGATAAAAGAAGGCCTGCCGGAAGGGGAAATGAGGGGGAGTGGGATAAACAAAAAAGCTGGACAAGACGAACCGATGTTTCAATCGGTTGCCTTATCCAGCTTATCATTTCCAGCGAATGATTTGCCCTCCGAGCAAGCACCGCTATTATAGCAGATTCAAAGAAAGGGGGCAAGGTTATCCTTTTATTTTTTTCTTCGTCCACTGGTCCACGGCTTTTTTCAGCTCCTCCAGCCAGGGAGAGAACTGGACGGCTTTTTCCGGGTAGGTGAACTGGAGATCGTATTCCAGAGGCAGCCAGGTGCCCCGGTCTGATTCGTTGTGGCTGATCACCGCTTCCAGCTTGTCCAGGGCCTTGTACAGTTTGGCTTCCTGGGTTTCCTGGGCCTCCATTTCTGCCAGCAGGGCCTGCCATTCCTGCCGGTTTTCTTCCGGAAAGGTGGCCAGCCACTTGTCCCAGCAGTCTTGTTCTGCGGCGCGGTCCCGGTCTCCTTTGGCAAAGGTGGGGATATCTCCCGTAAAGGCTTCTCCTAGATCGTGGATCAGGCACATCCGGATCACCCGGTCCAGGTCCAGCTCCTGGAATTCCGGTTCCTGGGACAGCAGGAGAGCCATCAGGGCCATCCGCCAAGAATGGTCCGCCACGCTTTCCTGGCGGCCAGGTGCGGTCCAACAGTGGCGGGTGGCCGTTTTCAGCCGGCCGGCTCGGGTCAGGATCGCAAGAAAAGTTTCAGGGGACATGAGCGGCCTCACTTTCATGAGATAGGGATGGAATCATTATAGAGCGGGAAGGACTCCAGGGTCAAGTGAAAGAAGGAAGGTAATGGAGGTGTTGCACGTTACGTGCAACGCCCCCGGTCTCATGAGCCGCATAGCGGCTCGGTCTCGGGTCTCGAGACTCACGACTCGAGACCCGAGACCTCAAAAAGAGGCTGTTGCGCATGCAACAGCTCCTTGACTATACGAACTGTCACGAAAAAAATTTCCGGTCTTCAGGAGACCGGAAGAGGTGAAGCCTTCTACTTAAACTGGGCTGCTTTTCTTTTGCTGGAATTCTTCACTGGCACGGATGAATGCCTGAAAGATTTTCTGCTGTTCTGCAGAAGTGAACATCATCTCTGGATGCCATTGAACGGCAAGGGTAAAGGGATTTCCCCCAGCTGCTTCGATGGCTTCGATCAGTCCATCTTCTGAATAGGCCGTTACCTTGGCGTCGGGACCTACGGCTTTCAGGGCCTGATGATGGAAACTGTTGACTTCGATTTCTGTCTTTCCGAAAATCTGATAGAGGAGGCTCCCAGGCTCCAGGATATTTTTATGGACTGGATATTCCCTTGGGCTGTTGTCCATAAAATGATGGCAGAAGGGACCTTCACTTTCCACATCCTGATACAGTGAGCTTCCGAGAAAAGCGCCTAATACCTGGATGCCCCGGCATACCCCCAGCAAAGGGAGTTTCCGCTCATAGGCATAGCGGGCCAGCATAAAATCCATGGTATCCCGGTTTGGTACGATCCGTCCACATTTTCCAGAAATCCGGCTTCCATACCGGCGGGGATCCACATCGTGGCCTCCCGTCAGGATCATGCCATCCAGTTGTTCCAGGAAGGGAAGTAAAATTTTTTCATTTTCCAGGCGGGGGAGGATAACGGGGATCCCGCCGGCTTTTTCGACAGCGTAAACATAATCACCGGCCAGGAAATCCCAATCCTGTCCAGCCGTTCCTGTTAGGCTGTTCAGCCCTATGCTGTCATCGATATCATAGTTGCAGGTAAGACCAATCAGCGGTTTCATAGGTTGCCTCCTTCAGATAATGGGGATGGTGTGGGGGGAGGGAGATCCTTTTTCCGCAGGGGATGACGATGCCTGTTCAATTTTAACCCAGGCAGGCCACTTTTCTGTTTCCCATCTTAGCGGATCTGCAAAATATTCTTTGGTCAGAGAGACAATCATACTGCCACACCAGTAGACGCCCAACATATTGAAAAAAGTATACAGGCCGGTGAAAAAATCGATATAAGGGATCAGTGCAGAAATCCCCACGGTTCCTCCTAGGAGAAGGAGGAGTACCATTCCATAACGCCCAATTTTCCGGTACTTTTCACCCACCAAGGAAACAATCTGGGCTTCTGTGAAAGTAATCTGAGCACAGGCTGTAGTAAAAGTGAACAGGACGACTGCAATAGTCGCCAGAATGCCACCTAAGGTTCCCATACTCTGTTCGAATGCGGTGGCGGTCATAATGGCCGGATCCAGTTTTTCCGTCCAGATCCCTGAAGTCAGGATGACCAGACAGGTCATAGAGCAGACAACAATGGTATCAAAGAATACTTCAAATACAGCCCACATACTTTGCTGGATAGGATGGTTGACATCAGCCACTGCATGGAGAATGGTAGTGACACCTGTACCAGCATCATTGGAATAGCAGCCACGAGCAATTCCCCAGCGGATGCTCTGAGTGATGGTGGCGCCAACAAAACCGCCAAATGCGGCATGTCCCGTAAAAGCATCCTTGAAAATCAGGAGAATGGCAGCTGGTAAATGATTGATATTCATGGCAATCACAATGATACAGCCCACCATATATAGAACGCTCATGAAGGGAACCAGTTTTTCCGTTACAGTCAGCAGACTTTTGATGCCTCCGATGACGACCAGTCCTACCAGGAGAGTCAAAATAACGGTTGTTCCTAGCCGGGGAGTCCCCATTTTGACCAAGTTGTCTACTCCGGAACCAATTTGGGCGGAAGATGCCAGGAACAATCCGCAGATTACCAGGATGGCATACAGCGGACTCAGCCATTTCCATCCGGTAGCAGCAGAAAGATAGATTTGGGGACCGCCTTCCCAGATTTTCTTTGGTCCCATTTTCCGGTATTTCATAGCTATGGTCGTTTCACAATATTTGACGATGCAACAGAAAAAACCGGATAGCCACAGCCAGAAGACTCCGCCAGGTCCCCCTAAAGCGATGGCCATAGCGGTACCAATGATATTGCCTGCGCCCAGTGTGGAAGCCAGAGCACCGGTAACGGCCTGCCAACCGGAAAACTTTCCGTTTTCCCCTTTTTTCCCCATGGATTTTCCGATGGTGTTTTTCAAGATGAAGCCCAATTTTGTAAATTGCAGGAATCCCAGACGCAGGGACATCATCAGTCCACCGCCGACAATCCAAAGCAGCATGGGAATTCCCCAGATCCAGTTTGCAAAAGCCTGCATTCCGTTGAGTACCAGTTCCATATGCCATTCCTCCCTCACTGTTTACTTAATGAACTGTTTTTATAACAATATCATTTTTGTACATAATAATATGAACAGTATACTCAACGTCAATAGAAATAACCTAGCTAATACATAAAAAACAGGAAAGAACTCTGTTTTTAGGAGAAAAGAAGCTTTAAAAAGAAAAAAAGATGGAGCGGACTCCATCTTTTTCTACTTATGGAAAATACCAGTATAACCGTACAGTTCCATAGGTTCTCCATCTTTATGGGCGGTAAACATATGATGTTTCAGTGTCTGGGTGACGGTTCCCAAAAGTTTGGTTTCCAGAGGAGCTCCCAGTTGGGCATAATCATTGCGGAAATAGTCTATATTGGCCATCCGGGGGATTCCTTCTGGATATTTTTCGTATAATGCCTTCCGGCTGCGGCTGTCTCTGGAAAAGCTAGGCATGGCACCGATAATGGCTGCTCCTTTTTTTAGCTGCAAGGCAATGTCATGGAGCTGATAATTTTTGTGATAGTAACAGTACTCGGTTTCTCCCAAGAGGGCAACGTAGATATCCAGGGAATCCGGAGCCAGGGGGAGGGATTCGCCTGCGTCTGCAATATACAGGATATCCAGATCCTGGTAGAGAGTTTCTGTAAGGATTTTATAAAGATGCAGTACTTCAGGGTATTTATCAACGATAATATACAGACAGTCATGGGGCAGCTGGGGCAGGAAATTATAAGTGAAAAAGAAGCCGTTGATGTTGGCTTCAAAAATGACTTTATGATGGGTATCCAATTTTTTCAGCTGCTGGAGCATGTATTCAGGAGCCCGGGGGCCGACAATGCTGAACTGCGGCCCGGTTTCATGGTACAGTTTCCGTTCCAGATCCGGGGTATCATGGGTACCGGTATACAAGTTTCCGGTAAGGACAATGCCATCCTGTATCTCAGCTTTCCAGCCACAGGAACAGAAAAGCTGGCCACTCATGATATATTTTCCTTGAATGGCAGCATCCTTGATTTGCAGTTGATGGTGGCAGTGAGGACACGCTAAAAGAGGAACCGCCAGGAGTGGGATGCCACTGGAAGCTTTCCGGGGACGGGAACGCTGTTCGTTCAGCCAGTGGATTTCTTTTTCGACAGCAGCCAGGCTTTCTTGAAGCGTCTTTTGTTCTTCTTGCAGATCTAGTCGTTTCTTTTCCAGGATGGACAGACATTGCTGCAGGGTGCCCGGTTCAATGACATTGGACATCCGTCGCAGATAAAGCAGGCTGCGGATATCTGCCAGGTTCATCCGCATTTGTTTGAATTGGAGGATATGCAGGAGATCCTGACCGTCTGTAGGGGAGAAGTCCAATTGGCTGCCCACTATGTGAGGCAGTAGCAGCCCCAGACGGATATAATAACGGATGGTATCTTTGGGGATTCCGTACTTTCTGGCAAATTCACCGATTTTCATGACAATCATCTCTTTCCGAAAGGATGGTCCCGGACAGATAAAAGAAACTCCTCCGGGGGAAAAGTCTCGGAGGAGTCGATCCGTAACGAGGTGAACAGGCTTTTTTCTCAAGGCACCAGCGTAGGTGCGGCGTAGACTCTGGCCAGGAGTTCCTGGTTCAGGGCATACAGCCCTTTGGGATCGCTGCCGAACAGTTCGAACTTCTTGATCAGATCGCCCACGTTCTTTTCTTCTTCGCCCTGTTCTTTTACGAACCAGTCGAAGAACTGCATGGTCCGGTAATCTTTGGCTTTGTCCGCGGCGGCGTAGATTTTGTTGATGCAGCCGGTGATGAACTGTTCATGTTTCAGGGCGGCTTTCAGAGCATCATCCAGCTTCTTATAGGTCATGTCTGGTTTGTCGATGGTGCCAAAGACTACGGGAGCATCGTTATTCTGCAAGTAAGTCCGCATGAGCATAGCATGGTCCCGTTCTTCCTGGGCTTGGATGTCGAACCAGTGGGCGAAGCCGTCCAGGCCTTTTTCCTGGTAATAGTTGGCAAAATCCAGGTATAGATAAGCGGAATAGAATTCCTTGGTGACCTGTTCATTGATCAGGTCTTTGACTTTGTTATCCAGCATGGGAAAAACCTCCTTTTATCTTGGTTCCATTATAGCAGGTTTACTGTTTGTCGGCGAAAAAACTTGACACCTTTTCTCCGTTTGGGTATGCTACCTCTGTATGAACAAAGGAGGAAATCCCATGCATTTTGAATATTGTCCTACCTGTGGCAGCCAGCTCCAGCCAAAACCAGCTGGAGATGAAGGACTGGTCCCTTTCTGCCCTGTCTGCCAGCGATACTGGTTCGACTTTTTCTACAGCTGTATCATCGTCCTGCTCTGCAATGAGTATGATGAAGTGGTCTTGTGCAAACAGCCCCATCTTTCCCAGGAATATGAAAGCATCACTTCCGGCTTCATCATGCCGGGAGAAACTGCGGAAGAAACCGCCTATCGGGAAGTCCAAGAAGAACTGGGCTTGACCTTGGATCGGCTGATCCCGGAAGGGACTTACTGGTTCAGCAAGGGACAGATGCTCATGCACGGATTTTTGGGCTTCGTCCACAAACAGCCTTTTGCCCTGTCCCAGGAAGTCACATCTGCCCACTGGGTGCCGATCCTGGACTTGCCTCGGACTGCTTATCCAGAGACACCGGAAAACGTGATCTATCCTCTGTGGCGGAAACTGCTGGCTATGAAGGGCATGGAGGAGAAAAAATAGGATTAGAATTCTTGTTAGACGTTTCCTGCTTTATCGTGCTATAATATAATGTCCTAGTACGGTTCGACGGAAAAATGATAAGGAGGGAAACCATGAATCCATTAGATCCCATTGGTGTCATTGATTCCGGTGTGGGCGGACTTACTGTCCTGAAATGGCTCCTGCAGAAAATGCCCCATGAGCGGTTCATTTTTATTGGAGATACGGCCCGGACCCCCTATGGCAACCGGCCCCGGGAAGAAATCGAAGAATTCGTCGGTGAAATGACGGCCTGGCTGCACCGCCGGCAGATCAAGCAGCTGGTGGTAGCTTGCAACACCATTACGGTCCTGGGAACGGACGTCATCAAGAACGGCTATGATTTTTCGGTTATCGGCATGAAAAAGGGCGCCCGTATGGTGGGGGGCGTTACGAAGAACAAAAAAGTAGGCTTCCTGGCTACTGATTTTACGGTGGCTTCCGGGGCTCACAAGAAGGAAATCCAGGAAATCGATCCGGAAATCCAGGTGTTCGGCCAGGGATGTCCCAAGTTCGTACCCCTTATCGAGGGAGAGAAGTTCGGCAGCCCGGAACTGGCGGCAGCTATCAAGGAATATACGGATAAGCTGAAAGAACATGATGTGGATACGGTCATGCTGTCCTGTACCCATTATCCTTTTGTAGAAAAAGAAATCCGGGAAGCTTTTGGGCCAGATGTGACCATCCTGGACCCGGCAGAACGGACGGTCCAGGCTGCCATCGATGATCTGGAACAGCGCAGGTTGGCACGGAAGACCGGCCTGGGCCGGGCAGAAGTGTGCTTCACCGCCGACCTGGAGCGGGGCAAGCGGCTGGCAGCCCGGATGCTGGATATGAATCAATGTGATTTCCGGCTGATCCATTTGTGAAAAAGGGCTGCTGCACGTGTAAGTGCAGCAACCCTTTCGTCATAGGTCAGACGTCATATGTCATACGCTTGTGGAAATCAATCTTTTCAAATTGATTTTGAAATTTCAAAACCTGATAGGGAATTCAATAGGGGTTTTTGCGTTTGTCGCCAGCAGAGCTGGCTTCCATCGGCGTATGACCTATGACATATGACGTATGACGGGGCTGCTGTAAAGCAGCCCCTTGAACAATCCCCGGAGATATGGTATAATTCTCCTGTTCAATGCTACTGTAGCTCAGCTGGTAGAGCATCTCATTCGTAATGAGAGGGTCGTAGGTTCGAATCCTATCAGTAGCTCCATTTTTAAAGACGAGCAACGGAAAAAGTTCATGAGCGTTTAAAGCCTTTTAAACCGTGATTCTAGCGGGCTTCAAACGAATTTGAACCGTTTCCCGTTGTTCTTTTTTTATGCCCCCTTTTGCGCACTTTTGCGCATTTTTGGGAAATGCGCACCCATCCGATGCGCATTTTTTTAAACGCTGATTCGGTCTAGCTTTTCACACAGTTCCTTTTGCATGGATTCGGAAACATGGGTGTAAATGCCTAAAGTCGTATCTGGTTTGTTGTGGCCTACCCGTTGCATAATCGCCTTCAAGGGAACCCCCATAGCGGCCAACATGGTTATATGGGTATGGCGGAAGATATGGGCGGAAATATGTTTCCCTGGAATATCAATTTGCCGTAACAGGCGGTCAATGAAAGGGAGATTGTAGGGCATACCCGTTGCGGTGGTGAAAATATAGCCCCTGTCTTTGTACTTGCTACAAAGGCTGTTTCCCCGGCGGCCCCATTGTTCCTGTCGTTTATTGTCGATATAGAACCATTCCAGGATTTGAACGGCCCGGGTATTAAGGTCAACTGTCCGATAGGAATAAATGTTTTTGGGTGTTCCCCGTTGCAATTCATCCCCATTTTTCCGGGTGTTAACCAAAGTACCCGTTACTTTTAGCTGTCGTTTGTCCAGGTCAACATCTTCCCGCCGCAAGGCCAGGAGTTCCCCACCCCGTAGCCCTGTCAGTGAAATAAATTCCATGGCCAGGGATACCCGGTAATTCAGCCTGGACAGTTGGGATAGACATTCTTTCAGTTCCTTTTGGTCTAGAAACTTATTGTTCCGCTTCTTTAGTTCGTCCGGGGTTGCAGGGCGGCGTTTCAATCGAATACTGTCAAAGTCGGATATATCGTTGATATACCCGGCTTTTTTTGCGTACTTCAACATAGCTTTTGTAAGAACCAGAAGGCCATTCACGTAGTTAAAAGACAATGCGTCCAGGTAGTACAGGGTATTTACCACCTTTTCAGCCATTGCCGGGGTGAAGTCGTTGAACAGGATACCCTGGGGCAACTGGGACAGTAATTTTCTAATTACGGCCCTATGGTTGCGGCGGGTCAGTTCCTTTACGGTTAAATCTGATACAGAAAGCCATTCATCACAGACAGCGGCCAGGGTCAGCGATTCAAGCCGGGCGGCCTTTTCTTCCTTCTGGTTGCTTACCTTCTTCTGAAACTTGTCCCGTAGCATTTCAGCGGCCATTTTCTGGGCGTGGCGGCTGTTGCTGTTCAAAGTGATGGATACGGCAATATTCCTTCCTGTCCGTTCGTCCTGGAAGCGTTCCCGATACATGTACCGGGTTCCCTTCCCGTTCTTCTTTTCAGTAATCCACATTGTGCAATTCCTTCTTTCCCGTTACTCATTGCACCCCTGCAAGGACTCATAGAGTTGGGAGAAAGGAAAAATCAGGGTAATTTGTTCATAAGGGATTTAACTGTTGAAAGGTCTTCATCGGTAAAAGAGAGTTTATTAGTGGAAATCATGTGTTCCAGTGTAGAATGATATATTGCTAGATTTAGGGTAAGTTTAACATAATTTTTTGATTCTTCATAAACAGGACTTGAAAGAGCTTTCTCCATTATTTGGGAAAATTCATCGATGGTACAGGATAAAGACTCCTTCGTGACAGAGGTCTCTTCGTCTTTTATATCAAGCTTAATATATGGCTTGTCATGAAAGAATTTTATTTCAGCTTTATTCCCGGCACTATTACAAATAGCAATGTACCTATGAAGTTCATCGTTTTCTTCAAATCCCAATAAATCGTTAGGTGTAATGTTTAACAAATGCGCTATTTGGCAAAGTGTTTTATACCGTGGTTCTCTGTTTTTGTTTTCGTAAGCAACATAAGTTGTATATCCGATTCCCAATTTTTCCGCAAAATCTTTAGCAGATTTATATCCGGCCTTTTCTCTGTAATATCGTAACCGTTGTTGAAAATTCATGGCCACCACCCTTTCAATTCCTATTATAGACTAATTGTGAAATTAAGTAAAGAAAAAATGCTCTATTAGCTATTGACTTAATATCTACTAATGGTATATTCTAAAATCATAAAGTAGCTTATTAATGAAACGAGGTGAAAATATGAAAAGCATGGCTCCCGACATGGGAAAGGTTAAGCAATTGACTTATAAGAAAGGATGGTCATGGTCTGGACTGGCAAGCCGGGCGGAATTGTCGTTGAACACGTTGTTTGCCCTGCAAGCTAAACGTCGTAAGGCTAGCGAACGGACGGTGTATAAAATTGCCGCCGCCCTGGGTGTATCCCCGGAAGAAATTATTGAAAAATAACTCTGAACCCCTGCAAGGACTCATAGAGTTGGGAAGAAAGGAAGGCTGGACACATGGAAAAGAAGGCGTGGGCCGTTGTTCGGCCGGGAAAGGGCCTGTTGCCCTTGCTTGTTGTGACGGAACGGGACGGGGAAGAGATGGCCAGAACGGTGGTGAAGGAAATTCCAGGGTCGTGTAAAATCGTACATCTGGCGGTGAAAGGGTGGCGGAAATACCGTTGGCGGCTGTACCAGAAGGCTGTTGAAAAAATGGGCCGGGCCGGGGAAAATATGTATGAGTTGAAATGCCGCATAACCCCGGGGGCGGTTGTGGTACTGAAAGAACTCACTGTGTAAGGAAAGGCGGCGGGAAAATGACCATGTTACGGTTGGAAAGTGTGCGGGTTGATGATTGCGGGGGCCGTTGGTTGCGGCCGAAACAGCTTCAAGAGAAGTTTTCCATTACCCGGACAACGGTTTGGAAGCTGTTAAGCGAAATGCGGGAAAAACCAAAATACAAGGGGGATTTCATCGACTTGAGCAAGACATTACGTCTTGTACGGGAGCGGGCTTTCCTGGAATTTCTCAAGAGCCAGGACAAAGCTTATTTGAAGGAATGAGAAGCGGCCCCAATGGATTTTAAGGAAATAAAAATACGGCCCCTTATAAATCCCATGAGGGACAGGGGAAGTACTTCAAAAACCCCGGTTAAACCCGGCGGAAAAAAGCACAGAAGGCAAAAGAAAGGGCGTGAAGATATGCCGAAAGGACAGACGGTGGTAATGGTTACCGTGGAAGCCCCTTCCATGGCCAAAGCAATCCGGGCAAAATGTTTGGACTGTTGCGGCGGTGAACAGGGAGAAGTACGGAAGTGTTGGGCAGAAAATTGTCCCCTGTTTCCTTACCGATTCGGAAGCAATCCCAAAGCGGCCATCAAGCGACTGGAAAAGAGCTACACGGTAGAGGTCAAATAAAAACGGCCACCATAGAAAGGGAAGTTCTACGGTGGCCAGGGCAATGAAACCAACAAGGCGTTATTGTCCATGACCATTCTACCAGATACAGGAAAGGTGGAAAAGAGGAAAAGCCGCAAGGCGGCAAATTCTATCCCGCCTTTTTGAAAGGAACATACATGAACTACGGAGTATTGGAAACCCAACAGGCCAGAGAGCCAGTTAACGGAACGAATGGGGCTATCATTGCGGCACATGGTGGAACATGGGAAAGGGATTTAAGGTGGTGAAGGAATGGCCAGGAAAAATAATAAAACACCTTTAAACCCATGGGAAACAGCGGGGAATCCGTTAAAGGATAGATATATTCGACCTGGGTATACGTTGTATACTCATCCCATCTTTAAGAAATTGAGCCAGTTGGAACAGAACGTATATGAACGTATGGTTATGGCGGCGGCCGGGAAACCAGTTTTCACATTTCCCCGAACATGTTACGAAAAGGAATACGGCCTTTCCAAAACGTCTGTACAAAAAGCGGTAAAGGGATTGGTTGCGGCCGGGTTCATACGGATAAAGGAATCAAACTGGCAACTACGGAAGCCCAATGTATACAGTTTCATAAATGACTGGAAAAAGAAGAGCCTGCCACCTTAAACGATTTTTGGCGGTACATACCGTGTACTGTTCCGTGTACATGGTGTGTACCGCCTACTGTTTATGAGCGTTTTCCAAAAAATCCAGACAGTACATGCTGTGTACCGTCTGAAAATACGGGGAAAATGGCCTATACCCGCATGAATACAGGGGTTGCGGGGATTGGTGGAAAGTTGGCCCATAGCCGCCAGACAGTACACCACATGTACCCATCTATATATATAGCCATACCAGGCGGCCAAAAAGGGGAGCATGGAACCAGTATTGGAACCTTCCCCCGATAATACACCAGGGGGTGAAACTTTGAACGGACATGATAATTTAATTCCGGGTAACAAGAGAAGCAAGGAAGAAGTTAGGGAAATCGGCAAAAAAGGGGGCCGTGCAAGCGTTGCGGCCCGTAGAAGAAAAAAAGCACTGAAAGAGGTGTTGAATGAAACGCTAGAGATTCGGATTGGTGACATACAGGACGAGAAAGTCCGTAGTGTGCTTCTGACGGCGGCAAATAGCAAGGACGGCAATTTGACCATTAGAGAAGCCATTATCAACGGCGTTGTTCTGCAAGCGGTGAAAGGCAATCCAAAGGCCGTGGCCCTTATCCTGGACATTACGGAAGAATCCCCGGCCGTACAGATTCGGAAACGGGAATTGGAAATCAAAGAGAAGCGGTATAACCAGGGCCAGAATACAGGTGCGGTCAAACTGGATATTCAGTGGAAATCGGAAGAAGGAAAGTAATCAACGGCGGGGCCGTTCATCCTTCAACCGGGTTCTTGCGTTCCCTTTCGGCCCGTGCTAAAATAGGCGGCAAAGAAGTTGCTTGCGTGGTATGCAGGATAAGGCAATTGGAGCCGGTTCTTGTCGTATCAGCTAGCAACTTTTTTCATGCCTCCCAAAAAGGGGCCTTGTTTCTCCAGAACATATACACAGCCACAATAAAAAGCATTCCCAATAGGATAGGAGAAAAGAAAAACGGGCGGCCTATAACCATATGGACCAGTGAAGTTATACTGAAAAAACAGTGGTTAAACCCGGCGTAAATTTGCACAGAGGGCATTTTATGGAATCAGGAAAGGCCCTTTTCCCAATGAGTTGGGAAAAGAGAGGTGGGGGTCCAAAACGTTCACCCATTCATAATTAGTTTCCACATGAGTGTGGAAAAAGGGAGCAGATTCCACGGCCGGAAGATTCAGCCCGGCGGCCGCAATGATTACTAGGATATACCATGGCCCCAAAACATCCATGAACCATTCCCCCGATACAAGGCGTTGGTTTGAAGAACTCAATTTTGAGCTGTTGCCCATCCTTCCCCGGGGGGCGTGGACAAAACCACATTCCCGTTTCGGGTATCTGGCATTCTTCCTCGAGTGCAGGGGAAAACTACCAAAACGGCAGTTTCGAACCTCTACATGGATTCCATCCCCAATTATGGGGACAGTACCAAACCAAAATTGGATTGGTTGCAATTCTCCGGTTCTTTCCCGGAGGCAAGGGACGGGGTATTCTGAGAACTCAATTTTGAGCTTTGACCTATTCCCCGTTTAATCAGCTCAATATTGAGTTGGTTGCCACTTTCCACCAGGGGTGTCGCAATCTGCGACGTCCTTATCTTTATCATCATTGAACGAACCTACAATCAAGCCGGAAAAGGAAAGACAGTAAAACGCTATAATATAACTAAACGATGAAAAAACCTTTCCCAATGGAATAAGAGAAAATAAAAATAAACGGCCTATATAACCATATGGGCCAGGGGATTTATACGGCGGAAATCGCTTCCCAAACGTTGCAGAAGAGTAGATGAGGCGTTTTATGGGTTTATAAAAAGGGCTTTTGCTGTTCGTTGTCCAATGATTGACTTTCCTGTCTGGCTGGCTTATAATGGAATCAGCCAAAAAGATAGAATGTGCATACATGCACGAATACCCCCGGACTGGTACTCCGGGGGTATTTCATTAGGCTAATTGCCGCCTTTGTCGTGTTCGTCTAACCATTTGCGAATGTAGTAGCCAACTACACTAGCCACGACGGACACCAAAAAAGATAGAATGTGTTCCATACATGCACCCCCTTCCTGTTGCCAGAATGGGTGCGACAACGAATTTATTATATCATAATGGGACATGAAAAAGACATTGCCTAATACCAGGCAAAGCAAAAGCCCCTGGAAGGAATCCGGGGGCCTTGTTATAATTGCAGGGGTGCAATGAAACCGTTATACAGCGCACTTTTTGCGCATTTTTGTTTTTCGTACTGTCTAAACCCGCATTGGTAAGCGGTCTTCCAAACTATAGCTCCAAGACGCCATATAAGCCCGTCACTTTGGTGGCGGGCTTTTTTGCGTTTGACATCTTTCTCCAATTTCGTCATAATTAAAAATAATCTGTACCGGAGGTGATCCTTCTGTGGTCCATATCTTGCTGACCCTATTCCTGTTCTGCATATCCCTGCTTCCGGCCGCCTATCTCCGCTATTACCCTTTCCGGTCCATTGTCCGGCCTTCTACCCGCCATTTCTTGCTTTGCGGGCACCTTTATGTTTTTCTGTTCGAGTTTGTCCTGTTGGCCGGCCTTTTTACCCGGGGCCTTATGAGTTTTGAAATAGGAACCTTCCAGTTCCTCTATTATTTCTGCTATCTTCCCTATTTGCTGCTGCTGGTGTGCTCCATCCGGCCTTTCTGGTTCCGGCATCTGTTTGTACTGGGGCTCCAGGCGATTTATATGATCTGCATCCATACCCTGGCCTTGGAAGCTTTCAAGCTCTTTCTGCCCCAGGAGTGGGAGATGAATCAGGTTTTGTCCTATTTCTGCCTGTATCTGGGATTGTTCCTGTTGGGACTGCCCCTGGCCCTGAAGGTGCTGGAGAAACTTTTCGACCAGGAACAGCTCAGGGCACCCCGGCCCGCTTTTTGGACCTGGCTGGGGCCTATCCCTTTGCTGCTGTGTTATTACCATGCCAATCTGGGGTATTTCATCCTGGATCCGAAGATCCTGTTCCAACCCTTTTTCCAGCTGTATACCCTGGTCACCCTGGTCCTGCTGCTAACGGTGGGGCTGTTACTGGTCCGGGCTCTCCAGGGAGGAGTCCGGCAGACCAAGGCCATGCTCCAGATGAAGGAGCAGAACCACCGGATCCAGGAAAAACTGAATACCTTGAATGATTATGCGGCGGCTCTGCGGAAGGAACAGCAGGAACTGGCCATCCTCCGGCATGACAGCCGGCATCAGCTGCGGCTTTTGGGAGAACTGACGGAAAAGGGCCAGTATGAGGAAGCGGAGAATCACCTGCTGCGGCTGCAGAAAGAGGTGGCGGACAAATGATGCCTCTTTTCGAAACCCTGGGGGTTCCCCTGGTCTATGTACTGATCCTTCAGCCCTTTTATCTGCTCCAGATCCTTCCCTTCTGGAACTTCCTGGAGCCTGACCGGAAAAAGTTCATCCGGAACGGCTGGCTGCTCCTGTTTCTCCTGGACGTGGGGCTGACCATGGGACTGGTCCGGTCCGGTGTTTTTTCTTCCATTCCCCGGGCCTACTGGGCCTGCGGCTATGTCATCTGGATTCCCCAGTTCCTGCTGAGTGTATTGACCACCCGGAAGTACTGGGTGGGCCATCTGTTCATCCTGTCTTTCCGGATCCTGCTGTCCAGCTGCTTTTATACTTTTCTCCGGCACTTTTTTCTGTATTTCTGGCCGGAAAGAGCCTTTTCTTCCATGTATTTCTGGCAGATCTTATTCTATGGAGCAGAATGCCTGCTGACCTTCCCCTTTGTCCTCCGGTTCCTGACCCGGACCTTCAGCCATTTCCGGGAGGCTGCGGCCCGGCGGTACTGGCGGCTGACGGCACTGATCCCCATGGTGCTGGCAGGAGAAACCCTGTATGTGAGCGTGTACGATTCCCAGGAACGGTATTTCGATCTGCTGGAAGCCCGGATCCTTCTGCTGCTGGTAACGGTGCTGATCATGGCCAGTATCCGCACGGCCCAACAGGAAGTTTATGACGAAATCAGCGCCCGGGAAGAAAAACACCAGCTGGAGCAGCAGGTGGTGTCGGCGGCCAACTATGTAAAAATGTCAAAAGAATCCCGGCAGCGGCTGGAAGCTATCTACCGGGAAAAACGGGAGCATCTGGATCAGCTGCTGGACCTGGTCCGGCGGAAGGACCGGGTGGGCGTGCTGACTTATATCGAAGAACTGGGAGAAGAATTCAACAGCACCAAACTGCCCCAGTACTGCCGGAATCCCCTGATCAATGCGGCCCTGACCGTGTATCTCTCCCGGGCACGGGAAGAGGGGATCCCCACCACCGTTTCCGTGGACTTGCCCCAGGATATGGCCTGCAGCGGGGATTTGTCCATTGTGCTGTCCAATCTGGTGGAAAACGCCCTGATCGCCAGCAGGAAACAGCCGGAAGACCGGCGAAATATCACCGTCCTGGCCCTGCGCCAGGGGGGTGTGGTGAATATCTTAGTGAAGAATCTGTTCGATGCCCCGGTGCCTATGGACGAAGAAGGGCTGCCGGTGACCACCGTAAAGGGCCATGGCATCGGCATGAAATCCCTAGCCCGGTTCCGGGATAAATACGGAGCCAGCGTCCTGTGCCAGCAGAAGGACGGTTGGTTCCTCACCTATCTCCAGGTGGATCTGGGGGCGAAGGGGGTAGGGGATTAATTAGGGGTTGTTGCACGTGTATGGTTTTCGCACGTGCAACAGCCCCTTTATTTCGGTGCAAACATGAACTGGAAATACTGCTCCTGGAACTCCCGGTATTTCCTTTTGCCCAGGGGGATCTGGTGGCCCTGGATTTCCACGTAGTCGGTTTTGATCAGGTGGATGGCGGCCAGGTTCACCAGGTAGCCTTTGTTGGGGGATACGAACTGGCCCGGGGCGATCTTGTCCAGGTCCGCCTTCATGTCCTGGCCGGATTTCCGGGTCTCCAGGGTACTGCCGTCGGCCAGGTACACCTCCAGCACATGGCCGTGGCTTTCCAGGAACAGGATCTGGGCGATTTCTTCCACCCGGACGCCACCGCCTACCAGCCGGAAAATCACCTTGGCGCTGTTCCGCTGACGGATGTAGGCGATGGCCCGGTCCATGGCCTTGGCGAACTGGGCCTGGGTAAAGGGCTTCAGGAGATAATCCGTGGCTTTCACTTCAAAGGCTTCCACGGCAAATTCGTCGCTGGTGGTGAGGAAAATGATCTCCGCCCGGCTGTGGTGGTCCCGGAGCTCCCGGGCTACATCAGTACCCAAAATCCCGGGCATACACACATCCAGCAGTACAATATCGAACAGGGCCCCTTTATCCACCGCTTCCACAAAGGCAAAAGCGTTTTCAAAGGTCTGATAGCTTACATGTTCCTGACGGTTCTGGAAATATTTCTCTGCAGCTTCCCGGATCTTCTGGATTTGGTCCTGCTGATCATCACAAATGGCAATATGCAGCATGCTGTCCACTTCCTTTCCATGGGTCTGTATCCGATTTATTCACCTCTATTATACCCAGTCCAGACAGCCTTGGAAAATCACCGCCCTGAAAGGGCGGTTTTTTTGCATGAAAAGAAATCCGGAATGTCTTTGAATAGAAAACAAAAAGAAAGAAAAGTTAGAAAAATATTTTCAGGACAAAAAATGACCCTTTCGTGATTTTTGGAAAAAATCATTATTGTTCCATGGTATTCTTTACCTGAACAAAGCGGAGAAGTTTCCGGACGCGGAATTTTCTTCTGAAAAAAGTTTGCCGGATTCCTGCATAAGCATCCAGTCCAAGGAAATAAGAACGATTTAAGAAAATTGAAGAATGTGGTAAATCGTACTGCATATACGGACGAACGTTCTTATACAAAAGTATACTCCAGAAATTCAAAAGAGTATACCAAGGGGTAATTGGAATTTTTAGGGATTTTGGTAAACTAAAAGTGTCGGGGAGACCAAAAGCGCGCATGGAAAACCCACCAAAAGATGCATGAAAATGAAAAAGCAGGCAAGTTCAAGAAAAGGGGTGTGGCTTTATGAACAGGATTTATAAAGTAATCTGGAATAAAACACGGGGCATGTATATGGTGGTTTCCGAACTGGCCAAAGGCCAGTCCAAGGATGGGCGCCGGGCCGTGGGACGGAAAAAAGTGGCACAGACCGCTGCGGCTCTGGCCGTATTTTTCAGCATTGTCTCTATGGGAGGGACGTCTTATGCGGCGAATATCTCCATCGGGACGGCTACGGTAACGGACTCCAGCGGGAAGACAGTAACTGTATTTACCGGGAATTCCTCGGCTGCCAATGCTGTGGAAGCTGCCGTGGAACTGACGGTTCCTTATAATTCCAGACAAATCGGTATTTTGCAAACTGCTGTGCAGAGTGTGGAAACTGAATTGGCCCAGCATCAGAATATCATTGATAACTTGGGAACGGATAAACTGACACTTTCTTCCGACAATACCTTACAGAAAGAAACCTATGACAGCACTACGAAAACCACAACGACAACGAATGCAACAGGGTTGAAGGTTGCCGGTCCGATTTCTGCCGAATCAGGAAAGATTACCAACTCCCTCGAAGTGGGCCACAACGCCAATGTAGGCGGCGCCGTCAATGCGGGCAGCCTGAACAGCCGTGGCAACCTGAGCGTGGATGGCAATGCGCTGGTCAAAGGCACCCTCACTTCTCAGTCCACCATCAACGGTAATGAAATCGTTTCCCAGACCAATATTACGGCTAAAAATCAAGTCGTCGGCATGCAGGGCGTCGTGGATAATACCCTTACCAGCGGGAATTATGTAACGGCCGGCAATACGGTAGGTGAAAATATCGTTGCGCTGGATACGCAGGTCAAAGCCAATGCGGATGCTATCACTGCCGAAGCAACAGCCCGTGAAGCCGCTGATACGGCTCTTACCAAGCGGATCGCTGCTGAAGAAACAGATCGTGCGGAAACCGATACTGCTCTGCAGAACGCTATCGACAAAGAAGCGGCAGAACGTAAGGCCGCGGATACGACGTTACAGACGAATATCGATCATGAAGCGGCGGCCCGGGCAGCAGCCGATGCGGCTCTCGACTCCCGGACTACGGCTCTGGAAGATAAGACCGAAGCCATCACCTATGACAAGGATTCCAAGACGGTTATGGTGGACGGCAAGCTCACCGCTACCGAAGGCATCACCGATGGTACGACGCAGGATGGCCAGTATGTGAAGGCTGATAACTATGTAGGCCAGAACCTGAATGCTCTGGACCAAGGCCTGCAGGCAGAAACAGCAGCCCGTCAGGCAGCCGATACGACCCTGCAGACCAATATCGATAACGAAGCGAAAGCCCGTCAAGATGCCGATGCAGCACTGGATGATAAGATTACGGCAGAAACTTCGGCCCGTGTGGCAGCAGATACGAAACTGGTGGAAGCCGTCAACAGCGGACTGAGCCTGAGCAATGACAATGTTCTGCAAAAGAACACTACTGCCATTGACGCCCAAGGCAACGTGACCACCTCCAAGACCGATGCCAAGGAAATGATCTTGAACAAGGGCAAGGATAACCAGATCACCCTGAACGAAAAGGGAGTCAAGGTTGGGACCAACAGCAGTGTGATGGATGCGAACGGCGTCTACACCGGCGGCGATGACTATGATAAAGCCCAGGCGGCTATGAGTGCTGACGGCAGCATCAAAGGGGCCGGTGGGAAGTTTACTGTAGATAAAGATGGAAATGTCACTTCTAAGGCAACCATCACCGGCGAAACAGTGACCGACGGTAAGGGTGCTTCCATGAGCAACGGAACGGTAACCGGCAAGACCCTGACCGATGGGATTGCTACCATTACCAACGGCAACATCAACACCAGCGGTTCCATTACCGGCGGCACCGTAACTTCTACGGGCAACATCTCCGCATTGGGTGACATCCACGCAGGCGGGGCCATTACAGGGGCCAGCGCTTCCATCCAGGGCGCTCTGACCGCCGGCGGCGCTATCCAGGGTAAGAGCATTTCCGATGGAACGGCAACCATGCAGAATGGGAACCTCACCGGTGTGAAGAACCTGAGTGCTGAAACCATCACCACCAGCGGCGATGCCACCATCGGCGGCGACCTGACGGTCAATGGCAAGCTGAATGTGGATGAAATCGACCTGACCAAGAGCGGCATTGTAGGGGACAACAACGTAACGGCCAGCACGAAAGTGGCAGCCGGTGAAATCACCTCTTACCAGAAAGCCACCAGCACCAAAGATGGCAGTGAAAAAGAAAGCGCTATCGACTACGATGAAAACGGCACTTCCACCTGGGCCAAAGCTACCGATGCGGATGGCAACTGGAAGAAGAGTACCCTGACTGTGGAAGGCAGCGATGTGACTTCCAAGGTTGTGGATTCTGATAAGAACAGCAATGAGTCCAAACAGACTTCCACAGAATCCAGTGACGTGGTGAAGGATAGTGACGGCAATACTTCCACCTTCAGCCAGAGAGTCAAAGACATCCTCCAGGAAATCAAGAACGCATCCGGAGATACGTTAACCAAGGTCGAACAGACGGATACGGCCATTACCAGCCAGATCGGTGACGGTTCTGCCGTAAAGAGCGAAATGACGGCTGACGGCATTACCAATAAGGCTGTGGGCGGAACTATCACGAATTCTGCTAACAACCTGGTAAACACTGCCACCGGCGATATGACCAATACCGTAGGCGGCAAGATGCTGAACGATGTGACCGGCGACATGGAAAACAAAGTGGGCGGAAACCTGACCACTACGGTGGGCGGCAACGAAACCCATACGGTAGGCGGGACCTTGACCGAAACTGTGAACGGCGATGTAACGGAAGATTACAAAGCCAACCTGAGCACCACGGTGGGCGGCAACCAGACCACCACGGTGACCGGCGACAGCAGCCTCACCGCTGAGAACATCAACAACACGGCCAGCAACAAGATCACCAACAAGGCTCTGGATGTGGAAACTGATGCTTCCAGCTCCATCGTCAGCAAGGTTTCCAACGAGTACGGCTCCAATACTTCCACCCAGCTGTCCTATGAGACCCGGGAAGAAATGAGCCAGGCCGATGGCAAGACCGCTTCCTATCTCCGGGGTGCAGCAGAAGAAAAATCCCAGCTCACCGATGGGGATAAGAAGACCACCATCGACACCATTGCTGGCCAGACCAACACCAACATTACGGATGGGACCAATACTTCCAACCGCCTGCAGAAGGCGGACCAGGTTGCCACCTCCGTAACGGACGGCACCAACACCACGGTTGTGAACCAGGATGCCAAGAGCCTGGCTTCCTCCATCACCGACGGGACCAAGGCCAACAACACCAACAACACCGTGGACAAATCGGAACAGCTGATCAAAGCCAGCGATACCCAGTACAACGCCTCTGTGAAGACGGCAACGGCTTCTGCCGAAAGACTGGTCAGCGGGAATATCATCGATATCCTGAAGGATGCGGAAAACGGGTATGTGAATACCACCGTTACCAGCAGCGATGGAGCTTCCAGCACCAGTGTGAAGCAGGGGGCTGCGGATATCACCAACACCGCCAGCCAGGGGACCATCACCAATGAGGGCAAGAACCTGGTGAACAAGGCGGAAGAAAAACTGTCTAACAGTGCGGCGGAAATTGAAAACACCGCAACCACCAGCATCAAAAATGTAGTAGGCAAGAGCACGGTAACCACCACGGATACCGGCACCACCTTCGAAAATACCGACCATGCAGCGGCCATTGGAGAAGGAACCATCACCAAGACCACCATTTCCGGGAACACCCTGGAAACCGGCAAGGCAACGGCGGACTATGTGGATGTGAACAAAGACCTGACCGTAAAGGGAGATTCCGATCTTCAGGGCAACGCCACGGTAGGCAAAGACCTGAACGTGAAGGGCAACACCCAGCTAGATGGAAATCTGGACGTGAAGGGTAGCACCAAGTTGGATGGCACCCTGGAAGTGGGCGGCAAGTCCACCTTCAAGGATGACGTCACTATGGAAAAGAACCTGGATGTGAAGGGTACCACCACCACTGAGAAACTGATGGTGAAGAGCGGAGCTACCATCACTGGCGGCACCACCACCGATACCCTCCATGTGACCAACACTGCTACCTTCGACGGGCTGGTAACCTTCAAGGATGCTGTATCCATGGAAAAAGACCTTACAGTAGGCGGCAACGCCACCGTGACCGGCGATGTAACGGCTAAGTCCTACAAGGTGGGCGACAAGACCTACATTGACGAAAACGGCATCAATGCCAACGGCCAGAAGATCACCAACGTGGCTGACGGCGATGTGTCCGAAGGCAGCACCGATGCGGTGAACGGCGGCCAGCTCCACCAGACCAACCAGCGCGTGACCAATGTGGAAAACCGGATGGATGGGGTAGAAAACCGCGTAGACCGGGTAGAAAACCGGGTGGACAACCTGGACAACCGGATCGATAAAGTGGGGGCCAACGCAGCCGCTATGGCCAACCTGCATCCCATGGACTTCGATGAAGACTCCAAGGTCAGCGTGGCGGCAGCTGTAGGCAACTACCGCAGCGAAACCGCCGGGGCCCTGGGCGTGTTCTACCGGCCCACCGACCGGGTGATGATGAATGTTTCTACCAGCTTCGGCAACGGGGAAAACATGATCGGCGGCGGCGTGTCCTTCAAGCTGGGTAAGAGCAGCAAGCGGCTGGAAAAGGCGGAAGCCACCAACGCCGCCCTGGCCAAACAGGTGACCAACCTGCAGAACCGGCTGGATGCCCTGCTGGGCGTGTTGAACCCCAGCCTGTCCAAGGACTTCCCGGATGTACCGGCCAACCACTGGGCTTATGAAGCCGTAAGCCGGCTGGCAGGGAATGACATCGTCCAGGGATACGAAGACGGCAAGTATCACGGCGAACGGACCATGACCCGGTATGAAATGGCGGAAATCATCTACAACGCCCTGTCCAAAGGGGCCAAGGCGGAAGCCAAACTGGTGGAAGAATTCCGACCGGAACTCCAGGCAATGGCCGCTCAGAGAAAAGCGTAACCGTCTCCCCGGATGTGTTGCCACACCCCCTCTGAGTGAACCATAAAGCAAAAAGGGGCTGTGAAGAAATGAGAAATCCATTTCTTCACAGCCCCTTTAGCTACGAGTCGCGGGTCGTGAGTTGCGGGCTTGTTGGTGCAGCCCGAAGATTCGGTTTCGCTGCTTTCAGCCGATTTTGTCGTACTATCCTATAGAAAAAACACAGAACGGCTTGAACGTCCAGGCTCGCGACCCGTGACCCGCAGCCCGCGACCGGGGGTGTTGCACAGGACGTGCAACACCCCCTTCCTTTACTCCACTATGGTCCCTCCGCCCAGGACCACCTCTCCGTCGTACAATACGGCAGCCTGGCCGGGGGTGATGGCCCGCTGGGGTTCGTCGAATTGGACGGTGAAGGTATCCTTTCCGGTGGGGGTCACGGTGGCGGGCTGGGCTTCCTGGCGGTACCGGACTTTTACCTGGCACCGGACGGGGCCTTCCGGCACTTCTCCGCTGATCCAGTTGGCGTCCTGGACCCTGGCTTCCCGGCTGAACAGGGCCTCACTGGGGCCCACGATGACGGCATTCTTTGCCGGGTCGATCTTCACTACATACAGGGGATGATCAGGCTGGTTCAGTCCCAGCTTCTTGTGCTGGCCCAGGGTATAATAGATGATCCCTTTGTGCTGGCCAATCACGTTGCCTTCCAGATCCAGGAAGGGGCCGGGCTGGGGCTTGTAGTCCAGGATCCGTTGGACCGCATCGGTGTACTGGCCGTTGGGCACAAAGCAGATGTCCTGGCTGTCTGGCTTCTGGGAATTGATGAAACCGTTTTCTGCAGCGATTTCCCGGGTGTGGGTCTTGTGGTATCGGCCCAGGGGGAATTGGGTATGGGCCAGCTGATCCTGGGTCAGGCTGTAGAGTACGTAGCTCTGGTCCTTGGATGGGTCTTCAGCCCGGAGCAGCTGGTACTTTCCCTCTGGGGTCTTTTGGATCCGGGCATAGTGGCCGGTGACCACACAGTCGCAGCCCAGTTCCAAGGCCCGCTGGTACAGGGCTCCGAATTTCAGGAACCGGTTACAGTCGATACAGGGGTTGGGGGTATGGCCCAGGGTATAGCTCCGGGCGAATTTCTCCATCACATCCTTTTTGAATTCTTCCGTATAGTTGAACACATAGTAGGGCATGTGGAGCCGGGCGGCCACGCTGCGGGCGTCTTCCACGTCGCTGAGGCTGCAGCAGGTCTTGGAACTGCAGCCGGCATCTGGGTTATTGTACAGTTTCATGGTGCAGCCGATGCAGTCGTACCCTGCATCCTGCATGAGTTTAGCGGCTACGGAGCTGTCCACTCCGCCGCTCATGGCGATCAGTGCTTTCATGGGATTTCCTTTCTTTTAGATCCGGTGTTCCAGCTGGCGCAGACGGCGGGCTTCCCGGATGACGGTGGCAGCCATCCATTCCACCTGTTCCTGGGTGATATCGTCTCCCAGAGAGAACCGGAGGGAGCAGCGGGCTTCTTCCGGGGTGCAGCCCAGGGCCAGGAGTACATGGCTGGGTTCCGGGGAGCCGGAGGCACAGGCAGATCCGGCGGAGACGCAGATCCCGGCCATGCCCAGGACGGGTAGGAGCGCTTCGGCAGGGACACCTGCAAAGGCCAGATTCAGATGACCGGGAAGCCGGGGTACGTTTCCGCTGTGGATCCGGGTGCCGGGGAGGGCCAGGAGCTGCTGTTCCAGAGCGTTCCGGGCATCTGCCATCTTCCGGGCGTTGGTGTCCAGGTTTTTCACCGCTTCTTCCAGGGCGGCAGCCATGCCCACGATGCCCGGCACATTTTCCGTTCCCGCCCGTTTGCCCCGTTCCTGCTCTCCACCGAAAATCAGGCTTTCTAATTCGATGCCTCGCCGTGCAAAAAGGAGACCAACCCCTTTGGGTCCATGGAATTTGTGGGCAGAACCAGAAAGAAAGTCGATGTCCGTATCTTTCAGGGTCAGAGGGATGTGACCCAGGGCCTGGACGGCGTCGGTGTGGAACAGGGCTCCCCGGGCGTGGGCCAGTGAGGCCAGTTTGGCAATGGGCTGGATGGCGCCGGTTTCATTGTTGGCGGCCATGATGGACACCAGGGCGGTTTCCGGGGTCAGGGCCTGTTCCAGGGTGTCCGGCTCCACCTGGCCTTCTCGGTTAGCCGGCAGCAGGGTCACGGTGAAGCCTTCTGTCTGGAGGGCGTCCAGAGTATGGAGGACGGCGTGGTGCTCGATGGTGCTGGAAATCAGATGGGTGCGGCCGTGCTTCCGGCCCCATGCGGCAGCGGTGCGGAGGATCTGGTTATCGGCCTCACTGCCTCCGGAAGTAAAAGTGATCTCGCTGGGACGGCAGCCCAGGAGCCCTGCGATGGTTTCCCGGGAGCTGATCAGGGCCCGGGAGGCTTCCTGCCCCAGGGGATAGGTACTGGAGGGGTTCCCATATTGTTGGGTAAAATAAGGCAGCATGGCTTCCAGGACCTTGGGCAAGACCCGGGTGGTGGCTGCGTTGTCGGCATAGATGAACATGGTGGTGCTCCTTTGGAAATTAATATCATATCATTATACTACAGGTTGGAAAGAGAGGGAAGGTGGGCTGGGGGACGGATAGCCCGTCGGGCAAAACCATTTTTTTCTTGCATTTATTTCTTCTCCATGCTATACTTTTAAGGCTGTATATATTATATATACTTCTTCTGCCCTCATGGTAGAGGAGCAAATCCAAAGGAGGAGGTGATTTCGTGAATAACTACGAAGTCATGTACATCGTTAAACCGGTAGAAGAGGACGCTTTCAACGCTGTTGTAAAGAAGTTCGATGACCTGCTGGTGGCTAACGGCGCTACGATCGAAAAAACCGATAAGTGGGGCAAAAAACGTTTGGCATATGCTATTCAGGACTTCAATGATGGTCTGTACGTTCTGACCACCTTTGCCGCTGAACCTGCAGCCGTGAAGGAACTGGACCGTGTGATGAAGATTACTGACGATATCCTGCGTCACATGATCATTCGCAAAGGCGAATAAGGAGGCTGGGTGTATGAATCGCATTATCTTGTTGGGCCGTCTCGTACGGGATCCGGAAGTCCGGGTCACTCCTACGGAAAAAACGGTCTGCACCTTTACTCTGGCAGTGGACCGTCCCTTCGCTGCGAAGAACGGTCAACGGGAAGCGGATTTTATCAACATCGTTACATGGAATAAAACCGCTGAATTATGTGGGAACAGTTTGACCAAGGGCCAGAGAGCTCTGGTGGAAGGACGGCTGCAGATCCGCAGCTACGATGGCAAAGACGGGAATAAGCATTATGTGACGGAAGTCATTGCTGACCGTGTGGAGTTCATCGAACGGAAGGGCACCGGCAATCCTGCCGCAGGCCAGCAGAATCCTCCTTCCCAGAATCATCCCTCTCAGGGCGGCTCTGCCGACCCCATGGGCGGATTTGGCTCTGAAGTAGGTTTTGACGAAGAGATCCCATTCTAAAAGGGAGGATAGAGAATAGCTATGATGAAGCGTGAAAGAGGAAATCGGAGACCCAGAAGAAAAGTCTGCTCCTTCTGCGTCGACAAAGTCCAGGAAATCGATTATAAAGATGCAGCCAAGCTGCGCAAGTTCATCACCGAACGGGGCAAGATCCTGCCTCGCCGGATTTCTGGTACCTGTGCAAAACATCAGCGTCAGCTGACCATTGCCATCAAACGTGCCAGAAACGTTGCACTGCTGCCGTTTACTGCAGAATAAGCTGGATAAGAAAAGACAGGCCCCTTGCAGGGTCTGTCTTTTTTTTAGCAAATATTGTAAAATAGTAAGGAAACGCTCTCCCGGTTGTCAATGGTCAATGGCCGAAGGAAACTATCATCATGGAGGAATATCGCTTTGCATTACCATAAAACGTCTTCGCTGGTAGAATCCGGCATCCTGGCGGCGGTGGCCGTCCTTTTTACCCTGGTAGGGAACTATATCCCGGTGCTGGACCTGATCGTCAGCATCCTCTGGCCCCTGCCCATCATCCTTTGCGGGCGGCGGAATGGGCTGAAATGGAGCATCCTGTGCCTATTGGTCACCGGCTGCGTGGTGGCAGTGCTGCTGTCTCCTCTCCAAGCTCTGACCCAGTGCCTGATCCTGGGGCTCATCGGTCTTTTTATGGGCTATGCCATGCGGAAGCAGATGACTCCGGTCCAGACTCTCCTGATGGGAAGCCTGGGGGCGCTGCTTTCCACAGTGCTCAGCGGTCTGGCTGCCTACTTCTTCATGCATGTGAATGTGATCGAAGTGTTCTTCCAGTCCATCGATGAATCAGTTTCCATGAGCAGCGAGATCTTCCAGACCTTGGGGATGGGCGGGTTCAGCGAAACCCAGCTGGTCCAGCTGAAAAAAATGTTTGAATTGATCCTGCCGGCTGGGGTGCTGCTCAGTGCTCCCATCACGGCCATTGCCAATTACTGGGCGGCCCGGAAGATTTTGGGACGGCTGGGAGATTATTATCCCTGGTTCCCGCCCTTCGCACTGTGGAAACTGCCCAAGTGGCTGCTGCTGCCTTACGGCATTGGGATGATGCTGATCTTCTTTGGTCAGAACTATCAGGATTCCCTGGTGTACCGGGGCGGGTACACCCTGTACATGATGATGAATATGCTGCTCCTGGTCCAAGGGCTCTGTCTGATCCGCTGGTACGTGGAATACCGTCACTATCCAAGGATCTTGCTTCCGCTGAGCCTGCTGCTGACCTTTACCCTGCCCATTGCTTCTCAGCTGGTGGTGGTGCTGGGGGCCTACGAAATGGTCTTCGATCTGCGGAAGATCCGGAAACCGGGAGCCAACAAGCCTGAATAGAGGGGGAGACTATGGACGACAAATCACGCCGGAACCTGTGGCAGTCGGTGCGCATCGGGGTGGCCCTGCTGGGGTCCGTCCTGGTGGTCTACGGGATTGCGGTGAACCAGGCCATCTGTACAGCCGTAGGGTTCCTTTCCGTACTGTTGGTCTATTACCTGACTTTCCGGAGCAACCGGCTGCGGGAAGCCTGGTTCAATCATTCCATGACCACGGTGGTCCGGAATATCGAACGGGCCAATAATTATGCTTCCCAGCGGATCCCCATCGGGATCGGGGTCTTTGATAAAGAGGGGCATCTCCAGTGGAGGAATCGGCTGTTCAACGAATTCATCGCAGCGGATGTGCCTCTGGCTACTCCTTTTGAAAAAGTCCTGCCGCCTCCGGACAACAATTTTGCCGCCCTGCGGCTGCGGGATGCAGACAAACAGCTCAAGATCGGGGACCGGATCTATAAGATGCTGGTCCGGCGGATCCAGATCACGGACAATCCAGAAGATGATACAGGGCTGGCTCTCTATCTCTCTGATATCACCGACCGGGAACGGCAGAAAAAGCGGTACGAGGAGGAGCGGCCGGTGGTGGCCTATGTCCAGTTCGACAACTACGATGACGCTATGAAAGGGCTGAACGAAAACGAACGGGCCAGCCTGATCGTAGACGTGACCAAGGCCATCGGAGGCTGGGTGGAAGAAGTCCACGGCTATTTCCAAAAATATACGGAAGATATGTTCGTAGTGGGCATGAGCCGGAAGGGGCTCACAGACTCCATCAGCAAGAAATTCCAGGTGTTGGACCGGGTCCGGGATATCAAAAGCGGCAACCGGATCAGTCCGACCATCAGTATCGGGGTGGCGGCGGACAGCCGGACCCTGGCAGAGCTGAGCCAGAAAGCCCAGGCAGCGTTGGATCTGGCCTTGGGCCGGGGCGGGGATCAGGCAGTGGTCCAGTTAGGAGACGATATGCGCTTCTACGGGGCCCGGGGATCCGTCCAGGCGAAAAATACCCGGGTCCGGGCCCGGATCGTGGCCCAGGCTATCCACGAGCTGATGGTCAGTGCGGACCAAGTGTTCATCATGGGCCATGTCAATGAAGATTACGATGCCCTGGGGGCAGCCATCGGGGTGGCCAAAATGGCACTGACCCTGAACAAGAGCTGCTGTATCGTCACCAGCGGCCAGGGGCCTTCTCTGAAGAAGCTGGAAACGGTGTCCAAGGACCAAAGCGACCGCTACCTATCCTTGTTCGTGGATGAAGAAGAAGCGTTGAAACGGATCACCCCGGGGAGCATCCTGGTACTGGTGGACCATCATCGGGCCATGCTCAGTGCGGCTCCCAAGATGCTCCAGGCCATCCGGAGACGGATCATCATCGATCATCACCGGCGGGCGGAAGATGCCATTACCGACGTGATGCTCCAGTATATGGAACCGTCTACTTCCTCTACCTGCGAGATGGTCACGGAAATCCTCCAGTATTTTGAAAATAAGCTGCAGCTTTCGGAGGTAGAAGCCACGGCCCTCTATGCAGGGATCCTGGTGGATACGAAGAATTTTGCGGTGCAGACCGGGGAACGGACCTTTGAAGCGGCGGCGTTCCTGCGCCGGAACGGGGCCGACCCCCATATGGTCTCTCTGCTGTTCAAGGATGATGAACATACGGTGCTCACCCGGGCCCGGATCATCACGGAAATGAAACAGCCCCTGCCTGGGCTGGCTGTGGCGGTGCACCAGTGTTCCTGCCAAGATAAGGACACACCGGTGATCGTGGCCCAGGCGGCGGATGAACTGCTGACCATGGATGATATCCGGGCCAGCGTGGTTTTCAGCGAGAATGAGAATGGAGTCAGCATCAGCGCCCGCAGTGACGGATCCGTCAATGTGCAGGTGATGATGGAAGAACTTGGCGGCGGCGGCCATCAGACCGTAGCCGGGGTACAGGTCAAGGGTGTGACGGCGGAAGAACTGATGCCGAAAGTCCTTGAACTGGCCAAAGAACAAATGAAGGAGAGCGATACAGATGAAAGTAATTCTGCTGCAGGACATCAAGAAGTTGGGTAAAAAAGGCGATATCATCGAAACGGCGGAAGGCTATGGCCGGAACTATCTGATCCCCCGGGGAATGGCGGAAGAAGCGACTTCCCGGAACCTGAACCAGGCCAAGCAGGATATGCAGGTGGCCAAACATCGGGCAGCCCAGGCTCATGACGAAGCAGTGATCCTGGCGGCTCAGCTGGAAAAGGTCACTCTGCATATGAAGGTGAAGGTGGGAGCCAACGGCAAGCTGTTCGGTTCCATTGCTTCTAAGGATGTGGCAGATGCCCTGCTGACCCAGACGGGGATGGAAGGGGTCGACCGGCGGAAGATCGAGATCCCGGAAACCATCAAGAGTCCGGGCGTGTATACGGCTACGGCGAAACTGCTGCCGGATGTGTCTGCCAAATTCAAGGTCGTCGTAGAAACGGAAGAATAAAATGAACCCACCACCCGCCCAAGGCTGGTCCCCCGCTCTTAAAGAGCGCAGACAGAAAAATGGCTGTCTTGAAAAAGGGGGATTGCCGCCTCTGCGTAAGTGTGGTGGGTTTCTTTTCGGGAAAGGAGGACTGCCCTTTGGAAGAACGTATTCCCCCTCAAAATATCGAGGCGGAACAGAGTGTGCTGGGAGCCATGCTCCTCAGCCGGGAAGCCATCGACAAGGCTGGGGAGATCCTCAGTGAAGGAGATTTTTACCGGCCTGACAATCGGATCATCTTTTCGGCCATCATGGATCTCCACAGCCGCAATGAGGCCGTAGATCTGGTCACCGTCACGGAAGAACTGCGGAAAATGGGGAAACTGGATGCCATTGGCGGGACGACGGCCATCACGGCTCTCAGCAACGCGGTTCCCACAGCGGCCAATGTGGTGTACCACGCGAAGATCGTAGAAGAAAAAGCCCTGCGGCGGCAGCTGATCAATGCGGCCACGGAAGTGGCGGCCAGCGGCTATGAGGAAGAAGCCGATATCGCCCAGACCATCGACCAGGCAGAACAGAAGATCCTGGCAGTGGCCAACCGGAAACATGCCGGGGGTGTAGTGAAGATCAAGGACATCGTGAAAAGCGCCATGGCCCGGATCGAGGAGCTGTATGATTCCAAGGACGCCTATACCGGACTGCCTACCGGGTTCACAGACTTTGACAAGATGACCAGCGGTCTCCAGCCTTCGGATCTGATCATCGTGGCAGCTCGGCCTTCTATGGGGAAGTCCTCTCTTGTGCTGAATATCGCTGAACATGTCGCCCTGAAAGGGGGCAAATCTGTGGCTTTCTTCTCTCTGGAAATGAGCAAGGAGCAGCTGGTCCAGCGGCTCCTTTGTTCCGAGGCAGGGATCGATGCCTCTCGGCTGCGGATCGGCCAGCTCCAGGAAAGCGAATGGCCCAATCTGGTCAGCGCCGCAGATAAGCTCAGCTCGGCGAAGATCATGATGGATGATACGCCAGGGATGACTGCCTTGGAAATGCGTTCCAAAGCTCGCCGCTGGAAGAATGAAAACGGCCTGGACTTGATCATCGTGGACTATCTGCAGCTGATGCAGGGGTCTTCGAAACGAGCCAGTGACAACCGGCAGCAGGAAATGAGTGACATTTCCCGGTCCCTGAAAGGCTTGGCCCGGGAATTGAATGTACCGGTGATCGCTCTGTCCCAGCTGAGCCGGAGCGTGGAACAGCGGACCAGTAAACGGCCCATGCTCAGTGATTTGCGGGAATCCGGCGCCTTGGAACAGGATGCAGATATCGTCTGCTTCATCTATCGGGATGACTACTACAATCCGGATACGGAACAGAAAAATGTGGCAGAATTGATCGTGGCTAAGCACCGGAATGGTCCCGTAGGGACGGTGCAGCTGTTCTTCCGGAAAGACATCACCCGGTTCTATGATTTAAGTAAACAGCAGGGATAAGGGAAAAGGTTGCTGCGGGGATAGGGGCAGCAGCCTTTTTTTATCAAACAAAATATACTTGTCATTGCGAAGCGTTCGGCAAAATGATACAATAAAATAGCAGCGGGAACGGTGCGTTCTTGCGTTATGCCATTTTTTGTCTATACCTAAGGAGGAAGTATTGTGATTCCACGTTATACCAGTAAAGAAATGGGTTCCATCTGGACGGAAGAAAACGAAGACCGCAACATTGTCAAAGTTGAAGTCACGGCCTGCGAAGCCATGAATAAACTGGGCATTGTTCCGGATGATGCGCTCCATGACATCCAAACCAAGGCGGACTTCGATCTGGACCGGGTCCACGAGATCGAAAAGACTACCAACCATGACATCATTTCTCTGCTTACTTCTGTGGCTGAACATGTGGGCGATGCTTCCAAATATATCCATAAAGGCCTGACCTCCAATGACGTGAAGGATACGGCCATGGGTCTCATGATGAAACATTCCGCAGAGATCCTGATCCGGGAAGAAAAAGAACTCCACGAGATCCTCAAGAGCCAGGCCCAGAAATATCGGCACACCCTGTGCGTGGGCCGTACCCACGGGATCCATGCGGAACCCATGACCTTCGGCCTGAAGTTCCTGCTGTGGATGTCTGAAACCGAACGGAACATCGAACGGCTGGAAATGGCCAAGAAATACATCTCTGTGGGCAAGCTCAGCGGTGCCATCGGGACCTATTCCAACATCGATCCGTTCGTGGAAAAATATGTCTGTGAAAAACTGGGCCTGACTCCTGTGCCCATTGCCAACCAGGTCGTCCAGAGAGACCGGCATGCCTTCTATCTGAGCACCATTGCTGTGTGCGGCGCCACCCTGGAAAAGATGGCCACGGAAGTCCGTCATCTCCAGCGCACGGAAGTCCGGGAAGCGGAAGAATACTTTGCTCCCGGCCAGAAGGGTTCTTCCGCCATGCCTCACAAACGGAACCCTATCACCTGCGAAAAAATCTGCGGCCTGGCCCGTGTGCTCCGGGGCAATGCAGAAGCAGCCATCGAAAACGTGGCCCTGTGGCATGAACGGGATATTTCCCATTCTTCCGTAGAACGGATCATCATCCCTGATTCCACTATCCTGCTGGATCATATGCTCCGGAAGATGAAGGACATCATGGGCAAGATGCTGGTATATCCGGAAGCTATGCTCCGGGATTTGAACTTGACCGGCGGCCTGATCTACAGCCAGAACCTGCTGATCGCTCTGGTGAGCAAAGGGGTGCTCCGGGAAGACGCTTACAAATGGGTACAGCGGAACGCTATGGCCCGGTGGATGGAAGGAGCCGATTTCAAGACCAATGTGGAAGCGGATCCCGATATCGACAAGTACCTGACCAAGGAAGAAGTCGAAGCCTGCTTCGAACCGAAACATATGCTGAAGCATGTGGATGAAATCTACGCCCGGTTCGGGATGTAACCTGAAAGAAGGAGAAATCTATGTCATCTGTTGTTGTAATCGGCTCCCAGTGGGGGGACGAAGGCAAAGGAAAGATCGTTGACTATCTGGCCCAGCAGGCTGATGCGGTGGTCCGTTATTCCGGCGGCTCCAATGCCGGCCATACGGTGGTGGTCAATGATGTGTCCTACAAACTGCGTCTGCTGCCCAGCGGCATCCTGTATCGGGATAAAACTTGTATCCTGGGCAACGGGGTGGTCATCAATCCCCGTGTAGTGCTCCAGGAAATCGCCGAAATGAAGGCCAAAGGGGTGGATACCAGCAATCTGCTGATCAGCGACCGGGCCCATGTAGTGTTCCCGTACCACGAAAAGCAGGATGAACTCCAAGAAGCAGCTCTGGGGGATGCCAAGATCGGCACCACCAAAGGCGGCATCGGTCCCTGCTATATGGATAAATACGCCCGCACAGGGATCCGGGTCTGCGACCTGATGAACAAAGATATCCTGGCGGAGAAACTGAAACGGAACCTGGCGGCGAAAAACGCCCTGTTCACCAAAGTGTACGGCGCTGAACCCCTGGAATATGAACCCATACTGAAGGCTTATCTGGGATATGCAGAAGAACTGCGGCCCCATGTGACCGACACCAGCGTGGCCCTGGGGAACATTTTCGATGCCAACAAGAAAGTCCTGTTCGAAGGGGCCCAGGCCACCTTCCTGGATATCGATTACGGAACCTATCCCTATGTGACCAGCTCCAACCCCACGGCTGGCAATGCAGCTACCGGCAGTGGCGTGGGACCCCGGTTCATCGACCATGTGGTAGGTGTGGTGAAAGCCTATACCACCCGGGTGGGAGAAGGTCCCTTTGTGTGCGAACTGTTCGATACCGACGGCCCGGGGACCTATCTCCGGAATACCGGCCATGAATTCGGTACTGTTACCGGACGGCCCCGCCGCTGCGGCTGGCTGGATGCCTTCATGGTGAAATATGCCGCTCGGCTGAACTCCATGGATGCCCTGGCCATTACCCGGCTGGATATCCTGGATGGTCTGGATGAAATCAAGATGTGCACTGGCTGGACCATCGATGGAGAACCCATCCAGCACATCCCGGCTGATTTGAGCATCCTAGCCAAAGCCCAGCCGGTCTATGAGACCTTCAAGGGCTGGAAGAAAGATATTTCCGGTGTCCGGTCCTATGGGGACTTGCCCCCGGAAGCCCAGGCCTATCTGGCCCGCCTCAGTGAAGTGGTAGGTGTGGAAATCGGTATCGTTTCCGTAGGTCCCAACCGGGATCAGACCTTCTCCCTGAAGGAATTCTTCTGAGAGAAAAAAGAAAAAACTCGAAGGCGAAGAAAACCCTTGCGTTTTCTTCGCCTTTTTGCTATACTATACAAGCTTTCTCTTTGAGGAAGCAGCAGACAATGCCCTTGGCAACGGCGGACTGTTTCAACTGAAACAGAGAAAGAAAAAAGTTGTTGACAAAGACAGGAAAATCTGCTAATATATAATAGCTGTCGCTGAGACAGCGAGACGAACTTTGAGAACTGAATATTGTTGACA